>OGEI01000001.1_pt1 | contig 312468 bp, 267 predicted proteins | sample 1570631 | NCBI WGS metagenome assembly OGEI01 (sample SAMEA2582139, study PRJEB24529) | metagenome | biome: Human gut stool | place: China | collected 2011
AAGCAACTTTTCCTTCAAGTGAAAAATTTACTGACATTTTAAAATCTCCTTTTCTTAGTTTGTTTATAAATGAAACCCTTGCGGATACCATTCCGGTAAATTATGTAAATCCAAATACCGTAGATTATACGGATATTAGCGTAAGTCCTTCATATCGACATCATCCATGTCATCGAAGTCCTGATTTTCACCAACCATGCCCCAGATAAATGTATAAGCATGTGTTGCAGAAGCTGAATGGATAGACCAGCTCGGTGAAATAACTGCTTCTTCATTTCTCATAACAATGTGGCGTGTTTCTGTCGGTTCACCCATATAATGGAAAACAACAGCGTCATCCGGTACTTCAAAGTACAGATAAACTTCCATTCTTCTGTCATGTGTATGACATGGCATTGTATTCCATACACTGCCCGGTTCAAGGCATGTCATACCCATTTCAAGCTGACAGCTTTCAACCTGTCCCGGAAGAATGTACTTGTTGATTGTTCTGTGATTTGCACTTTCAAGACATCCAAGTTCCTTCTTATTTTCAGGAAGAATGTCCTTTGCAGGGTCGATAAATACTGTCGGATAAGTCTTGTGTGCCGGTGCACTGTTGAAATAGAACTTTGCAGGATTTGAAGCATCATCACTTGCAAATGAAATTTCTTTTGCACCCATTCCGATATACATACCGTCCTTGTACTTAAACTTGTATTCTGTACCGTCAACTGTAACTGTACCGTTACCGCCGATATTGATAATACCCATTTCACGTCTTTCGAGGAAATACTTTGCACGAAGCTCGGCACCTGCCTCTAATACTAATGTCTTCTTTGCCGGTGTTGCTGCACCTACAATAATTCTGTCAATCTGGCTGTAGATTGTCTTAATCTCATCTACTGCGAATAAATCCTGAATCAGGAAATCATGTCTTAATCTGTCTGTGTCGTAATTCTTTACGTCTGCTGGATTTGCACCTGGTCTTACTTCCATTACAATTCTCCTTTTCTAAAAAAAATTGGCTCAATTTGCCTTAATTATCTATATCTTACCATATTCCCTACAAAATTACAATACAAATTGTAAGTGTTTACATTTTATGCTACAATCTCTGTAAAATCTACACTTAGGAATGTCTGCTGTATGCCGTGTCCTGCACGTTCACAGCCCCGGATTCCTATAAATAACGACAAATAAGGACTACTGTTATGAATCATTATCTGATAACCATTCAATATGACGGTTCTGCCAACCGCGGCTGGCAGCGCCTTGCAAATGAACCCGATACCGTTCAGGGAATTTTAGAAAATGCCCTGTCTGCATATTTTAAGGAAAGCATACGCATTACCGGAAGCGGCCGCACCGATGCCGGTGTCCACGCACTGCACCAGTACGCGGATTTTTTCTGCCGTGCTTCTTTAAATATACAGGATATGCAGTTTTTAACGGACTTTAACAACACCCTGCCGTCCGATATCCGGGTGACAGGTATCCGCCCTGTTTCCGCCAAATTTCACAGCCGTAAAAGTGCTGTCGGCAAAATCTATACCTATTATACGGTGCTTTCGGACAAACCGGACGTTTTTTCCCGGAACTACGCATACTGCCCTGCCGACACACCGTTCCGCTTAAAAAATGCTGAACTGCCGCCGCTTTCTTATTCTGAAATGCGCACCGCCGCCGATGCCTTGTGCGGCACACACGACTTTACCAGCTTTACCTCAGATAAAACCCCCGGTAAATCCCATGTGCGCCGGATTGATTCTATCACTGTTGATACTGTCACGCTGCCCTCCGGCATAGAGCTTTTACGCTTTACCTTCTGCGGAAACGGCTTTTTATACAATATGGTGCGTATTTTATCGGGTACACTGCTGTCTGTGGGACTGGGGCAGATTCCCGCCGCACAGATTCCCGCAATTATTGAAGGAAAAAGCCGTCCGCTTGCCGGTCCCACACTTCCGCCCTGCGGTCTGTTTTTAACCGATGTCACATACCCTTAAAACATTATCAGATATTTTATCCTGTATTTTTTCATTAAATGTCTTTTTCCGTGATGACACCGTGAATGAGCGGGCGTGCCGGTACAGGTTCTTCCGAAAATGAATATGCGCCTGCCAGCCGCTTCTTTGCAGCTTCAAGCTTAGCCTTATCATTGGCATAAAGCCTGGCTAGCGGCTCATTTTCTTTTACAAAATCACCGACTTTTTTGTTTAATACAATTCCTGCCGATAAATCAATCACGGAATCCTTTGTTTCCCTGCCGCCGCCTGCCGTCATTGCGGCAAGTCCGACTTCCTCGGACTGGATATGGGCAATATAGCCCGTCTTTGGCGCAGTAATCGTATCGGTATATGTGGCATGAAGCAGACGTTGTGGATTTTCCACATCTTCCCTGCTGCCGCCCTGTGCCGTCACAAATTCAATCATTTTTTCATAAGCAGAGCCGTCCTTTAATGTCCCTCTGAGCTTATCTGCGGCTTCTTCCAAAGAATCCGCTTTTCCTGCCGATACGAGCATATACGAACCGAGTGCCACACACAAATCTTCAAGGTCTTTGGGTCCGTTGCCCTTTAACGTATCAATGGCTTCTATCACCTCTAACGCGTTTCCGACGGAAAATCCTAACGGTTCATCCATTTCCGAAATAATAGCGGCAGTCTTTCTACCCGCACCGTGTCCGATACGCACCATTTCCTTTGCAAGCTTTCGGGCAGCTTCTTCCGTTTTCATAAATGCGCCGCTGCCCACTTTTACATCAAGCACAATCGTATCTGCTCCCGCCGCAATCTTTTTACTCATGATACTGCTTGCGATTAACGGCAGACTGTCCACGGTATCGGTTACATCTCTTAACGCATACAACTTTTTATCGGCAGGCGCTAAATTTCCGGTCTGACCTGTAATCGCCATGCCGATTGTGTTGACATTCTGTATAAATTTTTCTTCGGAAAGCGCCGTGCTAAACCCCGGAAAACTCTCCAGCTTGTCAATCGTTCCACCGGTGTGTCCAAGCCCTCTGCCGCTCATTTTTGCCATTTTAACGCCCAGCACTGCCGCCATCGGTGCGAGTACCAGGGTCGTCTTGTCGCCCACACCGCCGGTGCTGTGCTTATCCGCCGTTACACCGTGAATGGCAGACAGCGAAAGACAGTCGCCGCTTTCTGCCATTGCCAGTGTCAGTGCCAGCGTTTCCGCTTCATTCATGCCCTGAAAATAAACCGCCATTAACAGCGCCGCCACCTGATAATCAGGAATCATTCCATTTGTGTATTCTTTCACAAAGTAATCAATTTGCTCCTTGGAAAGCACACCGCCGTCCCGCTTGGTTTTGATAATATCATACATTCTCATATTAATCTCCATTTTATGAACCGGATTTATCCGTTTTTACGGTTATCCGATTAATTTTTTAAAATTTTTTTTGCATAGCTTTCTCCGATTGTTGTCGGTTCTGTACCGAAAATGTCTGCAATTGTCTGTGCAATGTTGGCATACGTCTTTCCCGTGCCTAAATCCACATTTTTATTTAACGCTTCCCCATACATTAAAAGCGGCACATACTCTCTTGAATGGTCTGTGCTTGGCGTTGTCGGGTCACAGCCGTGGTCTGCCGTAATAATCAGCATGTCGTCTTTACGCATTGCCGCAAAAATCTCCGGCAGACGCGCATCAAATTCTTCCAGTCCGCGTGCGTATCCTTTAACATCGTTTCTGTGTCCCCATGCCGAATCAAATTCAACAAGATTTGTATAAATAATGCCTTCATTTTCCTGTTTCATATACCGCAGGGTAACGTCAATGCCGTCCTGATTGTCTTTGGTGTGCGTTGCTTCACCGATACCCACTCCCGCAAAAATGTCTTCTATTTTGCCGACACCGATTACAGACAGTCCTTTGTCCTGCACGCGGCATAAAATATTGTCTGTCGATGGCTTTAACGAAAAATCACGGCGGTTCGGCGTTCTTGTATACACGCCGTTTTCACCGACAAACGGTCTTGCAATGACTCTTGCCACCGCGTGTTTTCCGGTAAGAATCCGTCTTGCCGTATGACACAGCTCATACAGCCGCTCAACCGGAATCACATCTTCATGTGCCGCAATCTGAAAAACAGAATCGCCCGATGTATAGATGATGGGTTTTCCGGTGCGGATATGTTCCTCACCCAGCTGTTTAATAATCTCTGTTCCCGATGCCGGAATATTTCCAAGAATTCCGGAAACTCCGGTTTCTTTTATAAACGGCTCAATCACTTCCTGCGGAAAGCCGTCCGGATAAACCGGAAAAGGATCCGGCGAATAAATTCCTGTCATTTCCCAGTGTCCAATCGTTGTATCTTTTCCGTTAGAAATCTCTGCCAGCCGTCCGTAACAGCCCTTTGGCTGTTCACATTTTTCAATGCCTGTAATGCCCGCAATATTTCCGATACCTAACTGAACCATATTCGGAATTTTTAAACCGCCGACTGCTTTTGCCGTATTGCAAAGCGTATTGCTTCCGACATCACCAAATTTGTCCGCATCGGGAAGCTCCCCGATACCGACACTGTCTAACACGATCCAGATTACTCTTTTTACCTCTGCCATGTAAATCCGTCCCTTCTATATTTTAGTAAATGTTATTGATAAATTTTTGTTTTCTCTTACTTACAATCATAACACTTTTTTATGGGGAATCAACATTTTAAAAATCAAACTATATTTACATTTCTTATAAAATATAATATAATCATTTAATCAGAAGTACAAACTATAAGAAATAGAAATGAGGAAAAATCAATGAGTTTTGAATTTGTTAAAAAGCTTCCGGCACCTAATGAAATTAAAAGAGATTTCCCGGTGCCTGAAAGGATTGCCCGTTTAAAGGCACAGCGCGATGCCGAAATCCGCGATGTTATTACGGGAAAATCTGATAAATTTCTTGCAATTATCGGGCCATGTTCCGCCGACAACGAAGCTGCTGTTTTAGATTATACGCTTCGTTTAAAAAAGGTACAGGAAAAAATCAAAGATAAAGTAATTATTATTCCGCGCGTATACACAAACAAACCGCGTACAACCGGTACCGGTTACAAGGGAATGTTACATCAGCCGGACCCTGAAAAGAAGCCTGATTTACTCGGCGGACTGGTTGCAATCCGTAAAATGCACATCAACGTCATGGAACAGACCGAGCTGATGCCTGCCGATGAAATGCTTTACCCTGAAAATTACTGGTATTTAGCAGATGTGTTATCTTATGTCGCAGTCGGTGCACGTTCCGTAGAGGACCAGCAGCATCGTCTGACTGTCAGTGGAATGGATGTTCCTGCCGGTATGAAGAATCCGACCAGCGGTGATTTATCCGTCATGTTGAATTCTGTTGTTGCCGCACAGGCAAAGCAGACCTTTATTTACCGCGGCTGGGAAGTCAATACACCGGGCAACGAACTGGCTCACACCATTTTGCGTGGTGCGGTCAACAAGCATGGTCAGTGTATCCCAAACTATCACTACGAAGATTTAATGCGCCTTTCCAATATGTATAAGACCAAAGATTTGAAGAATCCTGCCGTTGTTGTCGATGCCAACCACAGCAACTCCTCTAAAATGTATTTTGAACAGATTCGTATTGTTAAAGAAGTATTGCACAGCTGTAAGCACTCTGCCGATGTGAAACAGCTTGTCAAAGGTGTCATGATTGAAAGTTATATTGAGCCTGGCAACCAGAAAGTCGGCGAAGGTGTTTACGGTAAATCCATTACCGATGCCTGCCTTGGCTGGGAAGAATCTGAACGTCTGTTATACGATATTGCAGACCTTGTATAAAAATTTGCATAAAATTTTCACAAGCAGTCTTTTCTATAAAAGAAAACAAAAGCTGTATGGGTTCTCAGTAAAGATACCCATACAGCTTTTTTAAAATCAACGGATTACAGTACGCTTCCGTATACGTTCCTGCTCCTACCAGAATCACAGCAATTGCCGCAATCATAAGTACATTTTTTCCGGTCAGATGATGAACATAAAACATTTGGTACAAAAAATACAGCGCTGTTCCATACAGAATATACTGCGGCACAACCGACGCCAGATACAGTCCGACTCCTGCCAGTCCGTAATACATCACCGATGTAGAAACCAGCATTCCGGCACAGATTCCCAAATACGCAATATAAAATGCAATCAAATATTTTCTGAATGCCGTCAGCCCCATCATGCCTATCAGCAGTAAATCCCTGAAACGATACCGGATAATATACTTCCAAAGTGCATAATAATTCATTGTAATGTCCGCATATGCCGACAAATAATGCTGATTGTAAATTTCCGGCAATGCAGCCTGATAACGGTACGCTATATTCGCATAGCCGGTTCCGATACAGATACCGGCAAAAAATGTCACCGCAAACCGATGGCGCAGCAAAAAATTTTGCATTAAAAATCTTTTTGTTTTCACATAATCCCCCATTTTACAGACATTCCATATCCATCAATGTTCCTGTCTTTTCATTTATGGGACAATATATGCTACTTGCGGTTGATATATGCCATAATCGCCGCAACTGTTTTAGAATCCTGAATCTTGCCGCTGTAAATCATATCGGCAAGTTCCTGTGGTGTATACGCATAGACATCAATATACTCATCTTCATCTAAATGCTGCTGTGTCTTTTTTAAATCAGTTGCCAGATAAATGTCAATGACCTCGTCACAGAAGGCAATTGCCGTAACAATTGAAATCAGTGGTTCTAAATGCTCTGAAGCATATCCTGTTTCTTCTTCCAATTCTCTTGCAGCTGCTTCAATCGTCGGTTCGTCCTTGCTGTTTAATCCGCCCGCCGGAATTTCCAGTGTATAACGGTCTACCGAATTGCGGTACTGTCTTACCATTAAAATTTTACCGTCATCTGTGACCGGCACAACTGCCGCTGCCCCCTGATGTCCTATAAAATCCCAGACCGCCGTATTGCCGTTTGGCACTTTAATCGTATCCGCATACATGGATAAAATTGTGCCTTTGTATTTTAATTCTCTCTGAACTCTTTCAATATGTTCCATACAATTCTCCATTCCGCAGGCATTTTAATGCCGAAGGAATCGCGAACCAAATGTCAGATTTGGTTCTGCGATAAAAAGCGGTATTGTGACGCCTGCGGCACAATACGCTGTGTGAAAAAGCAGCACATCAGTGTGATTTTTCACACTTTTCTCCATTCCAATTGTTATTTTATTTTCGTACATGCCTCATAGCACTTATCCGTTGCTTTTATCACAGCATTTCTAAATCCGTATTCTTCCAGTGCCGCAACACCCTGAATTGTTGTTCCTGCCGGTGAGCATACGTTATCTTTTAATTTGCCCGGATGTTCTCCAGTCTGTAATACCATTTTGGCTGAACCTAAAAGTGTCTGTGCCGCCAGCTTATAAGCGTCCTGTCTTGGGATACCGTATTTTACAACGCTGTCTGCCAGCGCTTCGATAAACATATACGCATATGCCGGTGAACTGCCGCTTGCACATACAACGGCACTCATTAAATGCTCCGGCACGGTAACTACCTCACCGAAGGACTGGAAGAACTGTTCTATCGTGTCGCGTTCTTCGATTGTAAATTCTTCTTTATTATAGCTGATGCCTGTCATGCCTTCACCTACCAGTGCCGGTGTATTCGGCATCGCTCTGACAACACGTACACTGCCGCCTAATTTTCCCTTAATGCTGTCAATCGTAATACCCGGTGCGATAGAGATAATAACCTTTTCCGATGTAATCACATTTTCAATATTTTTTAAAACCACATCATACATCTGCGGCTTAACGGCTAGAATAATATACTTTGCGTTATTTGCACATTCTGCATTGCTCTCGGCATATTTTACACCAGTCTGCGCACTGATTTTTTCGCATTTTTCTTTGTGCGGTGTCGTAAATATAATCTGTCCCGGTGCAAATTCTCCAAGTACGCCGTTTAACATCGCATATCCCATATTTCCCATTCCAATAAATCCAAACTGTGCCATTTTTCTTCCTCCATCTCCGCATATATTTGTGCTGTAAATGATATAACTATAAAAGGGCTTTCGCACATTTCCAAATATCTGCATTTTATGCAAATCCTTCTTTGTGCGACCGCCCTTTTATTATATCAATTTCTGTAATTATTTTGCAAGAAGCTTTTCTACACTGACCAGTTTTACACAAAGAACAAATAAATCAGCTGCCTGTGCCATCTCTTCCGGTGTCGGGAATGACGGTGCAATTCTGATATTACTGTCCTTCGGGTCTTTTCCGTAAGGGAATGTTGCACCAGCATTTGTAAGCTTTACACCGGCTTCCTTACACTTTGCAACGATTTTCTTCGCGCAGCCTTCCATTGCATCAAATGAAATGAAGTAACCGCCTCTTGGTGCGTACCATGAACCGATACCCAGTCCGCCAAGTTCTGTATTTAACACTTCCAGTACCGCTTCAAACTTTGGACGCATCTGTTCTGCATGCTTTCTCATATGTTCCTTTAAACCGTTGATATCCTTAAAATATCTTACATGACGTAACTGGTTTAACTTATCATATCCGATTGTCTGGATTGTCAGTGACTTCTTAATGTCTGCAAGATTTGCTTCTGATGAAGCCAGTGCCGCAATACCTGAACCCGGGAAGCTGACCTTTGAAGTGGATGCAAATTCAAATACCATATCCGGATTTCCTGCTTTTTCACATTCAGAAATGATGTCTAAGATTTCATCCTGCTTGTCATCGTATAAATGATGAATCACATAAGCGTTATCCCAAAAAATTCTGAAGTCCTTTGCTGCCGGCTTTAAGTTTGCAAAACGCTTTACGGTTTCGTCTGAATAAGTAAAGCCCTGTGGATTTGAATACTTTGGAACACACCAGATACCCTTTACGGTTTCATCGTTGTTTACATACTGTTCTACCATATCCATGTCCGGACCAGATTCTGACATTGGAATGTTAATCATTTCAATACCAAAATGTTCTGTGATTGCAAAATGTCTGTCATATCCCGGTACCGGACATAAGAACTTCACCTTGTCAAGCCTGCCCCAAGGTGTGTTTCCTAAAATACCGTGTGTGTAAGCTCTTGATACCTGATCGTACATAATATTCAGACTTGCATTACCATAAACAATAATATGCTCAGGAGTGGTGCCCATCATATCTGCCATCAGCTTTTTAGCTTCCGGAATTCCGTCTAATACACCATAATTTCTACAGTCTGTTCCGTTTTCTGCCTTTAAATCAGAAGAAGCGTTAATTGCATCTAACAGGCCCAAAGATACATTCAGCTGTGTTGCAGACGGCTTACCTCTTGACATATCAAGATTTAATCCCTTTGCTTTTGCTTCTGCATACTGCTGGTTTAACTCAGCCTGTAATGTTAATAATTCTTCTTTGCTCATTTCACTGTACTGCATAAAATCCTCCTAGTTCATTGCTTATTTTTCTGTAGCTTGCATTATCATACAATGTTTCCGGCAAAAAAGCAAGCTTATTGTTATTTATTTGAACTTTTTTCTGTTTTAAACTTATTTTATTAAGTCATTTCTTTATTTTAATTTATATTATTAACGGCATTGTTCTTATCTGCCTTTTTATCTGAAGTGTTCTTATCCATTTAATTTACTTTCTTCTGTAAAAAGATTTTATTACAACTTTTTATAATACAACTTTCAAATGTGCCTTATAAAATAAAAAAGCTGTGTCTTCCGTTTTACCGGATCACACAGCTTTTACTTTCTTTTTTTCAGACTACCGCAAATTTTACTGCGCCGCCTTAATTTTTCTGATAATGGTCATATATTTTGCGCTGACCTTTTCATTAATTGGCTCTGCAACGCTTTGGAATTTTGCGGACTGTTCCTTTGTTAAATATGTAATCGTACAGCCAGCATCCTCTGCAGCTTTAATTGCTTTTTCATCATATTCCTGCATCCATTTACGCTGAAGCTGTCCTGCTTCCTGTGCGCACTCTCTGACAATCTGCTGCTGCTCGGAAGTAAGCTTGTTCATAGATTCCGTCGATGCTACAATCATTTCCGGGATTCTTGTATGCTCATCAACCGTAATATACGGCGCCACTTTATAATGTCCCGTTGAAATATAGGACGGCCAGTTATTTTCCGCACCGTCAATCGTTCCGGCTTCAATAGAGTTATAAATATCATTATAAGATACATTGACCCCCTTTGCGCCGCAGCTTTCCAAAAAAGCAAACATCGAATCTGTATTAACACGCAGTGTCAGTCCTGCCAGATCCTCCGGACTTGTAATCGGTCTTACATTATTATAAAAATTTCTTGAACCACCGGATACCCAGCACAAACCTTCCAGACCATTGTCCTTTAACTGCTGCGCCTTTAAAAATTCGTTTCCGATTTCTCCGTCCAGCACCTTCCACATATCGTCTTCACTGCTGTACAGATACAATGCCTGAAACGCCTTGATATCATCATAATATGCCGCCACCGGTGATGATACTCTGACAAAATCAATTCCACCCACGGTTGCCTGTGCTATCTGTTCCGCTTCCGTACCAAGTGTTGAACCATGATAAACTTCTATGACAACTTTTCCGTTTGTTCTTTTCTTAACAAGCTCTGCAAATTTGTCACACGCCTGTGCCGTCGGGTGGTCACCTTCCTGCACATCTGACATAATCAGGGTGACAACACCTTCATTTTTTGTACCGCAGCCTGAAAATGCAAATAACAATGTCACCAGCATTCCAATAAATAAGACTTTCTTTCTCATACTGTTCCCGCCTCCATTATATTCTTGTAAAACGTCCTACCGTATTTTCCAACCGTTCTGACACAGATTCAGTCTGTGACATTTCTTCTTTAATCTGACTGATACCCTCTGTCAGACCAACCGTATTATTAGAAACAGCTGCAATACCGTCGGAGTTTTCATTAATTGTAGAAGACATTCCACGGATTAACTTTGCCACTTCTTCCGTTGCCTGTTTTAATTCTACTGCCTTATCTGTAAATCCGCGCATAATATCATCAAAATTTCCTGCGTCCTGATTGTACTGTTCACCAATATTGACCAGTTTATCATAATCCGGCATAACAACCTCTACGATAAAATCAATCATCTTATTGGCATTGTCGGCAAGCTCTGCAACGGAATTGGTCACCTCGTTGCTGATTGCCTGAATATCATTTGCCGTACTTCTGCTGGAATCCGCAAGTACTCTGATTTCATCTGCAACGACTGCAAAACCTTTTCCGGCTTCTCCGGCACGTGCCGCCTCTATCGAAGCATTTAGCGCTAAAAGATTGGTCTGGCTTGAAATACTTAAAATATTATCTGTCAGATCATTAATCTTTTCAACGCCCTTGCTTCTATCCAAAGAATCCCTGACAGAATTTCTGATTTCATCTGCCATTTTACTTGTATTTTCTTTACTTGCAATTCCCTCTTCTTTTAATTTAACCGCTTTACCCTTAATATCTTTTGCAATTGCAGAACCATCACCTGCCTGATGTGCAATCTTTTCCATACTATCACTGATAAAGTCTGCCTGCTCACTGATGTGTTCTGCGGCCGTTGCCATTTCTGCCATACCGGCTGTCAGCTGTTCCATAGTCGCCGATACATCCATAATGTTTCCATCCGCAGTTGAAATCTGTCCATAAACCGCATTGACACTGTTTTTCATTTCAACCGCATCATTTTTCATTTCTGCAATAATGCCGTGAAGCACATCGATAAACTGATTGACTCCTGCAACCAGCTGTCCGACTTCATCCGATGATTTCTGTGAAACTCTTGCTGTCAAATCGCCATCCTGTGCTTCAATTCCCGCAATAATACCTTTAAGCTCCCCGGTTGCAATCTTTGCCGGACGGATAATGGTATATCCTGCTGTTAAAATCCCAAGAATCAGTGATACTACCAGAAGCACACCGACTGTTACAAATGTAATCCTGCTGATTGTCATATTATTACTCAGCGCCTTCTGTGCCCGGATTGTATTGACCGTATTCTGCACCTCCACTGAGTGAATGGATATTTCCAGACTACCGTAGAGTTTGCTTAACTTACTGTTTACCCCTGTTTTGTCTGTAATGCTTCCATTTTGAATCTGTTTTAAAACATCATTGTACTGGGTATTGTACGTATTATACGACTGCTCCAGCTTGTTTACCGTTTCTCCCGCTCGGTCAGTTGTTGCATTTCCCTTTAAATTCTGCAGGGAAGTCACAACTGCACCCTGGGTTTTGGTGATATTACTCATCGTTGTGGATTTCTGCGTGTCATCGTCAATCAGATATTCCAGCATCTGTGACTGAAGACTGACTACATTCTTAGAAATAGCATCCACTTCTTCAATACTTGTAAGGTATTTCTGACTGATTTCATTTGTAATTGTTCCCATACCGTTAATCTTGGAATTTACAATGATAATTCCAACACAACAAACCAGAAATACCAGCAGCAACACATAACTAATTTTTGCGCCTATTGATTTCATCATACATATTCGCCCCTTTATATTTTTTGTTCCGGCTGGAACTTAGTAAAATCATACCATATTTTGTCATAAAATGTTTATTTTTTTGAAATTTTTGTAAATTTTTTTGTAAAACACACTGCGTTTTATAATGCAGCATACCTTAAAAAATCCATAATTTCCTGAACAACAAAAAAAAGACCGTGTCCTAACAATCTGCATTGTTAAGACAACGGTCTGTTTCATGAACTTTATCGTAATTACTTTGCGTAGCCAACGGCTCTGGACTCTCTGATTACACTAACCTTAATCTGTCCAGGATATTCCATCTGCGTTTCAATCTGCTTCGAAATATCTCTCGCCATAAGTACCATATCTGAGTCGCTAACGACTTCAGGAACAACCATAACACGAATCTCTCTACCCGCCTGAATGGCAAATGATTTTTCAACTCCCTTGAAGGAATTGGTAATATCTTCTAATTGTTTAAGTCTGTTTGTATAAGTTTCTAACGTTTCTCGTCTTGCACCAGGTCTTGCGGCTGAAATTGTATCAGCAGCCTGTACAATACAAGCAATTAAGCTTTCCGGCTCAACGTCACCATGATGTGCTTCTACTGCATTAATTACGATTGGGGATTCCTTGTACTTCTTACATAAATCCACACCAATCTGAATATGTGAGCCTTCCATTTCATGGTCAACTGATTTACCGATGTCATGTAATAAGCCTGCGCGCTTTGCCAGCTTAATATCCACGCCAACCTCACCAGCTAACAGTCCTGAAAGCTGTGCAACTTCAATTGAATGCTTTAACGCATTCTGACCATAGCTTGTTCTAAAACGCATCCGTCCAAGTAATCTTACCAACTCCGGATGAATGCCATGAACGCCAACCTCAAGGGTTGCTGCTTCACCTTCTTCTTTAATTAATACTTCTACTTCTTTCTGGGCTTTCTCAACCATTTCTTCAATTCTTGCCGGATGAATACGTCCGTCAAGAATCAGCTTTTCAAGTGCAATTCTTGCAACTTCTCGTCTGATTGGATCAAACCCTGATAAAACAACGGCCTCCGGTGTATCATCAATAATCAGTTCTACACCTGTTAATGTTTCAAGAGTACGGATATTACGTCCCTCTCTACCAATAATGCGGCCTTTCATTTCATCATTTGGAAGCTGGACAACTGAAATCGTCGTTTCTGCTACATGGTCAGCAGCACATCTCTGAATTGCTGATACAACATACTCCTTCGCTTTCTTATCTGCTTCCTCCTTCGCTCTGCTCTCTAATGTCTTAACCATTACGGCAGTATCATGTTTCACTTCATCTTCAACAGTCTTTAATAGATATTCTTTTGCCTGTTCGGAGGTAAGTCCTGAGATTCTTTCTAGTTCCTGCTGTCTCTTCTGCTCAAGTTCATCAACCTTCTGCTTCATCTTACCAAGTTCTTCTTCTTTCTTGGTAATGCTCATGTCACGCTTCTCAACGGCTTCAATCTTCTTATCAAGAGTTTCTTCTTTAGAAAGGACACGTCTTTCATAACGCTGTATTTCAGCACGTCTTTCTTTCGTTTCTTTTTCGAGTTCATTACGGGTCTTTAACGACTCCTCCTTAATCTCTAAAAGCGACTCTTTCTTTTTGGTCTCAGCTGTCTTTAAAGCTTCATCTATTATCTCTCTGGCCTTGTCATTGGCATTGCCAATGGTTGTATTGTGAATCTTCTTCTGTACGGAAGATGACACAAGCCATGTAATAGGTGCAACAATCACTAATGTAGCAATCATCGTGATAATAACTGACGACACAGGAGCACCTCCTTATTAAGTTTTCATTGTACAAACATACAATATAATAATATTATACTTATTTCAATTCCTTGTCAAGAAAAACTAGTCATGTTCGCACTCACTAACCACAATATCAAGTGCCTTTTTGATACTGTCAGACTGAAAGCCTTTTCTGTAAAAACTGCCCATCAGTTTCATCTTTTCTTCATAGGAAAGCGGCAGCTTTCCTGCCGCTTTCCTACGCATCTGAACAAGAATCTGCTCCAGTTCGGGATCTTCGTTCTGTCCGTAATACTCCTCACATGCCTGATCAATCAGTTCTCTTGAAATTCCTTTTTTCTGCAAAAACAACTCAATCTGTTTTCTGCTTTTTTTCTGACCCTTAAACTGAACATACATCTGTGCAAACCGCTCGTCACTCAGATATCCGAAATGCCTGACATAGGCAAGCGCGCCCTCAACAGATTCCTGTGGATAAAAGTCCCTTTGCAGTTTTTCCGTCAGTTCTTTTTCTGTATAGTCCTTTGCCTGTAGCAGATACATTGCACGCTTGACAGCCCTTTTATCCAGAAGCTCTGTGCGGAGCTGTTCAAGGTCTTCCTGCGCAAGCGCTTTTCCCTCTGCAATGCCGTACCTGCGTACTTCCGTACTGTAAAGCGCAAATGCCTGTTCCCCATTGATATAGACCAGCCTGCGCCTTCCCGAAAGCTCTTCTATCTTTGTTACAATCTGTTCCATAACCTATCCTGTATTTAGACTTCCGGTTCTGACTGCTTTGCTGTCTTTGCAGCTTTTTCCTTCTTATCTACGGGTTCGGCTTCACTGTCTTCTTTTTCTTCACCGATGCCGTAGTGGGCACGTACCTTTTCGTCAATCTCTGCCAGCATATCCGGATGTTCTGTCAGGAACTGCTTTGCGTTCTCACGTCCCTGTCCGATCTTATTCTCATTGTAAGCAAACCACGCACCGCTCTTTTGTACAATGCCGACATTCGCTGCCAGATCGAGAATATCCCCGACAGCGGAAATACCCTTGCCGAACATAATATCAAATTCTGCTTCCTTAAACGGCGGTGCAACCTTATTCTTTACAACCTTGACTCTTGTACGGTTACCAATCACTTCACCACCCTGCTTTAAAGTTTCAATTCTTCTGACATCCATTCTGACAGAAGCGTAGAACTTTAACGCACGACCGCCGGTTGTTGTTTCCGGATTACCGAACATAACACCTACTTTTTCACGCAGCTGATTGATAAAGATAACCACGCAGTTATTCTTGCTGACAACCGGTGTCAGCTTTCTTAATGCCTGTGACATCAGACGCGCCTGAAGACCGACATGGGAATCTCCCATATCGCCGTCAATTTCCGCTTTCGGAACGAGTGCCGCAACGGAGTCCACGATAATAATATCTACCGCACCGGAACGCACCATCGTTTCGGTAATCTCAAGTGCCTGCTCACCGCTATCCGGCTGTGAAATATATAAATTGTCAATGTCGACACCGATATTCTTTGCATAAACCGGGTCCAGAGCGTGTTCAGCATCAATAAAGCCCGCAATACCGCCGCGCTTCTGAACTTCGGCTACCATATGTAATGCTACCGTTGTCTTACCACTTGATTCCGGTCCGTAAATCTCAACAACTCTGCCTCTCGGAACGCCCCCCAGTCCCAAAGCAATATCAAGGCTTAAAGAACCTGTCGGAATGGATTCTACATTCAGATTCACATTCGATTCGCCCAGCTTCATAATAGAACCTTTACCAAACTGCTTCTCAATATTAGATATCGCTGCATCCAGCGCTTTTAACTTCTCATCACTTGCCATAAATTCATACCTGCTGTAGAACTTCTACAGCGCAAACTCTACGGAACAGGTTGTTTGCATTCTTCCTTCCTTCTGATAATTTCCTGTCCTGCCGTAATTGAACATCTGTTCGTTGTGATTAATATACACTATTTCACTCAGGCTGTCAAGCAAAAAACGAACAAATATTCGTGTATTGCATAAAAAATACTGGAATATTTGCATAATCACATTTTATCACAATCTATCCCAGTATGTAAAGTTTTTATTTTATTTTTATTTTGAAACTATATTACAGATTCCTGTACATTTATTCTGAAACGACCCCAAGTGCCAGTGCCAGTGCCTCGCAGGCTGCCTGTCTTCGGATTTCTTCACGGCTGCCCGTAAATTGAAAACGTGCCGCATATACACTTCCTTCAAATGCAATGCCGATATAAACCAGCCCCACCGGATTGCCTTCATCCGGGTCGGGTCCCGCAACTCCCGTAACCGAAACTGCCAGACTGCTCTGTGCCGCTGCCGCAGCTCCTGCCGCCATTTCCTGCGCTACCTGTGCGCTGACAACCGTATACTGCTTCAAGGTATCCTCACGGACTCCCAGAAGCTTCTTTTTGGCTTCGTTGGAATAAGTAATATAGCCTTCTTTAAAACAGGCAGAGGCACCGGCAACACTGACGATTGCCGATGCAATCATGCCGCCGGTACAGGACTCCGCCGTTGTCACCGTCAAGTTTTTCTTTTTTAAAAGTTTTACCAGCTTTTCTGCTGTTTCTGACTGTTCCATTATTTTGACGACCCTTCTAAAAATACCTTATAATTCTTTGCAATATAGTCTACCAGTGAAATCACCGTCAGCGCCAGTGCCACATAAACCAGCACCATGCCGACAACATTTGCATAAGCAAACTGCAAATCGACCACAAGATAAATAATCATAAGCATCTGGAATGTTGTCTTAAATTTGCCCCAGTAGCTTGCGGCAATCACGACCCCGTTATCCGATGCCACCAGACGGAATCCGCTGATAATAAATTCTCTTGCGATGATGATAATAACAACCCACGCGGCGATTTTATTCAAATCCACCAGCGCAATGAGCGCCGAACACACCAGCAGCTTATCTGCCAGCGGATCCATAAACTTTCCGAAATTCGTTACAAGATTGTACTTTCTTGCAATCTTTCCGTCCAGCATATCCGTAAGACTTGCCGCAATAAAAATCACTGCCGCAATAATTTTATCATAACCGTGAAACCAGTCTGTATACAAAAACAGAATAAAAAACGGAATCATCACCGTTCTTAAAATCGTCAGTTTATTCGGTAAATTCATTTTCATACCATACTCCATTCCGCAGGCATTTTAATGCCGCATTTCTAGTCCTCAACAAGGCTTCCTATCAAATCATACTCCATTGCACCTGTAATTTCAACGCGGACAATCGCACCGGACATCAAATTTACCGTGGTGTTGACAAAAACAAACCCGTCAACATTCGGCGCATCCTTATAAGAACGTCCGACATACGCTTCATCATCGGAAATTTTTCCTTCAATCATGACTTCAATCGTCTTTCCGACCATATCCGCTGATTTATCCAGTGAAACCTCCTGCTGTAACTCCATGACTTCATCGCGCCACTGTTCTTTGACTTCTTCATCAATCTGATTATCCATTTCTGCTGCCGGTGTGCCTTCTTCCGGTGAATATGTAAAGACGCCCAGACGGTCAAATTCCATGCTGTCCACAAATTCCATCATCTGCTCATGGTCTTGCTTCGTTTCTCCCGGAAAGCCCGTAATCAACGTTGTACGAAGGGCAATATCCGGAATTTCCTTACGAAGCTTTGTGATAATGTCAATTAATTCCTGTCTGCTTGTTCTTCTGCCCATGCGCTTTAAAATGGCATCGCTGGCATGCTGAATCGGCATATCCAGATAGTGACAGACCTTCGGCTCATTTTTAATTGCCTGAATCAGTTCGTCATTGATTTCTTCCGGATAGCAGTATAAAATGCGTATCCATTTTAAATCTTCAATCTGTCCCAGCTTATGAAGCAGCTCCGGCAGTGCCTTTTTTCCATATATATCCGTACCGTAAACGGTCGTTTCCTGTGCTACCAGAATCAGTTCCTTTGCGCCGTTTGCCACAAGGGCTTCTGCCTGCTCCACCAGATAATCCATTGGGTAGCTTCTGTAATTTCCGCGGATTTTTGGAATAATGCAGTAGGTACAGTGCTTGTCGCACCCTTCCGCAATCTTTAAATATTCATAATACCCGCCGGTCGTCACCACTCTCTTAGAGCGTACAAGCGGCAGTCGATCGGTATCTTCAATCGAATTATACGTCCTTCCGTCTAAAACGGCTTCAATAACATCTGCAATTTTATCATAGGAAGATGTTCCGATAAATGCATCGACTTCCGGGATTTCTTTTGTGATTTCGTCCTGATAGCGGTGTGCAAGACAGCCTGTAACAATCAGAATTTTACACTTGCCGTCTTTTTTGTGTTCTGCCATTTCCAGAATCGTGTTAATACTTTCCTGCTTTGCATCGTGGATAAAACAACAGGTATTGACCGCAATGACTTCCGCTTCCATTTCATCATCTGTAAAGGTAAATCCTCTGTCATTTAAGATTCCAAGCATATTTTCCGTGTCAACCAGATTTTTATCACAGCCGAGTGAAACAAACATTACTTTCATTCATTCATCTCCATTATCTTTACACAAATACAAGGGAAGGCGGTCTTTGACCAGTCTTCCCTTTATTGTCTGTTTATTTTTGCAATTCATTATATTCTGCCGTATTACTGCACTGTACATACTTTTGTGATTGCCGCGCAGACGTTTTCATAGGTCTGTGACATTCCCTTAAAATCTTCCGGTATGCCCTCCATGCTTCTGCCTCTTAAAATCTCCACCATGGGAACAATCATTTTGCTCATGGAATCAATGCTTAAATTGGCGCATAAGCCTTTCAGCGCGTGTGCCGCCTCAAATGCATCATCTACACTGCCGTTTTGCACCGCCTGTTTTAACCGGCTCATCAATGTATCTTCTACAAATGAATTTAAAAATTCAAAATACATTTCTTCATCGTCCAAAAAACGTTTTAACGCCGTATCTACATTAATCCCGGCTTCTGTCAATACCGTTCTTGCAGTATCCTTCATATGTCGTCCCCTTTTGATTTTGCAATCATCAATCAATGCCTTAATACAAATATACCGTATTACTTTTTGATTTTAACATATCCAAGTCTTAAAGACAACACTCTTTTACTCCTGCTTTCTCTTACTCTCCTGTCCCATTCCGATGCTGTTTTTTTCATCCTCGATTTCATTTTCCATTTCCTGAACTTTATTGTCCTGTGCAAGGGCAGCCATGATTCTGCGGACATCTTCCGGCTTAAACATCCCGATGGCTCTTGCCAGCTCCGCTTTGTTATCGCGGTTGACCTTTAACGTGCCGCCACCCGCAAGCGGAATACTAAGGACATTGCTTTCATCACTCATATCGCCGAGACATAACGCGCCGTGTTCATCATCACAGATAAAAACCGTGCCTTTATATTCGATAATACCGCTTTCATCTGCCAGCTCATAATACGGCGCATGCTTTTTTCCGTCAAATTTATCAAACGGCGTATGTACGGCTGTTTCCTTTGTACGCTCTGTCGTTGTAACATCTTCTGTCTGGCTGTCCGGCTGATTTTTCACTTTGTCGTGTGTTTTTTCCAAGAAATCCGCCAGCGAATTCATCTGCATATAACCATGCCAGTTCTTTGCCTCCAGCTGTTCCTGTGCCGTACTCTTTACAATCTGTGTAAAATCCATTTTATCATGAAGATTATCCATGCCGAAACAAAGCTTTTCCGTTGCAGCCAAAAACAGTCCGTCTGCATTCTGTACAAGCTTCTGTTTTGCCGCATAAGCTGAATATGCCGCCATTTGAACATATGTGGCATTGGACGGGTCCACCTTGTTTAATGAAACTTCTTCCTCTGTTACATTGCCCTCACTGTCCCATGTTTTTACAAGATATTTCGGGTCTTTTGGATTAAAATCCGCCGGTTTGTAAACTGTCAGGCTTCCGCCGCCTGCCAGTGATGTGGACATCACAGCCTCATTTCCCTGCGTATCGTCAAACCAGTGCAGAGTGCAGTGAGTTACTCGTCCACTCACATCATCATACTGCCCTGCCTGCTTGTTTTTCCGGTTCATAATCGTCTGTGTCAGTCCGATTCCCGTTCCTGCTATATTGATTCCAATTCCCATTTTTTTATATCCTCCTCATGTTCTTTCTGCTCGTTATCCAGTTCCTTTTGTTCTTCTTTTTCAAGCCGCTTCTTAAGCTCCTGTTCCTGTTCTTTTTTCACATCATCAATCGTATCGTCTAAATTTTTTACAAGCTTGTCCCATTCCTCCACGCTCATCTGCGTTGCCCCTGTTGCAAATTTAGGCGGACCGTTTTTGATTCTGTTCTTTACGTATGCTGCAAATTCTTCAAGCGCCTCATGCCAGTCTTTGTCTGACTGCTGCTCTTTGCCATTCTTTTGTACGCAGGCTTTTGCCGCCTGTTCTATGAGATTGCTGGTTTCTTCGTCAATTTTATCCAAATCAACAGAATATGCCTTTACTGTCCCATCATCAAACTTCCGTTCGACATATACTGTTTTGCCGTCATCCGACTGCTTTGCCTTTAACACATACCCTTCTGCCAGATGTTTTTCAACATAATCCGCATCTTCTGCCGTAAGATTTTTCACTTCACAGGCTGACACCGCTTTGGATAAAACGCCTTCTGCCACCACTTCCTTTGCCCGCAGTCCGCCCATGCTGCCAAACTCTGCAATCCCTGATGCCTGCGCTCCGTCTGCGGCTGTCATACCCGTTTCATCCGTGTCTTCACTGCGGTATTTTTCATCATAACTTTTCTGCAATTCATAAGCAAAGCCATCCTGCTGCTTTCCTTTTACTTTCTTTCCGCTTTGTGCCGCATTTTCATAAAACCGGCTGCCAATCCTACTGACTTCCATTTGTTCCTCCGTTCTAAAATTTCTGTCAAATCCTGTCTACTTTTCCAAAAATTCTTTCAGCGCCTGCCTGCCGCGTTTTAAATTGGTCTTCACCGTATTTTCGGGCATTTCCAGACTCTGTGCAATTTCTTTAATCGAATAATCTTCATAATAAAACAAATACAGGCAGTTTCTGTATTTTTCCGGCAGCTGTAATACCGCCCACATCATATCATCCTGTATTTCCGTAAAATTCTCACAGCTTCCTCTCTGCGCTTCGCTGACCTCTTCCATGCTGACACTCGTTTTGTGCCATTTACTTTTTAACAAATCCCTGCACAGATTGATTGTCACACGCACAATCCATGCCCGCTCATGCTCCATGCTCTGATAACGCATATCATGCCGGATAATCTTTAAAAATACTTCCTGTGTAATGTCCTCTGCATCTGCATGGTTTTTCACCTGTGAAAATGCTACTCTGTATATCAGCTGATAATAATCCCGGAATATCTGCTCCAGTCTTTCTTTTGTTTCTCCCATTCTCTCTTCAGACACCCGTGTATCTTATACCTCCCGTCACTCATAATACGATTGTAAAACCTGAAAAGTTTCAAATTAAAAAGCCTTTTTTATTTTCCCATTACTGATATTATCGGACGTTCCGTCATAATTCATGAAAACTCCTATGATTTTACACTTCAGCCTGTCGGCAATTCCGGCATAAAAAAACGGCTGCGGCGTTATCTGTGCTTATAAATTAAGAAGCATTTCTGCACACATTTTCTAAATAAAGTATTGCAAATCTTTGTCCGAGGAAATAAAATAAAATTCTGACGAAGTCAAATAACTATGGTTCTCTGTTTTTTAGCAAGGGCAGAAAACCTGACGTCGGGTGAAAAATTGCAGAGAAATGTCTGCGGAATGGGGATTATTATGAACGGCGAAGAACGCAGAGGAAAACTTGTTGAACTTCTTAAAAATACAGAATCACCGCTCTCCGGCACACGGCTTTCACGCTTACTGCACGTAAGCCGTCAGGTCATTGTCAATGACATTGCCCTGTTAAGAGCGGCAAATGTTGATATTCTTTCAACGAACAAGGGGTATCTGCTTTCCGCACCGGTTTCTTCAACTCGTGTTTTTAAGGTCTGCCATGCCACGGAGGATTTTGAACGTGAAATGCAGACCATTATTGATGCAGGCGGCAAAATACAGGATATTATCATCGAACACCCTGTATACGGTAAAATTTCCGCGCCGCTTGAGATTTATTCCAGAAATGATATTGTAAAATTTAAAGAAAAAATGCAGAGCGGTAATGCTGTGCCGCTCTGCGATATTACCTCTGGTGTACATTACCACACCGTACTGGCTTATTCTGATGAAATTTTAGATGATGTTGCCGCTGCTTTAAAAAGCAATGGTTTTCTGCTTTCCAGATAGAACATTCTGCCCGGATTGGAATTCATTTAGAGCTTAAAGCTTTCCGGCAGCAAATCTTTTATCGTATAACTTTCAATGCCGTCTTTATCTGCCAGCAGAATCTGTGCATTTTCCGTCATAAACTCTGCCAGTACCTGTCTGCAGATGCCGCATGGCGGCGTTTTCTGATGGGACGATGATACGATGGCAATCCGCTCAATCTGCGTATACCCTTCCGATACCGCTTTAAAAACTGCCGTACGCTCCGCACAGTTGGTTGCACCGTACGAAGCATTTTCAATATTACAGCCCGTAAAAATTTTTCCTTCTTTGGTGAGCAGTGCCGCACCCACGCGGAAGTGGGAATATGGCGCATACGCATGCTTCATTGCCGCATATGCTTCTTCTACCAGCTTCTGATTCATTTCATCACTACTGCAATCCATTTTTCTCTCCTGTCTTTTTTCAAGCTCACAAACCGCATTGTATTCAGTTATCCAGCCTTACTCAACCGTAATATTCTGTGTCGTTTCAACCTGACAGATATAGGTCTTTCCCTGATTTAACACAATTTCTGTTCCGTCTTCATAATAATATTTTGTCGGGCCGCTGGTTTCGGAATCCTTTTTCCACGTCACCTGCACGGCTTTTCCGTTGGTAATAAACAGTCCCGCGCCTGTTCCGTCCACCTTATAATTCGGTGTTCCGTTTTCATAATAGTCCGGTTCAACATATTTGACAAGAATGTTTTTATAAGAAAGCTGCTCTCCGGTTTCCGCATCAATCTGTGCATCATCAAACTGGAACCTTAAATATTCCCCGGTGCTTTCATCATATTCAAACCACGGCTTATTGTACGGATACCCCGGATAAAAGGTATTACACGTTTCACCGCCTGCAATCTGTATCTGTTTGTCATCCTCTTCATTAAAAGTAAAAGGTTTTACAAAATTCTGCGGATAAATTGTATCATACCCTTTCTTTGCCACACTGTCCATAATACCATTCCATGAAGTATAAGCATTGTGCGGTGCTACACGGTCAGCGGTTCTGTAAAAAGAACAGTATGCCATGCCATCTAATGCATGAAAGGACTGCTGTGCCAGATAATCCGCCGCATATTCCGAATAGCCGAAATGTACATAGTTGGCTTCAAATTCTTTTGCAAATAACAGATAATAGGTACGGCAGCTTCTGACAGGTCCGATCTTTTCCAACTCCGTCTGATTTTCAAAAAAACAGCACAATCTTGTAATGCCGCCTTCCACAAGTGACTCAAACACAATATCTGCTTTGCTGATATTCGACTGCGGCATCGCCTGCTTGATATTACTGTACATCACTGCCACAGCCTTCTGCTGTGCCAGTTCGCTGCTTTCCCACTTTCCGCTGATCACACTCTGCGCCTGTCCCGCATGTGGATTTTTCACTTCCTGTGTGGTCTGTTCCTGAACAGTCTGGGCCGTACTGTCATTTACCGCTTCCGGACTGCCTTTTTTACGTGTCATCCCATAAATACCCGCCGCAATTCCTGCTGCTGCAAGCACACAGACAATCACAATAATAATACTTTTTTTCTTTTTCATAAATCCTCATTTCCCGGACGGCTTTTAATATCATTTTAAACTGCCTGCTTCCGTCCATAACCGGACAGTTTCCGTAAATTACTGTAAATTATCTTGTAATACCTAAAAGTTCCAGCACTTCACGCTGTTTGGCTTCCATAACCTTTGCTTCGTCTTCTTCCATATGGTCATAGCCAAACAGATGCATCATACTGTGTGCTGTTAAGAATGCCAGTTCGCGTTCCTTGGAATGACCGTATTTTTCTGCCTGTTCTTCAACTTTTTCTACTGAAATGACAATGTCACCCAGCATCAGTTCTCCCGTATCCGGGTTAAAATAATCCTCCGGAAACTGATCCATAACATCTTCCAGCGCATCAAAATCCGCCGGCGTTTCATATTCAATCATCGGAAATGATAACACATCCGTTGCGCGGTCGATTTCGCGGTATTCGCGGTTGATTTCATGAATTGCAGCATTGTCCGTGAGTGTTACATTCACTTCCGCTTCATATGGACACTTTTCATAATCCATCGCCTTTTCAACAACCTGTCTGATAATGGTTTCATAGTCTAAATCCAGTTTTTTTTCGGTTTCATATTCAATGTTTATTGTCATTTTTCTCTCCATTCCGTGTGCGTGCCTGCTTGCTGCGGGTCTGTTTTTTTGCCATACGGCTTTCATACTCCTCATACGCTTTGACAATCTTTTGTACAAGCGGATGACGGACAACGTCCTGGCTGGTCAGCTTGACCATGCCTATTTCATCAACTTTTGACAAAACCTTCATTGCCACATCAAGCCCCGATGTTGTATCCTTTGGCAAATCCTTCTGTGTTAAATCGCCGGTAATCACGACCTTTGAACCAAATCCGATACGTGTCAGGAACATTTTCATCTGCGCCGGTGTTGTATTCTGTGCTTCATCAAGAATGATATAGGCATTGTCCAAGGTACGTCCTCTCATATAAGCAAGCGGCGCAACTTCAATCAGTCCTTTTTCCATATTAGCGGTAAAACTCTCCGCACCCATAATCTGATACAGCGCATCGTATAACGGCCGCAGATACGGGTCTACCTTGCTCTGTAAATCGCCCGGAAGAAAGCCCAGCTTTTCTCCTGCTTCAATTGCCGGACGGGTCAGAATAATCCGTCCGACTTCATTATTTTTAAATGCAGTAATTGCCATCGCCATTGCAAGATAGGTCTTTCCCGTTCCCGCAGGCCCTAAGCCGAATACAATCATTTTATCACGGATTTCATCAACATATGTCTTTTGTCCGAGGGTTTTCGGCTTAATCGGCTTACCTGTAATCGTCCGGCAGATAATGTCCGTATCAATTTCCAAAATGGCATCTTCTTTTTCTTCAAAAGCCAAAGACAGTGCATAATCCACATTCTGCTCTGTAATCTGATTGCCCCTTCTAGCCAGTTCTATCAGATTGTTTAACACACCTGCCGCCTTTTTTACGGCACCTTCTGCACCGATTACCTTTACATCGGAATCCCGTGCAATAATCGTTACTTTTAATGTTCTTTCAATCTTTTTAGCATATTCATCTAACTGTCCAAATACGGCACTGCTGTACTGTGCCGGTAATTCAATCAACGATTCTTTCACACTCATTGTACTGCTTTCGTTTCCTCATTTCCTTCAATTTCAGGCATTGTAACCACCGCATAACCGACTGCCGGCATATCCGCCGTAATCGTGCCTGTCATTACATAGTCTGTCCCGCTGTCATTTATTGTAACACCATTATGCAGGATTTGCACTTTATTTTCAATCAAATCAAGCAAATATATTTTCAATTTCTGATTTAGTACATCTTCGGCTTCCTCCTGCGTATAGCGGCTTTCTTTTATATCATATTCCAGGTACTGCTTTCTGCCGGTACGAAGCGGCAGATAAAAACTGTCCGTAAGCTTTAATACTCTGCTGTCCGTCACAATATCCGCCTGCTTCAACGAAGACCATGAAACACCTGCTTCAATCTCCCTGTCTGCAATGCCAAACAGCCACCTTGTCTTTTTTCTGCCGGTGTATTCCTTATATTCATACAGATACGGCAGATGTTCCTCATAAGGAATGTCCACACGTACAAAAATATCCGCATCGGCACTTACCGGCCGCTGATTCACAACTTCTTTGGCATCATTGTATACATCAACAATACCTGACACCAGAATCTGCCCTTTTTCAACTTCATCTCCCGGTTTGACCCTGGGTGTTCCTGCCCGTGTAATCATCGATGTCACCACACCGGAACAGGTTGCCACGATATCTCTTGGTGTGCTGTCTGTCTGTATATCTTCTTTGATTCCGTCATTTTCCTTAATATGGACGATCAGCCGTGTGCCGCTGATTTCAGCCGATACCCACGTAATATCGGGATAATCATTTCTAAGTGCCGTTTCAATACTGTCACAATCCACTGACCGTATCTGCATCCCTGAATAAACACCCTGTCCCGCAAGATATTTGCAAAGACTGCTGTGGGTATATCTGTAATTACCCGTAAATGAAATATTCCAGACATACAGGCTGCAGCTGTATAAAATAATACATGCCGCGGCAATGCCGATAAAAAAAGAAGAATGCCTACGGTACCGGAACAGTAAAAAACGGATTCCGTGCCGTTTGCTAATCCGCACCGTTGTCTTTGTCTTCCGGCAGATGTCCTTTAGCTGAAAAAAATCCTCTCTCGTAATATTCGCGGTAAATCCCTGCTCCGTTTCCGAAATTTTCCAAAAACCGATATTTTTATGACGGCACATATTTAAAAACCGCTCTATGGAATCTGTCATTACTGTCACTGTTATGTATGCAGACATTATTTTTTGCTGTTTCCACATATCACCGGCATGCCCCTCTTTTATACTTCAATGCTGATAATCCTGCCCCTGACGGCGATTTCTTCTTCATCATAATAAAGAATTTCCAGCCGTTCCCCTTTAATGGATAAAAATCCTTTTTTTGTTAAAAGTTTTACGGTATTACAGTCATATTCTGCAATGGATTTGAAATTTTCCACATAAACTTCACAATTGCCGACTGCCGTAACCACCGGCATACCGAGTGCCGCATCTTTGGTTACGTCCAATGCCTCCACAATAGTTTCTTTTCTGCGCATACGTCCGCTAAAGACACCTTTCAATCCATTTATATATTGTATGTTACAACCAAAACTTTATGCCTTTTATTTAAACGAAATGTGCATCACTAGGCGCACCACGAAAAAGCCGGTGCAGGATTGCTCCCACACCGGCTGATAAATTAATTAAACTCTAATTAGTTGAACTTACGTTTTCTAGCAGCTTCAGACTTCTTCTTACGTCTAACGCTTGGCTTTTCGTAATGTTCTCTTTTACGAATTTCCTGCTGAATGCCAGCCTTTGCACAGTTTCTCTTGAATCTGCGTAATGCGCTATCTAAAGACTCGTTTTCTTTAACGATGACATTTGACATATCTTTTCCTAACCACCCTTCTGTTGCAAATTGTGCACAACAATACATAAATAGGGTATTAATTAATTGCACAAAAAATATTATACCATAGATTTTCTATTCGTCAACCTTTTACGGTAAATTTTTGCAGATATTTTTATAACTGCTGTTCCAGAACCTGCGGCGCCTTTGCAAGCAGTTCGTCAATGCCCGCCGGATTCTTACCACCTGCCTGTGCCATATTCGGACGGCCGCCGCCGCCACCGCCTACGCAGGAAGCAACCGCTTTAATCAGATTACCGGCATGAGCGCCCTTTCCGATTACATCATCGGTTGCCATGGCAATCATATTGACCTTATCTGCGCCCTGTGCACTGACAATCAGTACAACGCCTGAACCAATCTGTGACTTTAATTTATCACCAAGATTTCTGAGTTCATTCATATCAACATTGTCAACCTTTGTTGCAAGGAACTTCACGCCCTTTACTTCGGTAATGTCTTTTGTTACATCCCCTAAAGCGTTGTTTGCAAGCTCTGCCTTTAACTTTTCGTTCTCGCTCATTAATGTCTTGATTTCATCATTCATGGAATGAATCTTCTTAACAAGCTGTACCGGTTCTGCCTTAGCTGCTTTTGCGGCTTCTTTTAAGGTTTCTTCAAGCTGTGCGTAATACTTTAATACACCGTTGCCTGTGAGTGCTTCGATTCTTCTTGTACCTGCAGCAACACCGGATTCTGAAATAATCTTAAACAGTCCGATGTTTGATGTATTGGCTACATGTGTACCACCGCAGAACTCTTTTGAAAATTCGCCCATGCAGACAACACGTACCGTTTCGCCGTACTTTTCACCAAACAGTGCGGTTGCGCCTGTCTTTTTGGCTTCATCAATCGTCATGACCTGTGTCACAACAGGAATGGCTTCTGCAATCTTTTCATTGACAATCTTTTCAACCTTTTCAAGTTCCTCGGCTGTCATGCTCTGGAAATGTGCAAAGTCAAATCTTAATCTGTCAGGGTCTACATAAGAACCGGACTGCTGTACGTGGCTTCCGAGTACCTCCTTTAATGCTCCCTGAAGCAGATGTGTTGCACTGTGATTCTTGCATGAATCGGCTCTCTTTGCGGCATTTACAGAAAGTGTTACTTTATCGCCTTTCTTTAACATGCCCTTTGTCATCACACCGACATGTCCAATCTTGCCGCCCTTTAACTTAATGGTTGTTTCTACGGTAAATTCACCTTCCGGTCCTGTAATCACACCGCAGTCACCTTCCTGACCACCCATGGTTGCATAAAACACGGATTCATCTACGATAACGGTTCCTTTATCGCCTTCTGAAAGTGCTTCTGTAATCTCTGATTCCGTTGTCAGTACGGTAATCTCCGATTCATTCACCAGCTTATCATAACCTGTAAACTTACTTGTAACTGCCGGGTCGATTTCATCATAAACGGTTGCATCCGCACCCATGTAATTTGTGGTCTTTCTTGCCTTACGTGCCTTTTCCCGCTGTTCATTCATCGCTACCGTAAAGCCTTCTTCATCAATTGTAATATTCTTTTCTTCAAGGATTTCCTTTGTTAAATCCATTGGGAAACCGTATGTGTCATACAGCTTAAATGCATCTGCGCCGCCGAGTACCTTTTTACCGCTCTTTTCAAGTTCCTGTTCCATATCAGCAAGAATGCTTAAGCCCTGGTCAATGGTCTTATTAAACTTATCTTCTTCTTCTGCGATAACTTTAATAATGAAATCTCTCTTTTCATCCAATTCAGGATATCCGTCCTTAGAACCTTCAATAACCGTTTCACAAAGCTTTGATAAGAACTTGCCTTCAATGCCAAGCAGTCTTCCGTGTCTTGCGGCACGTCTTAACAGTCTTCTAAGCACATAACCTCTGCCTTCGTTAGACGGCATAATTCCGTCGCTTACCATAAATGTAACTGAACGGATATGGTCTGTGATAACACGGATTGATACGTCCTGCTTTTCATCTTCGTGATACTTCACACCGGCCATTTCACAGACCTTGTTGCGCAGTGCCTGTAAAGTGTCCACATCGAAAATAGAATCAACATCCTGAACAACAACCGCAAGTCTTTCAAGACCCATACCGGTATCGATATTTTTCTGTTCCAGTTCTGAATAATTGCCCTTGCCGTCATTGTTAAACTGTGAAAATACGTTATTCCATACTTCCATGTAACGGTCGCAGTCACAGCCTACCGTACAGCCCGGCTTGCCGCAACCGTACTTTTCTCCGCGGTCATAATAAATTTCCGAACATGGTCCGCAAGGTCCTGCGCCGTGTTCCCAGAAATTGTCTTCCTTGCCAAAACGGAAAATACGTTCCGGTGCAATACCGATTTCTTTATTCCAGATATCAAAGGCTTCATCGTCATCTAAATAAATAGACGGATACAGTCTATCCTTATCCAGTCCTACAACTTCTGTTAAAAATTCCCATGACCAGTGAATTGCCTCTCTCTTAAAATAATCACCAAAAGAAAAGTTACCGAGCATTTCAAAGAATGTACCATGTCTTGCTGTCTTTCCTACGTTTTCGATATCTCCGGTTCTGATACACTTCTGACAGGTTGTCACCCTTCTTCTCGGTGGAATCTCCTGTCCTGTGAAATATGGCTTTAACGGCGCCATACCGGAATTAATAATCAATAAACTGTTGTCATTGTGTGGAACAAGTGAAAAGCTTTTCATCTTTAAATGACCCTTGCTCTCGAAAAAGTCAAGAAACATTCTTCTTAACTCGTTAACACCTCTGTACTGCACTTCTTTATCCTCCTAGATTTCCTTGTTTTTTGCCTCTTTTTTTGCGTCTGAACGTGTACGGAGCTTTCCTCCGATAACTACACCGCCTGCCAGCAATAACAGCATAATAATAAACTTCACTGCTTCGTAAATAACTTCACCTGCTAATCCTGTCATACCTGTACCTCCCTATCCAAACTGATATTATATTTTATCATATTTTTATTGTATTCTCAACCCATTTGATGCAAACAAATAACGGTACTTAAATTTTCCAGACACCATTTTCTATAAAATAACCTGCCTGACACTCTGCACCTTTGATAATAGATGCATCATAACCTATCATTTTAAGCAGCTTAATCGCGTTTCTTGTCGTCGCCGGTCCTTTAAACAGCTTAAAATTAAAGGAAACATCGCTGTCCGTGACTTCTTCCTGAAAATGATAATTATCATAACAGCCGCTTAAAATAGCGGTCAATTCAATATCATGCGTTGCCGCAAAACACAATACATTCTTATTCTTTAAATATTTTAAAATCTCAGAAGATGCCGCGATACGCTCTACCGTATTGGTTCCGCGCAGCACCTCATCGACAAAGCAAAGCACCGGGCAACCCGTCTGCTCTGCGGCGGTAAGAATCCTTTTAAGTGCTTTAATCTCCACAATATAGTAGCTGTTTTTGCCGCCTAAATCGTCCTTTAAAGACATTGAAGAATAAATTCTGAAATACGGTGCCTGATAATTTTTTGACACACTCGTAAAAATGGTCTGTGACAGCACCGCATTGACGGCTATCGTCCGTAAAAATGTGGATTTACCGGAAGCGTTGGAGCCTGTCAGCAGTACATTTTTTTCTGTATGCATGGAATTGGCAACCGGCTTTTCAATTAATGGGTGATACCCTTCCTCAATCACAAGCTTTCTTCTGCTGCCGGTTAAAAGCTGCGGCTTCGACCAGTACGGAAGCATCTGTCTATATGATGCCACCGAAATGCAGGCTTCCAGCAATCCTAACGTATCAAACAGTTCATAGACCTCTGCCTGACAGTTTCCGATATGGCGTACCATGCTGTTAAATTTCATTAAATCCACATGGGTCAGCATACGCATATACTCCATTGCCATTTCAGACAGCGAGCCGTTGACATTACCGGATTCCAGCAGCCACGCATTTTTTGTGACCGACTGGAATTTTTTGCAGAGTTCCTCCAGCTTTTTGTTATATTCTTCCAGCCCTGCGTTTTTTTGCTGTGCAATCGCCTGTGCCGCCGCTGTCATGCGTACAATCTGCGCAATGCAGACAAAGTAATGTTCAACCTTTGCCTTCATTTTATAATATGTCAGAATCGAAAATGTAACCGCCGCCACAATCAGTCCGATTCCGATAACCGGATTTACCGCAAAGCAGACCACAAAAGCTGCCGCCAACGCAATGAGCGCCGCAATATGCACACCGTTGCCGCCGGGTTCCATGCCAACCATCAGACCGATATAGTCGCTAAGTGATAAATATTTCACAAAGCCAAGCTTTACAAATTCCTGCTGTAATGCAATCCGCTCTTTCTCATGTGCTGCAAAATACTCTGCCAGACTGTCAATTTCACGAAGCCTGTCCGGACTTTCCGCCGGTGTCCGCAAAAGCCTGTACAGATACTCTTGTCCTGCCGAAGAATTGGCAATATTCATCTGCTTAAAAATGTCGTCCATATTCAGGTCATTCCATGTAATATCGTCAATGCCTTCCCCGGACTGCTCTGCACACTCTCTGTAATAATGTGTCAGGCGCTCATATTCATCTTCTCCGTATCTGCGCCCAGACGGTTTCCCAAAGCTGCTTTTAAGCTGCTTTAAAACCTTTGCCCGGTGTTTTCTTTTACCGTCCGCGGAAACATAAACCGCAATCACGAGAAAACATACAATCAACCAGAACGGTGTGCTGTTTAAAAATGTCATACTCTGTCTTTCTTTCCTCCGCTTTTCGTTTTATGCTTCACATGCTGCTGCCGTATCCAGCGCCAGTGTCATCATCTCCTGAAATGAATTCTGCCGCTGCATTGCCGTCAGGCTTTCATGACGGTACAAATGGTCACTGATTGTCAGCAGGCAGAGTGCTTTTTTACCGCATCTTGCCGCATTCATATACAGTGCCGCTGCCTCCATGTCCACTGCCAGTACGTTCATCTTCTTCCAGCGGTCATTGACACTGTTGTCTTCATTATAAAAAATGTCCGAAGACACAATATTTCCAACCTTTAAGGAAAGATTTTTTTCTTGTGCAATGCGGTCTGTAATCTTTAACAGACCAAAATCCGCTGTCGGTGCAAATGTACCCGGCAGCCCATACTGGGAAGCATAATTAGAATCCGTACAGGTACCGATTGCCGCAACAATATCCATCAATGCAATATCATCGGAGAGCGCCCCGGCAGAACCGATACGGATAATCCGTTCTACATCGTATTTTGTATACAATTCATAGCTGTAAATGCCCATGGACGGCATTCCCATACCGCTTCCCATGACAGAAACTTCCCTGCCTTGATACTTTCCGGTATAGCCATACATATTGCGCACTTCGTTAAACTGCTCTACCTCTGTGAGAAAATTCTCTGCAATATACTTTGCACGCAACGGATCTCCCGGCATCAGCACCGTCTTTGCAATCTGTCCCTTTTCTGCCTGATTATGTGGTGTTGCCATATGCTCTCTCCTTTCTGCCGTACAGTCCGTTCTTTATTTACCCGGATACTTAATCACTGCATCCACATCGTAATCTTTTAAACGTTCTCTGCCCTTTAAGCCTTCCAGCTCCATAAGAAATACAACCTTTACAACCTCACCGCCCAGACGCTCAATCATATGAATGGCAGCTTCTGTCGTTCCGCCGGTTGCAATTAAATCATCGACAATAACAACCTTCTGACCCGGCTGAATGGCATCCTTATGTATTTCAATTGTTGCCGTACCGTATTCAAGGGCATATTCTTCTGAAATGGTTTCGCACGGAAGCTTTCCCTTTTTTCTGACCGGTACAAAGCCCGTATGATTATTGTAAGCAATTGGCACACCAAAGATAAAACCTCTGGATTCCGGTCCGACTACCACATCAAAATCTACGTCTTTTAATAAATTCTGTATGCCGTCAATTGCAAGCTTTAATCCTTCCGGATCCTGAATCACGCTTGTAATATCTCTGAAAATAATTCCCTTTTCCGGGAAATCCGGAATACTGCGTACATAATCTTCTACTTTTTTCATGTTGTTCTCCATTCCGCCGCATTGCAGCATATATTTCTTGAATTCGTTTTTTCAATACAGAAGTGTTATACCACGGCATATCAGATAATGCCGTGATACAACACTCTTTCATTAGTATACCACAGTTTTTTTACATTATAAAGCATTTTTGCATACAGCCTGATTTATACAATCAGGCAGACCAGTCCCGAATTTTCATTCATGACTTTTTCCAATGTAGAAGAAATCTTTTCCATGCTTTCCGGTGTCATGTTGTGTGTTTTTTCATAAATGCCGTCATCTACAATCTGTTCAATCGTCTTTCCGAAAATATTTGTTTCCCAGATTCCCTGCGCATTGTCCCCGGCATTTTCTTTTATGTATGCAATCAGGTCATCTGCCTGGTTTTTCGTACCGACAATCGGTGCAATTTCCACACTGATGTTCGTCTTGATCATATTGACGGACGGCACCTGCGCTTTGATTTTTACACCGTATTTTGTGCCGTTTTTAATCACCTCCGGCTCATCTAACACAATTTCTTCCCGCACCGGTGTTACAACCCCGAAGCCGCTTGCAGACACTTCTGATAAAGCATTTCCCACACTGTCAAATTCTTTTTTCTTTGCGGAAAGCTCCCGGATCATGTGAATCAGCTCATATTCATTGTGGATTGCCGTGCCTGTCAATTCACTTAAAATGTCATAATAAACCTGCGGCTTCATCTGCACTTCCAGCCGCACCCTGCCATCCGACATCTGGATATCGGATACGGTAATGCCGCTTAGCGATTCTCCCGTTACCTGCACAAAATTTTTCTTCACATCGCGGATTTTTCCGACCGGTTCTAACACTTCCGCAGCCTTTGCAATCAGCTCCGCTTTCAGCCAGTGGTCCTCCGGCAGCATTTCCATCCACTGCGGCGTGTAAAAATCCAGCTCCGTCACCGGAAATTCAAGCAGTACATTTTCAAGAATCGCAGTGATATCTTCTTTTTTTAACTGGTCACAGTTGACCGGCAGCACGGTTACGCCGTATTTCTGCGTGAGTTCTTCCGCAAGCTGTCCGGTTTCCTTAGAATACGGCTTTGCACTGTTTAACAGCACCAGAAACGGCTTTTTAATGGCACTTAATTCCTGAATAGTGCGTTCCTCCGCCGGAACGTAATTTTGTCTTGGAATCTCCGAAAATGAACCGTCTGTGGTTACGACAATACCTATCGTTGAATGTTCCGCAATCACCTTTTTCGTACCGATTTCCGCCGCCTTGGTAAACGGGATTTCCGTCTGCGACCACGGTGTTTTTACCATGCGCTCCTTTTCATTTTCAACGTGACCGGACGCGCCTTCCACCATAAAACCGACACAGTCAATCAGACGCACCTTGACGCCCACATCTTCCATTGGATAAATGAGTGCCGCCTCACTCGGAATAAACTTCGGCTCGGTCGTCATAATTGTTGTTCCCGCGGCGCTCTGCGGCAGTTCGTCCTTTGCCCGCGCACGTACATGTTCATTTTCCATCTGCGGCAGTACACACAAGTCCATAAATCTTTTAATAAAAGTTGATTTACCGGTTCTGACCGGTCCTACCACCCCGATGTATATTTCTCCGTTTGTTCTGGCTTTCATATCCTTGTATAACGAAAATTCCTGATTACTGTCCATAAAAACAAAAACACTCCTTCCATATTTACTTCATGTATATGGAAGAAGTGTTTTATTTATGCAGTGATTATTAAGATACTTTTGCCCGGTTCTTACATCATAATGTCCTTGACGACTTCAGAAGCGATCAACAGTCCTGCCGAAGCCGGAACAAATGCAGTACTGCCAGGAATACATCTTCTGGCATTATTCTCAAGCGGCGCCGATACCTTGACCGGCTGCTCCTTCGAATAAATCACTTTCAGTTTCTTTACGCCGCGCCTTTTTAATTCATAACGCATGACTTTTGCAAGCGGACAGACCGAAGTCTTAAAAATATCCGAAACCTCGAGCAGCTCCGGGTGATGTTTATTGCCGGTTCCCATGCTCGCTATAATCGGTGTTCCTGCTTTCTGCGCTTCAAGCACCAGATCAATCTTGGCAGCAACTGTATCAATACAGTCGATAACATAATCATATGATGCAAAATCATAGTCATCGTGATTTTCCGGCAGATAAAAGGACTGGTGCAGTTCCAGATTAATCTCCGGGTTGATATCTAAAAGCCGTTCCTTCATTACTTCCACTTTCGGTCTGCCGACCGTACTGTGCAGTGCGATAATCTGACGGTTGATATTGGAAACACTTACAAAGTCGTTATCTGTAAGCACCATGTTTCCGACACCGCTGCGTGCAAGTGCTTCTGCCACGTAGCCGCCGACTCCGCCGACTCCGAACAGTGCCACCTTTGCATTTTTTAATTTTTCCATGCCCTCACTGCCAAACAGCAGTTCTGTGCGCATTAATTCTTCCTTCATCTGTCCACCTGATTTTCTCTTCTAATCCTTATCCTTCTTTTTCGCAGCATTCTGCGTGCGGCAGTTTCTGATACAATCTTCCACTGTGCCGCATTTACTCGTCAAATTCCGCCAGTACGTAGTATCCACGGCTGGTTTCGCCGACTTCTTTTACAATGCCTTTTCTGGATTTTAAACGCTCCGGTGTCGAGTAGTTTCCCGACATTGCAACCGCAGGTTCTATCGTGTAGTAAAAGCTGCTTGGCAGTTTCCCTTCGGTAATTTCCACTTCCTGTCCCGGTTCTACCAGTCCGGGTCTGCTCATTGTAAATTCCATTGTCCGCATTTTATAGCACTCCTTATACTTGTGACACTTCCATCATAAATTAATATTTTCCAGACATTCCTTTGTATATTCTTCCACTTTTGTCTTCAGATAAACATTTTCTTCCGACGAAAGCAGTTCATCTTTTGCAAGTACAGCGCCTGCCGCATCTGCTGCTTCCTTTAACACTTTGGAATCTGAGAAAATATCACCGATTTTAAAACGCAAATCCCCGCTCTGGCGCACGCCGAAAAAATCTCCCGGTCCACGCTGTTTTAAATCCTCCTCTGCAATTTTAAATCCGTCATTCGTCTGATTTAAAATGCCTAAGCGGTCCTTTGCCTTGGCTGTGTCCGAACCGGACACAAAGATACAATACGACTGATATTTTCCGCGCCCCACACGGCCCCTCAGCTGGTGAAGCTGTGCAAGCCCGAAACGGTCTGCATTTTCCACCATCATTACCGTGGCATTCGGAACATTGACACCGACTTCGATAACGGTTGTCGATACCAGTACATCTGTTTCCCGTGCCGCAAAGCGCGCCATAATTTCTTCTTTTTGATTTGCTTTCATCTTTCCGTGCAGATATTCCACACGAATTTGCGGAGGCAGTGCCGCTTTAAGCTTTTCGGCATATTCTACGACATTTTCAGCATCGACATTTTCGCTTTCCTCCACCATCGGACAGATAACATATGCCTGTCTGCCTTCTTTGACCTGACCCGCTATAAACTTATACGCATTTTCCCGGTAGTTGGTTCCCACAACACAATTTTTTATTGGAAGACGTTCTGCCGGTAGTGTATCAATAATAGAAATATCCAAGTCACCGTATACTATAATTGCCAGTGTCCTCGGAATCGGGGTTGCACTCATAACCAGTACGTGCGGATTGTCCCCTTTCATAGAAAGCGCCCGCCGCTGATTGACCCCGAAGCGGTGCTGTTCGTCCGTAATTACCAGTGCAAGCTTGTCATAAACGGCTTTTTCCTGAATCACGGCGTGCGTGCCGACCACAATATCCGCCTCATGCGTGCGAATCTGCTCATAAACCGCTCTTTTCTGCGCCGCCGTCATCGAACCCATTAAAAGCACAACCTTTAACGGAATCTGATGTTTTTCAAACATCGAACAGATCGACTCGTACTGCTGTTTTGCAAGCACCTCTGTCGGCACCATCATTGCCCCCTGATACCCTGCAAACGCGGTATTCATCAATGCCAACACTGCAATAATCGTCTTTCCGGAACCAACATCGCCCTGAATCAACCGGCTCATTAACGCACTGCCGGACATGTTTTCTTTGATTTCTTCCCATGTCTTTTTCTGTGCATCCGTCAGTTCAAACTCCAGTTCAGAAATGAATTTATCGGTACGCGCATCATTTAAAATACGGTACTCGTTCAGCCTGTGTGTATTTTTTTCTTTCATATTGCGCACTGCCAGCACAAACAGAAAAAATTCTTCAAATGCCAGTCTTTTTCTGGACTGTAAATAATCTTCCTGCGACTGCGGAAAATGTATCCGCTGTACGGCAAAATTGTGTTCCGCAAGCTGATACGCACTGCGGATATCTACCGGTATATATTCTTTTTCCAGACACGTATCGTACTTTTCCAATGCCTGTTTTACTGCTTTGGCGACCGTTTTATTGGACAGCCCCTTTGTCAGTGGATATATGGGCTGCATACTTCCCTGTAACTGTGCATATGCCGCCATTGTATACATCTGTGGCTGTTCTAAAACAAAGCTTCCCTTTTTCTTTGCAAGCTGACCGCGGAAGACATAATGTGCTCCCGGCTTTAAACTGCTGCGCAGAAACGGCATGTTAAACCATGTGCATTTCAGGGATGTTCCCTGTTCATCCTGCACAACTGTCGATAATACTTTCATTCTCGGTGTGGAATACTGTTCCACATTTCTTGCCACAACGGCTTCAATGCTCACGATTTCTGATGCATGCTCTTCCACTGCTTCCTGTACAAAAACAGGCTTTTCATATACATCGTAAGCCCGTGGGTATAACCCTACAAGGTCTTTTACAGTGTATACGGAAAGCCTGCTAAGTAGCGCAGCAGTTTTTTCTCCAATTCCTTTAAGCTGCTGTATATTCATAACTTATGCCATCATTGAGCCAAGAACCTGATTGACAAGTTTACCGTCTGCCTTGCCTTTGACCTTTGGCATTAACACTTTCATAATTTTACCTTTATCCTGTGCTGTCGGTGTTTCGATAGAAAGTTCTTTTAATGTTTCTTCAATCACTGCTTTGATTTCAGATTCATCCATCATCTTCGGTGCATATTCCTCTAATACACTGATTGAGAAATTACACTCGTCAATAATGTCCTGTCGGTCTGCCGGAGTAAGGGAAAGTGTTTCTTTTAACTGCTTAATCTGCTTTAAAATAACCTGATTTCCTTCTTCATCAGTCAGCGGTGTGCGGTTGTTAATTTCTACATTCTTTAATTCCGCAAGCAGTAAGGAAAGAACATCTTTTCTGGCCTTATCCTTCGCCTTCATCGCCTTAACCATCTCGCCTCTGATTTCATCAATCTTACTCATCTTATCCTTCTTTCCGCAGGCATTCCAACGCCGGAGAAACGCAGACTGAATTTATTCAGTCCTGCGATAAACAGCAGTATGCGCTGCCTGCGGCGCATACTGTTATCTGAACAAGCTGTAATAGATGGCTTGTTCACATTTTATTCTACTGAAACAATGTAATAATAAATCGGCTGTCCGCCCATCTGAAGCTCTACATCAATATCCGGATATTTTTCTTCAACCTTTGCTGCGGCATTTTCTGCATCTTCTTCTGAAATATCACTGCCGTAATACAGGGTAATAAGTTCTGCATCTTCATTCATCATTGCATCAACAAGTTCTAACAGTGTCTGGTCAATGCTCTTGCCGACTGCCGCAAGTCCGCTGTCTGAAAGTCCCATAATATCGTCTTTGTGAATTTCTTTTCCGTCAATTGACGTATCACGGACTGCATAAGTAAGCTGTCCTGTTGCCACTGTTGAAAGTGCTTCTGTCATCGTGTCTGCATTTTCCTGTGCATTTCTTGAAGCTTCAAAGTTAATCATCGCTGTAATACCCTGCGGAACTGTCTTTGTCGGAATTACAATCAGCTTTTTGCCTTCTACAAGCTCTGCTGCCTGCTCCGCGGCAAGAATAATGTTCTTATTATTCGGAAGAACAAAAACAGTATCTGCATTAATGCGGTCAGCAGCATTTAAAATATCCTCTGTACTCGGATTCATGGTCTGTCCGCCTTCAATCACTTCGTCAACACCCAGTTCCTTAAAGATTTCAGAAAGTCCTTCGCCTGCGGAAATCGTTACAAAACCAAAATCCTTATGTGGTGCTTTTTCTTCCTTCTTTTCTGTTTCTTCCTTAGCAGCTGCTTCCATCTCTGACTGCTGGATAACCTTCTGGTTGTGTTCCTCACGCATATTATCAACCTTCATCTTTGTCAGCTGTCCGTATTCTAATGCCTTTTCAAATGCCTGACCCGGATGATTGGTATGCACATGAACCTTTACAATGTCATCTAATGCAACACACACAATGGAATCACCGATAGAAGATAAAAATGCCTTAAAGGATTCTTCTGTCTTTTCATCAAATTCTTTATCGAGCATAATAATAAATTCCGTACAGTAACCGAATTTAATATCTACATTTTCAATGGCAGCTCCCGTATTCTTTCCTGTTGCTGCAATTTTTGCTTTAGATACGCCTTCAATCTTAAAGTCTGTGACTTTACCTGTTAAAGCATCATACATACCTCTTAATACAACAACCAGACCCTGTCCGCCGGAATCCACAACACCGGCTTCCTTTAAAACAGGGAGCATTTCAGGCGTCTTTGACAAGACAAGCTCTGCATGTTCAATAATCTTTAACAGTGCTTCTTCGATGTCTTCTGTTTCCTCTGCAACTTCTGCCGCCTTATCAGATACACCCTTTGCAACGGTAAGAATTGTTCCTTCCTTCGGCTTCATAACGGCCTTGTATGCTGTTTCTGTTGCTCTCTGTGTTGCTCTTGCAATGTCTTCTACGGTTAAACCGTCAATCCCGGACATTTCCTTTGTAAATCCTCTGAACAGCTGTGAAAGAATAACACCCGAATTACCTCTTGCACCTCTTAATGAACCGGTCGCAATTGCTTTTGCCAGCGTTTCCATATCCGGTACTGCAATCGCACCGACTTCTTTTGCCGCAGACATAATTGTCAGTGTCATATTGGTTCCCGTATCGCCGTCCGGCACAGGGAATACATTCAAGTCATTAATCCACTCTTTTTTTGCTTCAAGGTTTTTTGCTCCTGCAAGGAACATCTTTTGCAAAAGTGCTGCATCTATTGTATTTGTAGCCACAATTTTCCTCCATTCCGCCATATACGGCATCTTCCATTAATCTATTACACGAACACCTTCTACAAATATATTAATCTTCTTAATATCAAGACCTGTAAATTCATGTACCTTGTACTTTACATTTTCAATCAGATTCTCTGCAACGGTTGAAATGCCGACACCATAAGAAACAATAACATGAAAATCAATTGTAATCATATTGTCTTCATCAATCTCTACGTGAATTCCTCTTGTAAGGCTGTCGCCCTTTAAAAGCTTTACAAGACCGTCCTTCATGCTGACAGCTGCCATGCCCACAATACCAAAACACTCTACGGCTGTAGAACCGGCATATCTTGCAATAACTTCTGATTCGATGGTAATCGTACCTAATTGTCCTTCGATATGACCTCTCATCTATATACCTCCATTCACGGATACTATCTATCCTATCTAATAATAGATATTATACCTATTCATGATACAAATGTCAAAACAAAGAAGGTGAATCATCTAAAAAGACAATCCACCTTCCCACTGATATAAATTTTCGAAAATTAACAGCAGTTCTTATGCGCGTTCTACTTTACCGGAACGTAAGCATGAAGTACATACATACATCTTCTGAGATGCACCGTTGACCTTAACCTTTACTGACTTAACGTTAGCATTCCATTTCTTATTTGATCTTCTATGAGAATGGCTCACAGCGTTACCAAAGTGAGCAGCTTTTTCACAAATTGCACATTTTGCCATCTTAAATACACCTCCTTAATGGTATTGGGTATTATTTACCCACAACAGAAAATATTGTAGCAGATATTAAATTATTTTGCAAGCATTATTTCAACATTTTTTTCATTTTAATGACAAAACAAATTATATCCCAATATCATCAGCACAATAATCACGAAAATACACAGACAGATATTTTCAGTAAAAAACAGTGCAATCATCATTCCTACTGCAATCCAGAACAGTATAAATCCACACATTCTTGTCATAGCGAACCGTCTTTATATTCTGTCTTATCAATAGTATATGCTGCACCGCCGCGTGTTATTCCTCTGTTACATCGTGAATTGCATTTTCAACTTCTTCATCGTACTCTTTTGTCTTATTTCCGCTTGTAAAACGGTCAATCACGTCCGGCACCATGTCTAAAATCTTTGTCACCGTATCCTGATTTTTAATATTGACAAGCTTTGTTGTCCCATTCTGAATAACTAAAACCGCACTTGGCGAAACCTTTCCTGTCATTACGCCGCCCGCATTGTTTTTCTTTTCGCCCGCAAATGCACCTGCACCCACACCAAACGATACATCAACCAGCGGAAGAATAATGGTGTCATTGACTGTCACTGCATCTCCCACAACCGTTTTTGCGGAAACAAATGAATCCATCCCTTTAAAAAGAGAGGCTACCGTTGTATCAAAATTATTCTTATTTTCTGCCATAACTCCTCCATTCTGCCGTCTTAACGGCTGCTTTTCTTTAACAGTTTTTTCTGTACAAGGCGATTAAAATAAACTTTCCCTGCAATCATTAAAATCCCCGCCAGCCGGATTTTCCCTTTTATCATGCCTTCGCCCTCAAAAACGGATTCTTCAAAATCGGGAATCAGTTCGATGTCCAGTCCCAAAAGTCCGTAAAGGACCGCAAGCCGTACTGCAAGCCAGCCTGTCGTTTCACTGTCTTCAAATCCGTACCGGACACGGAGTCGGTATTTTTTCGGACGGGATTTTTGTAAAAGCCGTTTCAACTGCTCCCATAGAAAATGAACCAGCTCGCGGTTTTCTTCATCCTGCAGCATTTCCGAAAAATGGGTTGTTTTTTCCTGCACGGTCTCCTTTAGCGAAACACTCTTATCAAAAATACCGCAGATTGTCTGCGCAATCCTGATAAAAAATGCTTTTATCCGCCGGCAGACCTGTTTTATGCGCTCCACAAAACACTTAAACTTTTCCGCTAAAGACGGCTTTTTGCGGAAAGCACGCGGATTTTCTTCCGCCGTCTGCTCTGCCTCAGTTTCGCTCCCGGTTTCCTGCGGTGGTTCCTGTTCTATCCGTTTCCGGACTTTCTGCGCCTGTACGCCGCTTTTCTGTGGCTGTTCGTCAAAAACCGTGCGTTCCCCGGCTTTCTGCTTCTTTTTTGAAGCTTTTTCTTTTTGTTCTTTTATTTCCGGCTCTATCGGTCTTTCCGAATCATACAGTGGAAAGAAAAGAACCTGCGCCCGCATTTTAAAGCCTTCGTTATATTCCATAAAAAAACGGAACAGATGCAAAAGCCATGTAACCCGTACATGAAGCACCGGCTTTTTGCCGCTGTTTTTATCATATTGTGCATCTGCCGTATAGCGCACCGGCACAAACAGCACCGCCGCTGCTGCCGCAAGAACAATTCCCAGTAAGACTGCAAGGATAATCCCTGCTATTTTTAAAACCAATAGCAAACCATGAAGCATTGTTGTTTTCCTCCCACAGTCTAGCGGGTGCGGTTTCTTCCGAACTTTAAATAACCCGGAATATCAAACGCTCCCGTCTGCTGATAAACATCATCAATAATGGCTGTGATAACCTCAAGCCCCTCGGCATAGCCTTTCGCCAGACCGACAACATAGATTTCTCTGGCATGAATCCCCTTTTGTTTCTTAAAATAAGGCTGCTTTAAGACATTTGCCGAAAACATATCCAGCAGATTATCCGGGTTGTCCGAAAGTGTAATCAGATACGTATCCAGTTGAAAACGCCCGCGGCGGATTCTGCCAAACATCTTATATTTTGCCTGCTTTGCACCCTCGCCAAGATAGAGGTTCCGATACCATTTCATTTACTCATCACCCACGCATTATCATTTTCATTACTTCAATTACTGCCATCTTTTCTGCCGCATCATTGCACTGCTCCAGCGACAGATTAATATATTCGCAGATTTCGTCAGTATTGTTAAAAAATACAGGCAGCTGTGAAAGTACTGCCGACATCACGGCACGTCTTACAATCTGCGGCATATCCGTAAAGCTTTCCTTTAACTGGGCAATAATGTTTTCACAGGTTTCGTCTGCGTAAGAATTATCCGGTACATTTAACTTTTCCGGGTCTTTTATAAGACTTACAAAGTCACTGCCGGACTGTAATTTCATCACATCAGCCAGTGCTGCATAGCAGTCCTGTAATCCTTCTTCTTCTAATTCCTTTGGCATATTTTCCAGTGCCGTTTCCACTGCAAAGTCACTCTTAGAAAGAATCATAAGGATTCTTTCCTGCTTTCCTTCAAAATATTCAAACTTGCCGAGAACTTCATCTGAAAGCAGTGTTTTTCCGTCAAATGCCTGACGCACACCGGTAATAATCTGCTTTGCAACCGTCACTTCCCCAATATCGGAAAGTGTCTGCTTTTCTGTTAAAATAATGGTGTACAAATCATTGACCACCTGTGTAAGCAGTACAAATAAATCCGCGCAGTCTAACATCTTTTCTGTCGCAATTGTAAGCACATTTTTAAGGCGGGTATATTCTTCCTCTGTCAGTTCTGCATAATCTGCATTAGCAAGCGTTCTGTAACTGTCATACACTTCAGGAAAAAGTGTTTCAAAGCCCTTGACTTCCTGTAACATCGCCGTTGTGCGCAGTGCATAGGCAAAATCATCGATCGTGCCTTTCTGTGCGCCGTGGTATAACGTAAATGCTTCTCTTAAATATTCAAAGAACTTGTTCCGTGAAAGACGCATCGGCAGCTGTCCCACAACTTCTGAAATCTTACTGTTAATGACAACATTATCTTTATCTGCAAGAATATAATGCATCAAATCATTGGTCAGATACATCCCGTAATATTCTTCATCTGCCACCTGACCACTGAAACGGTGTTCCACGCGGTTTAATACATATTCATAAATCCGCAGGCAGTCTACATACTGTGTTACAACCTCCATGGTTTCAATCAGACGGTTTCTGACTGTTGCAACTTCTGTCACATCTTCTGCCTGTCCGGAAAGCAGCTTGTCAATCACACCGTTTGTCGTAGCAAGCAGTTCTTCAAATACCGGATTGACTGTCGCATTTTCCTGACGCATATCATAAACGGTATAATAATTCATGGACAGCTTCATGTATGCAAGTCCTGTATACATAGAAGCCATCCCTGTTGCATATTTTAAAAGATTTCCTTTTAAATTCTTCTGCTTTGAAATCTCCTGCGCAACATAATATAAGTCTTTCATAATAATTCTTATTTCTCCTTCGGCTTATTTTAAATTCAGCTTATCGAGGATATTACAAAAATCAAATGTTGCAAAATAATCCTTTGGTGTTTCTGCACGGCGGATCATTTCCACACTGCCATCTTCCTTTAATAACAGTTCTGATGAACGCAGCTTTCCGTTGTAATTGTATCCCATTGAAAAGCCATGTGCGCCTGTATCATGAATAATCAGATAATCACCCATGTCAATCTTTGGCAGCTTTCTGTCAATTGCAAATTTGTCATTATTTTCACAAAGAGAGCCTGTAATATCGTATACATGGTCGCAAGGTGCATCTTCTTTTCCCGCTACCGTAATATGATGGTATGCACCGTACATTGCCGGACGCATAAGGTTTACCGCACACGCATCGACACCGATGTATTCCTTGTGTGTATGCTTTTCATGAATTGCTTTTGTAACAAGGCAGCCGTAAGGTGCAAGCATGAAACGTCCGAGTTCCGTATAAATTGCAACATCGCCCATGCCATTTGGTGTCAGCACTTCATCATAAACCTTGTGAACGCCTTCTCCGATAACAGCAATATCATTTTCTTCCTGATCCGGCTTGTATGCAATGCCGATACCTCCTGAAAGGTTGATGAACCGGATATCTACGCCGGTCTTTTCCTTTAATTCAACTGCCAGTTCAAATAAAATCTTTGCCAGTGCAGGATAATACTCGTTAGAAACTGTATTACTTGCAAGGAAAGAATGAATACCAAAGTGCTTTACGCCCTTTGACTTTAAAATCTTAAATGCTTCGATAATCTGGTCATGTGTCATACCGTATTTTGCATCACCCGGATTGTCCATAATTGATGTTCCGAGTTTGAAATATCCGCCCGGATTATAACGGCAGCTCATGGTTTCCGGGAATTTGCCGTCTAAAATCTTATCTAAGAAATCAATATGTGTAATATCATCTAAATTGATCGTAGCACCAATTTTTGCTGCATAAGCAAATTCTTCTGCCGGTGTATCGTTGGATGAAAACATAATTTCTTCCGGTTTAAAATCGAGTGCATGGCTCATCATCAGTTCTGTCATTGAAGAACAATCCGTACCACAGCCGTATTCCTTTAAAATATTTAAAATGAACGGATTCGGGGTTGCTTTTACCGCAAAATATTCACGATAGCCTTTATTCCATGAAAATGCTTTCTTTAAACGTTCTGCATTTGCACGAATCCCTTTTTCATCATACAGATGGTATGGTGTCGGATAAGTCTTATTAATTTCTTTTAACTGTTCTAATGTTACAAATGTTTTTTTCTGACTCATAGTTCTCCTCATTTCCGCATATTTTCCTGATGCTTTATTGATTGCACATGCGAAGCGTACCATAACCGGGGAATTTAAAACCCCGACATTACTATATACGTATCCCACTATCTAAAAATCATATCTTACCGCAACGCATTTGTCAAATAAAAAGCACTTTAATTTACTAAAGAATCCGCAAATTCCCGATAACGAAAAAAGACTGCGGCAAATGCCGCAGCCTTGTCTTATGTACTTATCTTTCCAACTGAATACATCCTTTAAAGGAAGTTGGGTCTACCTTCACGCCCTTTTTATATACCGCACTTTTTAAATTCACGCAGTTAATAAATGCTTCCTGTCCGATTTCTTCCAGTGAATCCGGGAAAATCACTTCTTCCAGATTGTTGCAGTTTTCAAATGCATTGTTGCCGATTTTCTTAACGCCTTCCGGCAGTTCAATCTTAACAACATCACTTCTGTTTGAAAAAATGTCTTCTGAAATATATGAAAAATCACTCATATCAATCTCTTTTAATGTACGGTTGTACAGTGTTACCTTTATTCTTCCTCTTTTCATCTCTTGCACCTCTATTTTCTTTTCATATAATAAACGTGATTAAATCTGTGTAATTCCCGAATAATCCTGTCCGGAAATTACAGATATCACACTGTTGTAAGCAGCTTCGTATGCCTGTGCCGCCGTCTGATAGCCTGCCTGTACCACAGGAATCTGCGCAGCCGCCATATACTGCTGTGTCACCGGCGCACTGTAATACACTTCTTCTTCATCCTGTGATGTGCCGTATACCGGTGTCGGCTCTGCGCCGTCTACCGTTGTAGAATCATTGTCCAATGCTCCGCCGAGAATATCATTAATCTTGCGGATATAATTTTCCGTTTCGGAATACGGAGGAACACCACCGTACTTACGTACCGCACCGCTTCCCGCATTATACGCTGCCAGTGCCAGTGTCACATCGCCGTTATAATCCGCTAAAAGATAGCCGAGCATCTTGGCACCGCCCGTAATATTCTGTCTGGCATCATACGGGTCTTCTACTCCCAGTGATTCTGCTGTTGCCGGCATCAGCTGCATAATACCCATCGCACCTGCACTTGATACCGCCTGTGAATCAAATCCCGACTCCGCCTGTGCCACTGCCTTTAACAGATTCACATTGACACCGTATTCTTTTGAAACTTCTTCAAATATCGTATCTAAATCTTCATCACCTGTAGATATATCCGAATATACCGAATCAAAACTGTCTGTATCCTGCGGTATCACACAACTTGGAATATCCATAAGATATTTTGCCGTTTCTGCCGCTCCAATCTGACTGACTGTACTCATGTTTTTTCTCCCATTACCATATTTTTTCTTTTCTCATCTGTATATACTTTCCATAAGCCATTTCTAAAATCTGTTTTTCATTTGGAAACTTTAACAAATGATACGCTTCATGAAATTTATAAAATCCCGCATCTTCAAAAAATTCTTCCCGCTGCGGTCTGGTATCATAGCTGTCTGCCTCGCATAGATACCAGTGTACTGTTTTATTGACCACATCATCAGAAACATTAAATGTATATCCGGTATCTGCAAGGTACGCCCTGATTCTGACATTGGCTCCGCTTTCTTCTCTGACTTCCCGGATGGCGGTATCTTCATGTGCCTCTCCCGGCTCAACCGTCCCTTTGGGAAGCACCCAGCCTTTATACTTATTTCTGTAATTCTTGTATAAAACAAGTATTTTGCCTCTAAATATCACCACACCACCACAGCTTGTTGCTTCTTTCATTGCAATTCCTCCTGTACATATGGGTGTGTTCTCAATTACTTTCATTATAACATTGCAGGCAGACAATAGCAACCGCAAAAACCGCAAATCCTGTCATTTGTATTTCTAATTAAAATACGCGTCTAAGACTTCCTTTGCCACATAAGATGCATTTCTGACACCGGTGTAGCCGCCCTCTAAAATAACACAGATAGCAACTTCCGGATCATCATACGGGGCAAATCCGACAAACCACGAATGGACATTGTCAGAGCTGTCATACTGCGCCGAACCGGTTTTTCCGGCAGCTTTGTAAGAAGCATTTTTTAAGGCATAGCCTGTTCCCTGTGTCACAACTGCACGCATATACTGTGTCAGCTGTTCTGCTTCATCTGCCGTTGCAACCGTTGCCAGTGCTGTCGGTGTGGTCTGCTCTACAATTATCTTATCTGCCGTCTGCACATGGTCCACCAGATATGGTGTCATCATCACACCGTCATTGGCTATTGCTGCCGTAATCATCAGATTGTGAATCGGTGTCATCATAGTCTTACCCTGTCCGATTGCTGTTTCCTGTGCTTCACTGATTCCTGAGGAATCATCCAGCGTGAAACTGCTGCTGTTATACTCAATTCCGATTGGCAGATTGGAATTAAACATCAGCGTGCTGCACAGATTTTTAAATGCAGAACGGTTTAACTGCGTACCAATCGTTGAAAATGCAGAGTTGCAGGAATTTGCAAATGCCGTTTCCAAATTCTCTGTGCCATGTGCTTTATTATCAAAACACGGAATGCTTGTTCCTCCCTGAATATAGGCACTTCCCGTACAATGATAAGAATACGAATCCGCATCATACTCCCGGATATATTCCAGTGCCGTAATAATCTTAAAGGTAGATCCCGGCGGATATAAGCCCTGTGTCGCACGGTTTAACAATACAGAATCCGCACTGTCGTACGTCAGCCACTCTGAATAATCCGTGGATGCATCATTCGGATCATAATCCGGTTTGGAAATCATCGCTAAAATCTTACCTGTGGACGGCTCCATCACAATCACCGCACCCTTGTTACTTCCGATAGCTTTATAAGCAGCTTCCTGTAAATCAACATCCAGTGTCGTCACGCTCGTATTGCCCATTGCTTTTTGTCCAGTGGCATCACTAGCAAGCTGTTTTAACACATTGCCGTCCTCTGAGAGCAGATGATAGTTTTCCTCACCTTCAATGCCGCTTTTTGCCGAACTTAAACCAACTACATGGCAGAAGACTTTTCCAAACGGATAGCTTCTGGTTTCATTGCCATCCTCATCCGTTTCCGTTGTTGCAAGAATTGAACCGTCCGCCGCCAGAATATCGCCGCGCACGACCTTCGTTTCCTGATTATCCACTCTCTTATTATATGGACTGTTAATAATATCCGGGGCTTCTGTCACGTTAAACCACACCAGATAGCCCATCATAAAAAGGAACAGTCCCGCAAATACAAAAGATATAATATTGGTTTCACGGTTTCTGAGTCCGCTATTCTTCTTCGTCTCCAGAATATCCGTTTCCCTTTTCTTTGATTTTCTTTTTTTCTGTTTTTCCTTTTCCATGTTCTGCCTCGCCTTCGTCCTGTCGCATGTTGTACATGCCGTTAATCAGTGCAAACATCACCAATGAGCTGATGATGGAACTGCCGCCATAGCTGACAAACGGAAGGGTTACTCCCGTCATCGGAATCATTTTAATCGCACCGCCGACTGTTAAAAACACCTGAAAACCATATGTAACGCCAAGTCCGACAGCTACCAGTCTGTAAAAGAGTGTCTTACAGCGTGATGCAATATTCATCATCAGAATAAGATTATTTAAGCAAATCAAAAGAAGTGCTACCGTAAAGATAATACCAAACTCTTCCGTCAATGCCGAAAACATAAAGTCTTTTTCGGCAACCGGAATCTTATCCGGCATTCCCTGTCCCAGTCCGTATCCAAACCATGAACCCATACCAATGGCAAATAAGGACTGGCAGATCTGATATCCTGTCGTATCAATCGTACTCCACGGATCTAACCAGATGGTTACGCGGTTTTTGACATGGGAAAAGATATGATAAGCAAGTACTGCCGCCACACTGCCTGCACCCAGTCCCGCAAACAGATAGCTGACCTTTTTGGTTGCCGTAAACAGCATCAGCAGATACACTACAAAAAAGATCAGTGCCGCACCCAGGTCATTTGAAGCAACCAATACTAAAACGTGTGCCGCCGCCAGCACCGTCACCAGTACCGTCTGCTTAAATGTAATGGACTTATTAAACATCGATGCAACAAACAGCACATATAAAATCTTAACAAACTCACCCGGCTGGACGGAAACCGGTCCTAATGAAAGCACCAGATTCGCACCGAATACTTTTCCGCTAAACAGCACCAGTATCAGAAGCACCAGCCCGGAAATACCATAAAGCCAGCCGAAATTTCTGAAACTGCGTACTCTTTTTAACAGCCACGGAATAAAGAATGTCAGAATCGTTCCGGTTGCCGCAATTGCAAACTGCTTGATGCATTTATCAAAATCCAGTCTTGCAATCATAACAAATCCGATTGCCATCAGCATGCACATATTATTCACCAGCAGTCTGGATGCCTTCGGATACAGCACATCGTATATCATCACCACAACAAACAGATAAATAAACTGCACAAAATACAGCATGATATATTTCATATCCTCATCATTTAAAATGTACAGAATCAGATATCCCAACAGATGAATAATAAACATTAATACATTCTGCGTAAAATATATTTTTCTTCTTTTCTGTTCATTCTGCATGACCGCACCCTGATAAGATGCCAGTGTATAAAATGCAATCAAAAACGCAAATATATATTTTGAAAGTTCAATAAAAATCTGCTGCATTACTCAACCCCCAGCTCAAAATGTCCTCTGCCTGTCTTTTCGCAGTTTTGTCTTCCTGTTAAAACTTTATCCGGCTCTGCCGTTTCCTCTATAAACTCATACCGTATACTGTCCGGCGCTGCTTTGTCAATCAGCGTTTCCGGTTTTGAGATATCCAATACGGTATCGTCATACAGAATACTATAACACAAATCACATACACTTTGCACCTGATATTGCTGCCGGTATCCTGTCATTGTCATTCTGCCATTTGCGCCGTCACATTTTCCGAGTGTTTTTTTCACACACTGTTCAGAAACCATTAACGGCAGATGTGTGTATACAATCAGTTCACGCGGCAGTACCGCATTTTTGGTCTGTGCCAGTTCCTGCGCTGTTAATTCAAGTGGCATGGTCGTGCGGATAATCCGCAAGTTTTTTTGTGTTCCTGTTGTTTTTAATAGGAACTGCTCCGCCCGCGTATTCCATGTATACAGATTCGCATCGGTAATCACGCGGATAACGGCTGACCGGCTTAGTTCTTTTAACAGTCCGAGCTGTTCCAGACTACGCACAAGAAAAGTATCCGCTCCGGCAGCAAGCCAGTTTTCCATCAGCTGTCTGCCCTTTTGACTGTCTTTTCCGCGTAAAATGTGTGGCAGTGCAAGCACCGGATTTTTCTGTGCCGCCTTACACTTTCCTACAGCTTCTGCCATCATCCGACTGTCCTTTTCACGGATAAACAGTCTGAAATCGAAATAAATGTCGGTGATATCTGCCATCGGATAGACACTTTCCGCCTGCCTTAACGTTGTTACAAGCACCGTTACCGGGCGTGTCTGTGACTGTTGTGCCGCCTGAATCTGCATATTTTCTACACTGCCTGCAACAGATGCGTCTTTTGTGTCCATGTATACTTGTGTGTCCTGTGACATGGCAATACGGTCTTCTACTGCGCCTTTTGGCAGTTCACGGTAATACTGCCCTAAAATTTTCTTTTCCAATGCCTGTGCGCAGTTTCTTTTTAATTCTTTCAATGCCGATACGGGAACAAATAATTCGCCCTGTAAGTCTACCTTTACCGTTTCAGCTGCAAACGGCGTATCGCCAAGTGCCGTCACTATCTCTGCCAGCCGTTCTTTTTTTGCCGGCTGTTTCTGTGCCGTCTGTGCCTCTGCACCGATCTGTGTTACCGCTGCTCCGGTGCTTGTATCTGTAAAGGTCAGTTCCAGCGGTCTGTCACAAGCTGCCGTCAGATGGACGTCAATTTTCTTTTTCAGTGTCTGCCCTACATACTGCTTTTCCACAAACCGGGTCAGTTCACCGTTTTTCATACGATAAAGCACCCTGCCCTTTTCAAGCCGGTACTTTTTCGGCAGATTTACGGTAAAGCGGCTTCCCTTTGCATATGCACTGCCGCTTGAAAAGCTGTTTTCCTTATCAATTTCAAAAACATCCTGCGGATAAATTTGTTCCAGTGCTTCAAACAATACCCTGCCGCCTTCATTTTTAAGAACCTTTAATGCCTTTGTTCCCATATGATTCGGGCGCTTTAATGAAATCATTTCCCGTCCTTTTGTATTGTTATAATATCCGGTTGTAAACGCACCGCGGTTGTACAAGTCCATCAAATCATTAATATCCGAATCTTCGACCTTAAACCCTTCTCTGCCATATTCCAGATAACGGTCAACATATTTTCTGTAAATGCCGGTTACGCCTGCCGCATAATTGACATTTTTCATTCTGCCTTCAATTTTCAAGGAATAAACGCCTGCCTCTATAATATCCGGCAGAACCGGCAGACCGCACATATCCTTTGGGCTTAACAAATATGCAGAACCGTTACTGTCTTTTTGTCTGTTTTCATCACCGCGCAGTTCCTTTCCCTTCGTCCGCGGCATGGCTAATGTCTGCGGTGTATACATCAGGCGGCATGGCTGTGCACATCTGCCGCGGTTGCCGCTTCGTCCACCCTGAAAACTACTCAGCAGACACTGTCCCGAATAACAGTAACAGAGTGCACCGTGGATAAAGCTTTCGATTTCAATATCACAGTTATCGTGAATTGCCTTGATTTCCGCAAGATTTAACTCTCTTGCCGTTACCACACGGCTTGCGCCCGCTTCTTTTAAAAGCTTTGCGCCTGCCGCACCCGTAACCGTCATCTGTGTACTCGCATGAATATGCAGTCCCGGAAATGCTTCTTTTATCGCTTCAAACGCACCGAAATCCTGCACGATAACCGCAGAAAGTCCCGCTTTGTAAAACGGCTCAAGATACGGCAGTAACCTGTCTTCCAGCTCCTGCTGTTTCATCAGGGTATTCACTGTAAGATAAATCTTTTTGTCATGTAAATGTGCATAATCTAATGCCCGCAGTAATTCTTCCTGACTTAAATTATTTGCATATGCTCTCGCACCAAACATTGCGCCGCCCAGATACACTGCATCTGCGCCCGCTGCAAAATCTGCCATTAAAATATCATATGACCCTGCCGGTGCCAGAATCTCCACCTTATTTTCTCTTAAACTCATCTGCTCCTGCCGCTTTTTGCGTTCCTTTCCGTTGCTGTCTTTCAAACACGTTGAACCTGCAATCCGGGGTCTGCGCCCAAAATCACAGGTTCATCTGCTTACTTTTTTAAATCTTCCAGTTCTGTTTCCAACCGGACTACATTCTTCTGGTACTTATTGATTTCTTCTTTTAATTCTTCAATCTGCTTGTTTGCCGTTTCTAACTGAATCTGTGCAGCAATCAGTTCATGTTTCAAATCGTACATTGCCGTATCTTTGTTCTCCGTTTCAGACTGAAGACTGTCGCCCAACTTCTTCGCCTTAAAATAATCATCTGCTATATTTAAATACATCAGATTTGCCCGGACCTCTGCTGACTGCCTGCGATAGGACTCGTCCTTGTTAAACTCGGCAAGCTTATTATTAATATAGGCGGCAACTTTCTGGAGATATTCTTCACTTTCATATCCACTCAGCGTAAATACTTTTCCGCCTAAAATGACCTCTGTATTATTCTTTGATGACATACCGTCCTCCTGCTATATAAATACATTTCTATTTTTACTTTATTCTATTTATTCAATAACCACCAGCTTCGCCGTGCATGCGCAGGTGCGCTTCGCTCCCCTGCGCTGTCGGGCATTCGCCCTATCAGCCTAAAGTCTAAAGAAGAACATTGTGCAAGCACTGTTCTTCTCTAGCCTTTACGCTGGCACGGCTCATTGCTTACGCACATTATACCATAGGTTATTGAATTTGTTCAACACCTAGATTTGCATAGGCGGCGGGGGTGGCTACTCGGCCGCGGGGGGTGCGGTTGATGAAGCCGTTCTGTATCAGGTATGGTTCGTAGACGTCTTCTAAGGTGCCTGAATCTTCACCGATGGATGCTGCCAGTGTTTCTATGCCTACAGGGCCGCCTCCGAATTTGCCGATTATGGTCTGCAATATCAGTCTGTCGTTTCTGTCCAGTCCGTCTTTGTCCACGTCCAACAGATTTAATGCGTAGTCGGCAACTTCGCCTGTAATTCTGCCGTCGTATTTGACCTGTGCAAAATCACGTACACGCTTTAACAGGCGGTTGGCAAGACGCGGTGTTCCCCTGGAACGCCTTGCAAGTTCGTGCGCGCCCTTTGTATCAATGTCAACATTTAACACACTTGCCGAGCGGATAATAATTGTTTCCAGTTCTTTTACGGAATAAAATTCCAAATGACTGACTACCCCGAAACGGTCACGAAGCGGTGCAGAAAGAAGTCCCGCTCTCGTTGTCGCCCCGACCAGTGTAAATTTCGGAAGTTCTAACCGGATTGAACGCGCCGTAGCACCTTTTCCTATCATAATGTCGATTTCATAATCTTCCATTGCAGGGTATAAAACTTCCTCTACCTGCCGGTTTAAACGGTGGATTTCATCGACAAACAGGACATCACCTTCCTGTAAGTTATTTAAAATTGCCGCCATTTCACCCGGCTTTTCGATTGCCGGTCCCGAAGTCACTTTTAAATGGGTTCCCATTTCATTTGCAATAATACCGGCAAGTGTCGTCTTACCCAGTCCCGGCGGGCCGTAAAACAGCACATGGTCTAACGAATCGCCACGTTCCTTTGCGGCTTCGATATAGACCTTTAAATTCCGTTTGACTTTTTCCTGCCCGATATAATCTTCCAGTGAAAGGGGTCTTAAATTATTTTCAATTTTAACATCTTCTTCCACCAGTTCTGTGGAAATCATTCTTTTTTCCATATTTTTATTTCCTTAAATCAACTTTTTCAAGGCTTCCTTTAAAATCTGTTCCGAATCTTTTTCTTCGGCATTTTCAACCTGCTGTACCGCCTTCATCGCCTGCGCGCTCGCATATCCCAGCGCCACAAGTGCTTCTACCGCCTCATTCCTTGCAAGCAGTACATCATTTTCAGACGATGCTTTTTCTTTATTGGCAAGTGCCGTTTCAAAGACTTCGGCAAGTTTTAATTTATCCTTTAATTCGATAATCAGCCGCTTTGCCGTCTTTGCGCCAATACCCGGTGCGGAAGAAATCGTCTTGACATCTTCTGAAAGCACCGCAAAACGCAAATCATCCGGTCCAATCGTTGAAAGAATCGCCAGCGCGCCTTTCGGTCCGATACCGCTGACATTCAGCAGTAATTTAAACACTGATAAATCGTCCCGGCTTAAAAACCCGAATAAATTCATCGCATCTTCTTTGACATATAAATATGTATAAATCCGTACCGGACTGCCAACGGACGGCAGGCGGTCAAGCACCGAGCCCGGTACGCGGATATTGTATCCGATGCCGTTTGTTTCAACAACGACCGTATCTTCAAAAACCTCGGTTAGTTCTCCTTTTATATATGAAATCATTTTTCACTCCGTTATTTTCTTAGTTCTGTGATGCCGGTTCATTTCCCAGACAATGATTGATAAACTGCTGTGCAGTTCTGCCGGAAATACCGCCATGGCTTAATTCCCACTTGTTTGCTTCTGCACACAGTTCTTCTTCGGTCATGGTAAGGCCGTTCTTCTTTGCCAGATTGACAACAATATTAAAGTATTCCTTCTGTGACGGCTTTGAATAATTAATCTGACAGCCGAAACGGTTGACTAAGGATAATTTTTCCTCGATGGTATCGGAACGATGCAGTCCGTTTGCAGATTCCATATCGCTTCTGTCGTTCCATGTTTCCTTAATCAGATGTCTTCTGTTAGAAGTTGCATAGATTAAAATGTTGTCCGGCTTTGTTTCCACGCCACCCTCAATAACTGCCTTTAAGAACTTGTATTCGATTTCAAATTCTTCAAAAGAAAGGTCGTCCATATAAATAATGAACTTATAGTTTCTGTTCTTAATGTCTGCAATGACGGTCGATAAATCCTTAAACTGGTGCTTGTAAATCTCAATCATGCGCAGACCCTGGTCGTAGTATTCATTGACAATCGCCTTGATACTCGTTGATTTACCCGTACCGCTGTCGCCGAATAACAGCGCATTGTTGGCTTTTCTGCCCTGTACAAAAGCTTCTGTATTTTCAACAAGCTTCTTTTTCTGGATTTCATAACCGATTAAGTCATCTAACATAACCTTGTCCATATTGTTAATCGGGTGGAACGTTACTTTGCCGTTGTCACTGCCTGTAATGCGGAATGCCTTATTTAAACCAAACATACCGACACCGTAAGCTCTGTAAAATTCCGTAACATGCGCAAAAAATTCATCGACATCCTTTGCTGCCGCAAGCTTTTCACTTAATACCTGTACCTTTTCAGACACATTTTTATTGTACATCAGTTCTTTTTTGACAATCGCCTTATAATCGGAAATAACCGAAAAGCAGTTAATGCCAAGCTGGGCTTCAATTTTAGAAAAATCATAGTGGAACAGGTTCATAAACACCTGAAAATCATTTTTTGCAAATGCATTGACACTGCCGTCATTTGCACCAACCTTTTCACAGGTAATGCTGAACGGATTCTCATTGGTAATTAAAATAAAGGTCAGATAATTATGCCACAGATTTTTGTCAAAGCCATAATCCGTTGCCACTTCTAACAATCTCTTAATCTGCGTATAAATATCCTGTGTCAGCTGCGCATCGGAAGACTCCTGCATTTCAAATCTTCTGAAAATATCCGCAAATTTATATAAAATACAATCCTGGTCCATATTGCCATACATAATTAACTTTGAAATTTCCTGATACATCTTTTTCACCCTTCTACCTTTCTGAATCATACTTATTATATAATAAAGGAATGAGATTATTTGTCAAATCTTTTTGCACCGTAATTCAAAAAACGGATTAAAATTAAATAAAAAAAGCCAATAATGATTGACACCTTTGAAATTAATGATATAATCTGAAAAGAACTTTACATAAGGTCATGCGGTTCTTTTTGAATTTTGACTGATATTTCATTTCTTGAAAATGGAGAGGATAAATGGAATGAAAACAATAAATACTATCAACTCTATCTTGTATATAGCGTTGACTGTACTGTATTTTTACCAGTTTATTTACATTGTCATTGCCTTAATCGGCGACAAAAAAAAGAAGCTGGACACTTACGAAGCAAAGAAGCTTCACAAATTTGCCTTTATTATAGCGGCGCGGAATGAGCAGGCAGTAATCGGCAATCTGATTAACAGTATTAAACAGCAGAATTATCCTGCGGAGTTAATCGATGTGATTGTTGTGGCAGATAATTGTACAGATGATACGGCACAGATTGCACGGGAGCATGGCGCAATCTGCTATGAACGATTTAACAATATGCTTGTCGGAAAGGGATATGCCCTGGACTACTGCTTCAACAAGATTGTGGAGCAATTCGGTGATTATACGGCTTATGATGGCTACTTCATCTTTGATGCCGACAATGTCATTGATAAAAATTATGTCAAAGAAATGAATAAGGTTTTTGACCGTGGCTATAATGTCATTACCAGTTACAGAAATTCAAAAAATTATGATACCAACTGGATTACTTCCGGTTATTCCCTCTGGTTTATCCGTGAGGCAAAATACCTGAATAATCCGCGTATGATGTTAAAAACAAGCTGTGCCGTTTCCGGTACCGGATTTTTGGTAAACAGCTCAATTATCAAGAAAAACAACGGCTGGAAGTTCAACCTGTTAACAGAAGATATTCAGTTTTCTGTTGTGAACATTTTGGAAGGTGAAAAAATCGGCTACTGCGAAAGCGCCATGTTCTACGATGAACAGCCGACAACCTTTAAGCAGTCATGGAATCAGCGTATGCGCTGGTCAAAGGGATTTTATCAGGTAATGTTCCGCTACGGCAGGGAACTGATTGCAATGATGTTTAAAAAGCGGGAAATGTTCGTATCCTGCTACGATATGTTTATGACCCTTGCCCCTGCTACACTGCTTTCAATCGGATGTATTTTACTGAATCTGATTTTCCTTGCATACGGTGCAACGGACGTACATATGTTACGAAGGATTCTGCCGGGAACATTAGGCTCTATTGCTTTTGCAGGTGTAAACTTCTATCTGCTGATGTTCTCAATTGGATTTATTACTTTAGTAACCGAATGGAATAAGATTTTAGCTCCTGCGAATAAAAAGATTAAATCCTTATTTACGTTTCCGCTGTTTATGATTACCTACGTACCGATTTCTCTCGTTGCGCTGGTAAAGAAAGTCGAATGGAAACCGATTGCTCACAGCATTTCAAAATCTGTTGAAGAAATTGAATTGCAGCAGCAGGCGAATAAATAGAAACTTAAAAACCACCGATATTTGTATCTGAGTTTTTCTCAGAATAAGTACCGGTGGTTTTTTGTATAATGATATATAAATAAGATGTTTATAAATGATTTTAGTGTCTTAACAAATACTAAACAGATGCTTTTTCGTCCAGAGCTTTGACTGTTTCACGTGCAGTTTCATTTCGCATTTCTTCCATTGCTCTACACATACGCTTTATTCCTCACCAACCACCGGATATACGCGCTGTGTCACATAACCGCCCATTAATCCGATAATAATGCCTGTTACAATACCAAAGATTAAAAGTACCGGCAGATAATAATAAATCGCCGTAGTATCCATTAAAAAGACTGCCGCCGTAATCTGTCCGACATTGTGGAAGACACCGCCTGCCACACTCACACCGACAATGGAAAAATGTCCGCTTTTCTTTAAAATCACCATAACCAAAAGACTTAACATTCCGCCTGCCATACTAAACAGAAAACTGTTGAAATTGCCAAATAACACGGCTGTCAGCGTAATCCGCAACAGATTGACAAGCAGTGCCTGTCCGCTTCCAAGCAGATACAATACCGATATAATGGCAATATTGGCAATTCCCAGCTTCACGCCCGGAACCGGCAGCGGAATCGGTATCAGGGACTCTATATATGAAAATATCATTGCAAGCGCCGTTAAAATACCGCCCAGTGCGATTTTTTTCGTTCTTCCTGTATTCTTGTTTTTCTTTCTTCTTCTCATTTTCTTCTCCGTTTCCTCTACTGCACAACCGCATCAAATGTATCTGTCGTTCCTGTGATCTCTACGACAACGCGGTGCGGCAGGCACACAATGGTTTCACCCGTCTTATGAATCGTTCCTGTATGCACACACAGCTTGTCCGGACAGTCTGCATCGGACATATACACTGCATTATCCTGTATTACGATATGATTCGTACCGCCCTGATACCCTGATACATCAAATTCCGTATCATTCTTTAATGCAAGCTGTTTTACCACATTGCCATCTACTTTTATCACAACGGTTTCACCCTGCTTTTTGACACCGAACTGTATCCAGGCAAGCAGCCCTGCGGTAATAATAAGCAGTACCGCAACCAGATAAAAATCCGCAGATTTTAACCCCAGCCGGTTCTTTCTTTTTACTGTTTCTACTGTAAATTTCATTGGTTTTACTCCTGATTTGACTTTTTATATACTTAAAAATCCCTGTCTATTTTAGCATAAACAGACAGGGATTGTATACAGGGAATTTCAGTGTCTTACACATCTATAGTACAATATGGATTTTCGCAAAATTATCAATATGATACTATTAATAATAATTCTGCAATTATAGTATCACGCAATATGAACCTCAGCCGCAATCTTTTCCAATTCCTTTGTCGAAAGCTTTACCAGCTGTGCTACACTATCTATCGGCAAGCCCATTGCAAATGCCCTGCGTGCTGTGTCCCTCGCCGTCTTTTCTGCTTCCTCTGCCGCACGCATATTCGCATAATCTTCTACCAGCTTACACATCGTATTTCGCCCCTTTCCTTCTTTATATTCTCTCAACTTTTCACAAACCCTCTGAAAACGTTCATCCTGTACAGGCTTCGTGCTTTTAAACACTTTCATCAATGCCGCTGTACTGGATGAATCATCTATCTGTGTATTAACATATACTTCATACAGTCCGTTGTCAACTACATCTTTTGTTTCCCGCAGTGTCCTGTCTACATGATATGTAGTCTTCCCTTTTTTGAAAATGTCAAAAAAGAAAAGCCCTGCCAATAACAGCAGAGCCTCCAACATTTTCTTCCCACTATTCCTTTATCTGTATCCCTCCATCATCTTTTCAACCTCTTCCTTCATCTCCTCCGCAAATGACTGCGGTGACAACACTTTCACCCAGCTGCCCTGACTAAGCAGTGTCATTTTAATACCGGTTCCGTGTACCACTGTTGCCTGAATCGTCACCTTATCTTTTTCCCTTTTAATGACTTTCGATTTTGGAATACGGTCTAAAATAGCCTGTACAGAAGGTCCTGTAAATTCAAACTCAATCTGCTGTTCCTTGCCCGGCCACATATACTGAATTTCATTTTTCAGCTTACCTTCGTCAAACCGGTTGTCATATTCCACTTCAAAATGTGTCCGGTGTTTTATCATGTCTGTAATACGGTCTACACGGTAATACCGGTCTTTCCACTCTCCATCTGCCTCGTGCATTGCAATCAGATAAAAATAATATTCACTAAATACAATTGCCAGCGGACGGATTCTCCTGTCAATTCTGGATTTGTCCATTTTGTAATATGTAATTGTAATTTCCTGCTTATCATCAATCACCTCTGCCAGCGCATACAGATTATCAATTAAATCATTGCAAAGCGTTGCTACCGGTTTATAATGATACAGTTCTTTCTTTACCAGTTCCTGCAATCTCTTTTTATCTTTTGTTGAAGCAAATCCCTCCAGCTTTTCAACCAGCTGATTCATCTTATCCTGTGGCAGTGTTCTCGTTGCAATCAGTATTTTTGTAATTGCCAGCATTTCTCCATTCGTTAAAAACTTTTCTGCTTCAAAATACATTTTCTGTGAAGAACGGTCAAATTTTACTTCTTCCTTGCCCACAGAATACCCGTATTCTGCCATAAAATTTTTTATTTCACTGATATCACGCTGGATACTCTTTTCTGATACTTCATACTCCGCCGCGAGGTCTTTTACCGCCATATGTTCGCCGCTCATAAATCTGTAAAAGATTTCCATAACACGATTTCTTTTATTCATCTCCAAAACCTCTTTCCTGTATCTTCTTTTACATATTGTATCATATGGAAACGACAATGGAATGACCGTGTAAAATTCTAATTCATCTTAACCTTTTTCCACCCGCACACAACACACTTTTTTGTAATTTTACCAACCCTTGCACCACAATGTGGGCAGATACTTTGATTGGCGACTCTGCTAATTGCAGAATCGCCATTGCTGTTCATTTTGATTTTTTTCACTTTGATCCTCATTTCTAAACAACTTTATCGCAAAGATGTCATGAAAACCAATGCCTATGCCGCAATATCATTCATAACCTTTTGAGCATGCTGCATATTACTTTCAACCTCAATCTTATTCACTGAATTCATTTCGTCTTCATTCGCCGCTTTCTTAACGAGATTGACCTTACACATCTTATACAAAAGTCCTACTAATAACACTGAATTCTGGGTTGCCAGCTTTTCTTCTTCTGTAAATTCATTCCAATCCACTTTACCCATTGTATAAACGGTATTATAAACCTTTTGAAAATTCTGACCATACAAAGCATATACTTTTTCCAGTGAATTAATATACCTGCCTGCCATTTTTCTTAAATCGAGCAGATATTCGCATATTTTATTGATTGTTTTTTCAGCTTTCTCCATCTGCTCCCACGCTTCATCTGCTTTATCGGATAATTTGCTTCCAGTCGCACTAAAAATTACACCGCCTACCAGCAAACCGACACCCAGAGTTGCCGCGCCTAAAATGCTGGTTCCTAATGCAATACCACCGCCGCCGGCTGCTACAGCTCCGCCGCCAAGTGCCGCAAGTGTCGCATTGGTAGCCGCAGCTCCGCTAAGAGATGCAATGGCAGTTCCTGTCGATGCCGTGCCCAATGCCATAACTGCCGATGTCGTTGCCCCTGCCGCCGCAAAGCCGCCTGCCGTACCTACAGCCGCGCCGCCAATTCCGCCTAACAATACGCCTGCACCGACAGATACCTTGTTTAACTCTTCCTTATTGTACTTCGGAAGCGCAACCCCGCCTATTTTATATTCTTTAAATTCCGGACGATTCTGGATTTTTTCAATAGCATCTGAAAAATCTTTAAAATCATTTAAGATTTTTAATTCCAATTCTCCCAGTTTATCCATTCTCTTATTGGTCTTTTCACTTTCGTTTTCAAAATACTCTATATTCTGTTTATGTTTGCGTTCAGCCGCCTTCATGGTGTCATTGGCTTCTTTCATTTTTGCAGCACCGTGTATTCCGCTTCCAACTCCTGCTACACCTGCCACTGCTGCTAATCCTCCTATAATAAATGGTAATGGCATAATTCATTCCTCCGTTTTCTTTAAATTTTCACATCCAAGTTTGTTCAATCTGTAATACTCATCCCGTGTCATATACTCCCTAAAGTACAATTCATAACACACATCTACCCTGCACAATAATGGTCTTTTATCATATATTGTACACAAATTTTCTTTTAAATAAATACACGTACCATCTCCTCTGTCTAACTGTGCATACAGTTCCGACTTTTTTAAATTTCTACAACAACAACCACAGCAATCACATGAAAACATTATTCAAATACCAGCGTAGCATTCTTATCCGACATATGCTTGTCAAAATCCCCCTGCCACGGCTTTTTAATTCCCATTTGTTCAAATGTATCCAATAACAGTACATTTAACTCTTTATCTGTTGTTGCTGTTGAAAAAATTCGGACTGCTTTGTTGTATTCTTGTGTTTCCCGTTTAAATGCTTCTATGTCAATCTGCTCTAATTCATGCAGATAAACAAGCAACGCCTCATTAATTCGCTGAAATGCCAATATTGTTTCAGATAAAGCATCTTTTAAACCAACCCGGATACATACTTCCTTTAACACAAGCGTCACAAATCTAAACCATGCAATCAGGTTTAACCGCATAAAAAAAGTTAGGAAATTTCCACCTGAGCGTACTCCCGCATCAATGCCGTCCATTACGCAGAGTGTTCCGTTTCCAAGCAGCAGCATTATTCTTAAATCTGCGTGCTGGCTTGTCGGAATACACTCTTTTACCGGTAATTCATATTGAAAATGCCTGCGCAGTGCCCATATTAACCGGATAGATAAATCTGTCAGAACTACCGGAATAGCCGCCGCCATTCCAAATCTGAAATCATATCCTTCCTGAAATGCCCTTGTCGCAATCGTTGCTAAATCCTGCCTGTCATTTCCGACTTTAAAACTGCCAAACTTACAGAATTGAAACAACTCATAAAACGGCATTACAACACCTGCTCCTCTGCCCGCATTTCCTCTTGCACCCGAACTTCCTGCAATATCCGACATAATATGTCCAAACCAGTTTGCAACACCACAGAATAACTTTGCAATAAAATTTCCGCCCTGTAACTCATATGTATCTGTTGCAATGGTTATAATCTTTCCATTTGCAATAAAAGATGAAGTTGAGGTAAACTGATTTAATATTGAAAAAAACAGTCCTACAATATCCGGCGAATGTGACAATGACATCATATGATGATTTTTTGCGGACATATTAAAAGCATTTCCAACATCTGCGGTATGCCTCTGGTCATAATTAACTTTATACTTTCTTTCCAGAAAGCCAATGGCACTTGCTACATTTCCTGTCTGCGCCTGACTGGGATTCCAGCCAACCAGCTTCGCAAATCCTTTCACTGCATTATCAACCTGGGAATCTGTCCACTTTCCAAGTACGCTGTCGCCCGGCGTTCCGACAAGAAAAATATCAACCAGTCCGCCTACCGCACCACAGGCAACTGCCGCTAAATAATCGTATTTGTCGCACTTATCTTCCCTTAATAATGCCCTTTTATTCTGCTCCGTTTCTTTCATCAGTACATAATCTGTTTTTGTTTCTTCCATACATACCCTTCTTTCATTTCATTTTCAAATTATCCCACTATTTCTTTTTCCCCTCCCTCCTTTTTTCACAGCCATTACTGCACTTATCTGCACACAATATGCAATCCGTCTTTTAAAGAAATTCTGTGATATTTATAACCGTATTTATAATACAGCCAGTCACCCAAAACATTAAATTTTCCAGAACGCCTATCGTTTACAAGCGGACACTTGTCTTCAAGAATATTGTCTATATAGCCGCCCTCTGTCAAATCACAGTCCACAAGATACGCATTACTATTCAATGTTGTATAATATAAATGTCCGTTACACAACTGCCATGCTCCGATTTCATCATAGCGTGCCCGCATATCCAGTTCTTCAATCTCCATTTCTCCCGTTGAAAGATTCAGCTTTGCAAACTCAACTGTGTTCTTTTTTTCATTCTGCGCTACAGTATACTGATATCCATTGAGAAATTCTGTAACTGCTTCTCTATTCTGCTGGCAATAACTTTCTAAACATGTACTTAAATATCCATTTTCATTAAATTCGCAAATCTTTTTTACATTCTGCGATAATATATCATACACATATTTTGTACTGTTGTATTTAAAATAAATCTGTGTTCCCAACAGCTTAAACGAATCACACCACATTACAACATTTCCATCTTCATAACGCACACATTTTGTTTTTTCCGTGTTTAAATCCTGATATACCAGTTGTGATTTACCATTCTTGTAAACAATATACTGCTCATTACACTGTGGGGATGCCGTACAATCTGAAAACCAATCATCTCCTCCAAGCATTGCATCCATATATGTCGTTTCAAATGTTTTCACATCAAAAACATAGATTTGCTCCTTTGAAAAAGAATCCGGACAAAACAAATAAATTTTACTTCCATATCCACATATATTATTTTTATAAGAAAATCTAGACGGCAAATATCTCAAAAATGAATAACCAGCATTAGATTGTTCTTCACCTGTTATTTCTTCAAGTCCACTATCACCTCCTAATTTAAATTTTTTACATGTTCCGTCTTCCTTTGAAACAATATATAATATTTTTTCTTCATCTACCGTCACCACAACATCATCCAGTACTACCAGTGGTTCGTGCATTTTTAACACATCTGCGCATTTTTCTGAAATTCCTTTTAAATTACTCATATTTTCTCCATTCCGGGAAATTCCTTTCATATCCTCCGCATAAAACACATTTCATACGATTGACATTCCCCTGTAAATTTTTTAATCGTATAAACCACAGTATAGAGCATATATATACCCTTATTAAAATATACCATACATACAAGAATCTGACAATAATATCCTGTTCAAAATATAATAATAAGTTGGAGTAATATAATTTAATCAGGAGGTATTGGTATGCCGAAAAAAGAAAATCCTTTGCGACAGCTTCCTGCCAGTTCAGACGAGTATGGTACTTTTAAGATTCATCTGGCAGAACTGATGGAACAGCGCGGCGTTTCCATGAACCAGCTTTCCTTCCGGACGGAGATGCAGCGCACGCAGCTTCGCAATTACCGGGATGAAAAGGTTCAGCGGCTTGATATTGATATTCTGAAACGTCTTTGTTATGTACTCGAATGTGACCTAAACGAACTCATCGAATACATTCCGCCAAAAGAAATCTAATCTCTTGTCTGTGATTTATACTTAACCTTACAATACCATATGCACCGGACAGCTGTTTGTCCGTGTAAACCAAAAAGGTAGTTTTTGTATCCAAAATGATTACAAAAACTACCTCTTTTTCTGTCAGACTGCATTTTCTACAGCTTCGCCAGCAGTTCCGACTTCTTCTGCTGGTATTCTTCCTCACTTAAAATACCCTTATCCTTTAAGCCTGCGAGTTTTTCAATCTGCTCAAGAATTACATCACCGTTTGCTGCCTGCGTTTCTCCTGCCTGCACGCCGGACATCTGCTGTCCCTGCATATTCTGTGCCGCATTACGGTTTCCTGCAAATTTCTTTAAAATGCCGTTCTGGCGCAGGACGTCCATAAATTCCACACATTTTTTTGCCTGACCGTAAATACTGATTCCCGTCAGCATTTCCAGACGGATAAACTGCTCATTGCCATCTACATCTTCATATTCGATTTCGATGTTGTTTTTCTGCTCCATTGCTTTCATATCGGAATCGCTGGAACTGAGCAGCCACTCTGTATTGCTGATTTTACGCTCTACAATTTCAAGCGACCTGATTTTGGCATATGGAATTGCCATTTCTTCAAACCAGTCATTTGTGCCGATGGTTGGTTTTAAATAAAAGCACTCCTCCATAATATTCAATCCAATTTCTCCGGACTGCTGCTTTGGATATCTGGCAAGCCCGCCTTTATAGGCGACACCGTAGCGCATGATTGCGCCCTCAACCGGCTGTTTCATTTTCTTTGTTTCTTCACTGAATTTTTTCATTTCGCCTGCCGACTCTGCAAATGAACCTGCCACTTTGCCTGTAATATTCTTTGTCGCATTTTTTGTTGTATTGATGGCATCTGCCAGTTTATCCGAATCAAATACTCCGCTGAAAAATCCCATGGTCTTTTCCCCTTTCATCTTTAATAATAATCGTTGTACATCGATTCAACTTCCCTGTATGTATCCGTAACAATCCAGCGATAACTTCCAATAACCGCCATCAACGGAAGAATTGCTACCACTAGAAACATCAGCCCCATGCCTTTAAAATTTTCTTTAGAAAGGCACTTCTTTGCAAAAGGCACAATTGTTTCCGGGCGGAATTCGGGGTCTTTTCTCAGTTCATTGAATGACAGTGCAAATGCAATCAGATAAATAATCATACCGACCAATGCACTCACCTCAAACATAATAAAGATTCCCACCAACGTGATAATCACACTGGTAATGGCTATCGCCTGATTATCCCTTTTGACTTCCGTACTATCTTTCTTTTTCGGTTTTGCCGCCTGCGGCGTAATAACCGTACCACAGTGCGTACACACATTCAAACCATCTGCTACATTTCCCTTACACTTTGGACAAATTTTCATATTCCTCTCCATTCCGCAGGCATTTTCTAATGCCGGAGGAATCGCGAGCCAAATATCAGATTTTGCTCTGCGATAAAGACAGATTTGTGATGCCTGCGGCACAAATCTGCTGTGTGAAAAATCTTAGATTTAAGGATTTTTCACACTTCTCTCCATTCCGCAGGCTTTTTAATGCCTGCTGCTGTTTTTTTCGTGCTGTTTTCCGGACGTCCGAATCGTCTTTCCTTGAATTCTTTTGTATTCTATCACAGCACCCCGTCAGCATTTTGTCCGTGTAAAATAAAAATCCTGCCAATATCATCTTCCGCTATTAAAATCGCAGATATTTCCATGTGACAATGTGACATAATTATGCTATAATAACGAAAAGAAAGGAGTTGATATTATGCCAATTATAATGCCAATCCGGGATTTAAGAAATACCAGTGAAATATCAGAAATAGCTCATAAAGAACAAGAACCTATTTTCATTACCAAAAATGGATATAGTGATTTAGTGGTTATGAGCAGTGAACTATATGATAAATTTGCCGGAGTAAACCGTATTGATCAGGCAATTTACGAATCAGAACTTGAGGCTGCTAATGGTTTTGAACCTGTAGATGCAGAAGAAGTTTTTTCAGAATTGGAGAAGAAATATTTTGGATAAATATAAAGTAAAAATCAATCATAGAGCGATTCGTGAATTAAACGCTATCTATGATTACATTGCAAAAGAAAAATCATCTCCCGAATATGCTAAAAGGCAGGCCGACAGAATCAAATCTGCTATTTTAGATTTAAGCACATTTCCTCAATCTCATCAGGAACGTAATACCGGCAAATACGCCGGCAAAGGATATCGTCAATTATTAATTGATAACTATGTTGCCGTATTTAAAATTGATGATTCCAATAAAACCGTCAATATCGTTACCATACAATATCAAGGACGAAATTTATAAAAAAACCGGAGAACCACAGAATCTTTCTGTAGTCCTCCGGTTTTTATAGTATTTCTGATTAATGAAGATGAATAATCTTCTTCGGGCATTTTTCGGCACATTTGCCGCAGCCTGTACATTTTTCATAATCAATGTGTGCAATGTTGTTTTCAACGGTGATTGCACCGAATTCACACTGCTTTGTACAAAGCATACATCCGATACAGCCTGTTGAACATACTGGCATTACATCTTTACCCTTATCCTTGGAAGCACACTTTACAGTATACTTGCTTTCGTACGGAATGAGTTCAATTAAATGTCTAGGACATGTTGCAACACACTTACCGCATGCCTTACATTTTTCCTTATCGACTACCGCAATACCGTTTACAACGTGGATTGCATCAAACGGACATGCCTTGACACAAGAACCGTATCCCATACAGCCGTATGTACATGCCTTTGAACCGCCGTTTGGCGCAAATGGCATTACCGTACATTCTTCTACGCCGGAATACTTGTAATTTTCCTTTGCCTTTTCACAGTCACCCGCACATTTTACAAATGCTGTCATTCTGGTAGATTCACCAACCTCAGCACCCATAATTGCCGCAATCTTTTCGGCAACCGGTTCACCACCGACCGGACAGGCACCTACCGGTGCTTCTCCTGCTGCGATTGCCTTTGCAAGGGCATCACAGCCTGCGTAACCGCAGCCGCCGCAGTTATTACCCGGAAGTTCTGCTCTGACATCAATTTCTTTCTGGTCTACTTCTACTGCAAACTTCTTACCCATTACGCCGAGGAAAAGTCCCAGTATCAGACCTGTAAGGCTGACAACTACAGCCGCTATAATAATACCTGTCATTTTCTTTTCCTCCTATAAGATTCCTGCGAATCCAAAGAATGCAATAGACATCAGGCCTGCTGTTAATAATACAATCGGCATACCCTGAAAACTCTCTGGAACATCATTAAATTCAATTCTTTCACGAATACCTGCCATGATGACAATTGCAATCGTAAAACCTACTGCTGTACCGAAACCAGCTACAACAGATTCAATGAAATTGTAACCGTTCTGTACATTTGTTAAAGCAATACCCAGTACGGCACAGTTTGTTGTAATTAAAGGAAGGTATACACCAAGTGCTTCATAAAGCGCCGGAGAAGTCTTCTTTAAGAACATTTCTACAAACTGAACAAGTGCTGCGATAACAAGAATGAACACGATGGTATTCAGATATGTTAAATCGAGCGGTACTAAGATAAAATCGTAAATCAAGCTGCAGATTGCTGATGAAATTGTGATAACACCGATAACGGCACCACCCATGCCTGCGGCTGTGTTAATCTTTTTTGATACGCCAAGGAAAGGACACAGACCGAGGAACTGGCTTAATACAACGTTATTAACCAGTGCAGCACCAATCGCAATAATTAATAAATTCATATTTTCTTTCCTCCCTTATGCCTGCTTCTTTTCTTCTGCAAATGCCTTGCCGCCGCACATTGTGTTGGCGCAGGAATCACAGCTGCCGTCTTTTGAGCAGTAATCCGGTACCTGTGCCGGTTCCATGCCGTGCTTTGCCTTAATCTTGTTCATAATCGCAATACACATTGCCAGTACGAAGAAGGCACCCGGTGCAAGGATAAAGATACTTGCCGGTGTATACACGCTTTCAGGAATTGTAACAAGTGCTGAGCTGCCTGTGCTTAAAATGGTTCCGGCACCAATCAGCTCTCTGACAGCACCAAGAATTGTAATCGCACAGGTAAAACCAAGTCCCATGCCGAGTCCGTCAAATACAGACGGCAGAACCGGATTTTTAGAAGCGTAAGCTTCCGCACGTCCTAAAATAATACAGTTTACAACAATCAAAGGAATATAAATTCCCAGTGAATCATAAAGGGATGGCAGATAGCCCTGCATTAAGAACTGTACCATTGTTACAAATGAAGCAACGATAACGATAAATGCCGGCATTCTGACACCGTCCGGAATTACTTTTCTAAGTAATGAAATCATAAGGTTTGACATTACCAGTACGACAGTAGAGGAAAGTCCCATACCGATACCGTTAATTGCCGATGTTGTAACGGCAAGTGTCGGACACATACCCAGTGTTAAAACAAATGTCGGATTTTCTTTAATCAAACCATTATAAAGTCTTTCAACGCATTTATTCAACTGAAACACCTCCTACTGTTACAGCTTTTGCTGCATAAATTTCTTTGTAAGCAATTAACGCGGAGTTGACACCACGTAAAACTGCCTTTGATGTTACAGTAGAACCACTGATTGCATCAATCTTTTCATCTCCTGCGGCAGCACCAGAACCATCCTTTACAAGTACGAACTTGTCTGTATTGGCACTCTTAAACTGCGCGAGGAAATCCGGGCTTGTCTTTACACGCATACCAAGACCGGCTGTTTCTGAAATCGACAGAATTGATGTTCCGAGGTATGTACCGTCCGCACCGACACCGACAGAAAACTTAATATCTCCGCCGTAGCCGTCACCTGCTACAACTGTTACAACAAGACCGATAACCTTACCGTCCTTGACACCTGCAACAACCTCTGTGATTTCATCTGCTGTGTAATTTTCAGCATCTGCCTGTAAGGCAGCTGCAAATGTTGCTGTAATATTGGCTTCTGAATAAGCATCGCCGCTTAATGCTTCAAAGCTGTCGGCATCTGCCATAACTTCTTTATAAGCTTCCTGCTTTGCCTTTTCATTCTGTGCCGCAATCGGGTCTTTGGTAATGTCATAGACAAAACCGAGAAGCACTCCTGCTACCAGCGTAATTGCAAACAGAATTAACGCATCTTTTACAATTTTATTCATAATCAGGCTGCCTCCTTTTCCGGTTTTTTCTTACCAAATGACTTTGGAACCGTTACCTTTTCAATTAACGGTACTAACAGGTTCGAGAAGATAATTGCATAAGAAACACCTTCTGCCGAACCGCCGAACATTCTGAAAATGAATGTTAAAAGTCCTAAAATCACACCAAATACAAGCTTTCCGTTTGGTGTAATCGGTGATGTTACATAGTCGGTTGCCATAAAGAATGCACCCAGGATTAAACCACCGCCGCAAATCTGTTCTGCTGTGTACAGCACATCAAACTGATGTCCCGGAGCAAACAGGAAAATTAAAACGGCAAAGGTTAAAATGTAGGCTGCCGGTATTCTGATAGAAATAACCTTGCGCACTAACAGATAAATTGCACCGATTAACAGGAATAATACGGATGTTTCACCGATTACACCGCCTGTTCTACCGATAAACATATCAAGCAGCTTCACTGCGCCTTCTGCTTCTCCGCCCGGCTTTAAGACTGCCAGTGGTGTAGCGCCTGCAACACCGTCATAAACGAACTTTGTCATAGGACCTGTATAAGCAATTAAAAGGAAACATCTTGCTGCAAGCGCCGGGTTCATGAAGTTCTGACCCAGACCGCCAAATAACTGTTTTACAATAATAATCGCGAAAAGACATCCGACAATTTCATAACCGATGTTTAATGTCGGTGGTACATTTAACGCAATTAAAAGACCTGTAACCGCAGCACTTAAATCGCTGATAGTTACTTTTTTGTGCATAAAATACTGGTATGCTCCTTCTGCTGCCACACAGACTGCAATGCCGATGACAATACGAAGCAGTGCGCCCAGTCCAAAATTATAAATTCCAAATATACTTGCAGGTGTCAGTGCAATCAGAACGTCACGCATGATTGTCTGTGTCGTATCCTTGCTTCGTACATGAGGATTTGTCGATACATTAAATAAATCGCTCACCTGTTTTGTCCACCTTTCTACTTCTTTCTTCTGTTTGCCATGATGGTTCTTCTCATGGACTTAATCTGCTGTGTTAATGGACGTTTGGCCGGACAGACATATGAACAGCTGCCACATTCCACACATTCCATACCGTCAAACTTCAAGAAGCCTGCTTCATCATTTCTGCTTGCAAATCCTGCAAGCTTTGCAGGAAGCAGATGGCTTGGACATCCGTCACCGCAGCGTCCGCAACGGATACATGCTGATGTTTCAAGCTTTGAAACAACATCTTCCTTGAATACTAAAAGCGAAGAACTGCCCTTTACAACCGGAACGTCTAAGCTGTACATCGCAAAGCCCATCATCGGACCGCCTGAAATGTACTTTTCCGGTTCGCCGACAGGACCGCCTGCTGCTTCTAAAAGCTGTCTGTAATTGGTTCCGAGCCATACATAGAAGTTACCCGGTTCTTTTACGCCGTCACCTGTTACGGTTACAATTCTCTTTGTCAGCGGCTTTCCTTCGATAACTGCCATATAGATAGAGAAAATTGTATCAACATTATGTACGATACAGCCAGCATCTGCCGGTAACATTGATGAATTGATGCTTCTGCCTGTTGTTGCATAAATCAGACAGCGCTCACCACCCTGCGGATACTTTGTCTTTAATTCCTTAACTTCAATATCCGGTTCATTTGCAGTCTTTTCCTTCATGATTCTGATAGCTTCCGGCTTATTATCTTCAATGCCGATAATACCCTTGGCATGGTCGAACAGCTTTAAGGCAACCTTTAAGCCCATCACAACCTTATCAGATTCTTCTAAAAGTCTGCGGTAATCTGAAGTAAGATAAGGTTCACATTCTGCACCGTTTACAATAATGTAATCGATGTTCTCAGGATTCTTCGGTGTCAGCTTCACATTTGTCGGGAAGCCTGCACCACCCATACCTACAACGCCTGCCGCCTTGATTCTTTCACGGATTTCATCTCTTGAAAGGTCTTCAAGCTTAGCCGGTGTGTATTCTACTTCTTTGTACTCACCATCATTTTCAATGATGATTGCATTGCACTTGCCGCCTGTTGCAAGTGTTCTTGGTTCAATTGCCTTTACAGTACCTGAAACGGACGAATGAATATTTGCTGAAACAAATCCACCCGCTTCTGCAATCAACTGTCCTGCAAGCACGTAGTCGCCTTTTGCTACGACCGGGACTGCAGGTGCACCGATGTGCTGTGAAAGTGGGAATACCATCTCACCCTGTGCAGGGAATAATTCTTTTACAGGTTTATCCTTAGAAAATTCCTTACCATCATAAGGGTGTACTCCACCTTTAAATGTACACTTTCCCATGACATAAATCTCCTTATAAATTTAATCTTACATTGTATTTTATCGCAAAATCGACAAAAAATCTACTTTTTTTTGTGTATATATTAATATATAATAAACAAAAGCTGATACATTTTTAACATTTCATGACATATTTTTAACAGTATCTGATATTTTTTTAACAGTTTTTCACAAAAACAGGAGTTTGTGCAAAAAACCTGCTTTTTACCGGTTTTATACAGCAGACTCCGGAAATGAGGTTTACAATGAAAGTGCTTACATCTACAATCCCTGCTACTGCCGCACCGTCACAGACTGCGGCGCTTTTATGTGCCTGTTTTCATACCGCGCACGCCGCAGGAGATTTTATATTTTTTGATATTGAAACAACCGGACTGTCCGCAGGCAATTCAATGTGCTGGCTGATTGGCACTCTGGTTTTACAAGATGATTCCCTGATTCTGACACAGTATTTTGCAGATTCACCGTCCGATGAAAAAGAACTGATGGAACAATTTTTAGGAACACTTTCCGCCACAAGCTGTCTGGTGCATTTTAACGGCACACGCTTTGATATCCCGTTCTTACAGGAACGCGCGGCTCTTTTAGAATGTGATGCACAGCTTGCTGCAAAGCTTACAGACTGTGACAGCATTGACATTTTTAAAATGATAAAATCTTATGACAGCCTGCTTCATCTGACCAATTATAAGCAGAAAACCATTGAAAGTTTTCTGGATTTCCCGCGTACAGATAAGCTGGACGGCAAAAAGCTGATTGCCCTGTACAAATCCTACGTACTCTCTAAAGATACCGATTCTGAACGGCTGTTACTTTTACACAACAGCGACGACCTTGCCGGACTGCATGAAATCTGTGCCGTCCTCGCCTACGGACAGCTTTACGATACCGCCTTAAAAAAGGATTCTGTAGATAGTTTTAAAAAAGTTTTTGAAAATATTTCAATGGAGTTCAACTACGCCTCTGATTATGAAGGGAATGAAATTACCGAACTGATTTTAGAAACCGCGCCGGTTTTTCCTTTTCCAAAGGCACTCGACTGTAAACAGCCGGACGGATACTGCAAGATTTTTCCGGATAAACTGCGCCTGTGCGTTCCGGTTGTCAATGACCGTGTCAAATTATTTTACAAAGATTATAAGAATTATTACTATCTGCCGGAGCAGAACTGCGCCATACATAAAAGCGTTGCCGCCTACGTGGACAAATCCAGACGCACCGCCGCAACTAAAAACACCTGCTATACATGGGTTGAGCCGCACACCCTAAACACCCCTGTCGCACTGTATCACTTTCTGACTGCCTATTTATGGCATTTGTTACAATAAATATATGAAAACAGCCGGGCGGAAATGATATGATACCTCTTAAGTAGACAAGGTAAATAACCAAAATCCCGCCCGGCTGTTTTATTGTTTATATTAATTTTCTGATATTTGCTCTCGATAGAAAACAAATACCTACAGCTTGTACACACTTAACGTTTAGATACCCTGTACCTTCCGGTAGAAGAACAGTTTATCAAATGTGTATCCCAAATCCTTGTGATTGATAATCTGTTCTGTGTTACCTACAAACAGACATCCGTCATTAACTAATGCACGATTGAAGTTCTTGTAAATATCCAGCTTTGCTTCTTCTGTAAAATAAATCATAACATTTCTGCATACAATCAGATGGCAGCCGGTCGGATACTTATCCTTTAACAAATCCGCCTTTTTAAATTCTACACACCGCTTGATGTCATCCGAAATCTTGTAATAACGGTCGCCCATTTTCTCAAAGTATTTCTTTTTATATTCATCCGGCAGTCCGTTCAGGCTGTTCGCACCGTATACGCCGTCCTTTGCCTTTGCAAGTACCTGCTCATCAATATCGGTTGCGTAAATATGGATCTTGTTCATCGGCACTTTCTTTGCCATGACCATTGCAAGGGAATACGGCTCATCCCCTGTGGAGCATGCCGCACTCCATATTTTTAAATTTTCCCCGAACTTGCTGATTAAGTCCGGTAATATTACATCTTCCAGCGTCTTCCAAAGCGCCGGATTGCGGTAAAATTCAGATACATTAATCGTAATATAATTGATGAATTCTTCCATCAGCTTTTTGTCTTTTTTAATGGCCTGACTGTAACTGTCGTAGCCGTCATACTTATTTCTACTAATCAGCGTATCAATACGGCGCTTCATCTGACGTTCCTTATAGGCATTTAAATCAATCGTTGTGCTTTGCAAAATAAATTTTTTAAAGTCTTCATAATCTTTAATCATGTTGCCCTCTTTCCTGCAAATCTTGTGACTTCTGCCAATCATCCAGTGCAGCATGTCTATCTTGCATATGTATTGCATATATTTTACCACATTTCACCATAGAAATCTTCCTTATTTTGAAATTATTTGAAACTTTTTCAAAAATTCTTTACAAAATATGTTATACTTTTGGCACGCACCGGCGCCGCCATATCTGAATCATGCAGTCTTATGCGGCAGCCGGGGTCTGATTTTATAAAATGCCTTAAAAATCCTGAAATAAAACTAAAATAAATACGAACAGGGGAAACAATATGGACGAAGAAATTCTTTTAAAACGCAGACTCATTGATACCGCCAATAAGGCTTACCGTCAGAATATCTATACCTATACTAATTTTTTAAGCATGTCTGAGCTGGACACGTATTACCGGACACTGCCCGAACTATCCTTTATCCACTCGGAAGCCTTTGGCGGCAGTGCTTCCTGTGAACGGCAGATTGTACGTTTCGGAAGCCCGGACGATTTTGGATTTGACGAACCGTATCCGATTGACTGTATCAAAATCTCGCCCCTGCTCCGCAAATTTGCCGATGACCTTACCCACCGCGATTTTTTAGGGGCTGTTTTAAATCTGGGCATTGAACGCAGCCTCATCGGCGACATTCTGATTCGTGACAATGTAGGGTATCTGTTCTGCCTGTCCCACATCAGCACATTTATTATGGAAAACCTTATCAAAATCAAACACACCAATGTAAAATGTGAACCTGCCGCACCGGATACCGATGACTTTGCACCGGTTTTAGAAGACCTTGAACTCATCTGTGCTTCTGCCCGCATTGATGCCGTCACCGCTTCAATCACCAAGCTTTCCCGCAGTAAATCGGTAGAGCTTTTCCGTACCCAGAAAATCTTTGTCAACGGAAAATGTATGGAAAACAACAGTTATGCGTTAAAACCGGACGATATTCTTGTTATCCGTGGCACAGGCAAATTCATTTACAAGGGCTGTGGCAATGAAACAAGAAAAGGCAGGGTCTATGTCCACCTGCAAAAATACGTGTGACATCCCCTGCCTGTATACTGTTTTATTATACTATTTTTTTATCCTGTTACTGCTTGTTCTTATTTTTGTTCAGACGCTTTGTGCCAATGCCTGCTGCCGTTGCTGCAGACGATGCCATCAGCAGCAGACCGGTCCAGATATTTGCAGTATCAGCAGTCTTCACCGGTGTCTGTGTATACAATGCTTCCATCAAAATCCTGTGGTGCATTGACCACAATTTCATCAAACTGCGAGGTCAGTGATGTGCTTTTGAGTAAATCAAATCCATTGTCCGCGTCCATATCCACTGTAACATCTGTCGCAAATGCACCGTAGCCGTTTGAGGCTTCAAACAGATTTAATCTGCCCCAGCCTTCTGCGCCCTTTGGCACAACCATTTCTTTTGTGGTATCTGCATTGTTGAGTTTCAAAGTGTTAAAGTTTAAACTTAGATTTTCTGACTACTTCTTATTTCTTCTGAATATAGAAAACAGCCCTTTTCTTTTAGGCTTTGTACGCAGTTCCTGCTCCCGCAGTGCTTCCATGCGTTCATCTGTGTGTTCATCTGTTTTCATATCGTCATAAATCTTGTCTTTAAACTGTAAACCGAGTGTTTCCATCATGCTGTCGCCGCCATTTAATTCTCCAAACATAATACCCTCCATTTCTGCCGCACCCCTGCGGCTGACCTGTCCATAAGCTGTTCTCCTGCTCTTATTCATTCCATTTTATTGACCATCTTTACTTTACCCTCATACTTCCTATATCTGCCTAAAATGCACTTTCACTTTTCACACGATTACTTTGTTTCCGCAGATTATTTCTGTGTATCCGCTTTCCCTGCCGTATCACACCGATAAGACCAGCTCCCATAACTGCAATTTCAATGCCAAATCCCGTTATCCATACCCAGTCTGCCAGCAATGGAACTGCCTGTGAAAAGTCGTCCCCTGTATAATACATTTTCACGGTATCACCCTGGTCTTTGTAGATGATACTTTTCTTACAAACAGCAAACCGGCTTTTTCCTGCTTCAAAATACTGATATGCATTATGTCCTTCATAGTACTCTGCTGTAATACACGTTCCTTCCCGTCGGAGTTTTTCAGAAAACTGATACTCCTGGATTGTATTAACAAAGCACCACATTGCAATACCAATGATTATGATAAAAAAAATCAGCCAGAATACTGCGTTCTTTTGTTCTGCCTTTTCTTCTTTTTTTACCAGCCAGCTTTCATAATCAGACATATCTGCCACCTCCTCACATTGATTTTTGCTTCTTTGCTTCTTTCCTTTGTTCTGTTTACAGTATATACCAAAATCAGCAAAAAAGAAGACATAATCACGCAATACCTCAGCTTTACCCCGCAACTGTCACTTTCAGGAGTTCAACTGTCAGAAAACAATAATTATCCTTGTTTCCGGCAAAGAACTGACAAACAAGCCACGCAAAAAAGCTGCCACCGCCACATATGAAATGTGGCGGTGGCAGCTTCTATAAATATAGACTGTCTGATGACCGTTCTAAATTATTCTTCTGTTGATTCTTCCTGAGCGTTATCTGATGCAAGAGCCTTCATGCTGAGACTGATCTTCTTTTCAGCTTCGTTCATGTCAACAACCTTTGCTTCGATTTCCTGACCGATTGAAAGAACATCTGAAGGCTTTTCAATATGTTCCTTCGCAATCTGTGAAACATGAAGTAATGCGTCAACACCTTCTTCAAGCTGTACGAATGCACCGAAATCTGTCATTCTTGCAACTTTACCCTTAACAACGTTACCTACAGCATACTTTGTAGCTGCATCGTTCCAAGGATTAGAATCCGGATACTTCACGCTTAAAGCAATCTTATTGCCGTTGATTTCCTTAATGAAGCACTTTACAGAATCGCCAACCTTGTATACTTTCTTAGGATTTTCTGTTCTGCCCCATGACATTTCTGAAATATGAAGAAGTCCGTCAACACCGCCGAGGTCGATAAATGCACCGAAGTCTGTTACATTCTTAACTGTTCCTTCGATTGTATCACCTTCATGAATCTTTTCTAATAATTCCTTCTGTGCTGCTTCCTTCTGTGCAACGATTAACTGCTTGCAGTCACCGATGATTCTTCTTCTCTTTGGATTGTACTCTGTGATTACGAAAGAAACTTCCTTATCCTTGTATACAGATAAATCCTTTACATATGTGTCTGAAACAAGACTTGCCGGAATAAATACTCTTGCTTCGTCAATGACAACACCAAGACCGCCATTCATAACCTGACTTACTGTTGCTGTTAATACTGTCTGGTTTTCAAAAGCTTCTTCAAGCTTCTTATTACCGTTATCAGCTACAAGTCTTCTGTATGTTAATAATACCTGACCTTCGCCGTCGTTTACTTTAAGGACCTTAGCCTGCATTGTATCACCAACAGATACAACTGTTGTTAAGTCAATGCCCGGTGTAGATGAGTATTCATTACGTGTAATAATACCATCTGCCTTATAGCCGATGTTAAGGATGATCTGGTCTTCCTTAACGTCGATAACAGTACCGTCAACTACCTCTCCTGTATGTATTGTCTTAAATGTTTCATCTAACATCTCTTCAAAGCTCTGTTCTGACATTAGTGTAAACCTCCTGAATAATATTGTTTGGGGTCGATGCCCCTGCTGTAATACCTATGCAGTCTGCCTTGCCCAAACTTGTCATGTCAAGGTCATTAAGCGTCTGAATGTAATATGTATCTTTACACTCGTTCTTACAGATTTCATACAGTTTTCGCGTATTGGAACTGCTGCTGCCTCCGACTACTATCATTGCATCAACACGCTTCGCTATCTCCCGTGCTTCTGTCTGACGTTCCTCAGTTGCATTACAAATTGTATTACGAATAATAATATTGTACCCCTTTTCGGATATAATTTCAACTAATTCTTTAAATTTATTGTAATTAAATGTCGTCTGGGATACGATACACACTTCCCGCTGTGGGTCTAATTGCAGATTTTGTGCCTTTTCTGCGGTATCAACCACATGTACTTGTGTTTTGGACCACCCCATAATTCCTTCGACTTCGGGGTGTTTTTCATTGCCGATAATAACAATCTGCTTGCCATTTGCACTTTCCTGTTTCACAATATTGTGAATTTTTAATACAAACGGACAGGTGGCATCTACAATTTCCACGCCTTTCTTCTGCAATGCTTCATAAACCGCACTGGATACTCCGTGTGAACGGATAATCACCGTTCCTTCTGTAATATCGTCTAATTCCTCCATTGTATTAATAACAAAGACGCCTTTTTTTTCTAAATCTTTAACAACTTCTTCATTATGAATAATCGGTCCAAATGTATAGACGTTTTTTTTGCCTGTCTGTTCATATACGGTATCCACCGCACGCTTTACACCAAAACAAAATCCTGCCGATTTTGCAAGAATCACTTCTTTCATGATGCCTTTTTCTCCCCAATAATCTGTGTAAGCTTTGCAACGACTTCTTCGATATTCATATCGGATGTATCCACCAGTATTGCATCTTCTGCCTGCTTTAACGGGGAAATTTCACGGTGCATGTCAGCATAGTCACGGCTTTCGATATCTGCCGCAATTTCTTCCAGATTACACTGCTCACCTTTCTGTGTAAGCTCGTCAAATCTTCTTTTTGCGCGTGCCTGTGTACTCGCTGTCAGATAAATTTTTACAAAAGCATCCGGAAGCACGGTCGTTCCTATGTCCCTGCCATCCATAATGACATCGGTTGTCTTTGCCAGCTTTCGCTGTAAATCCACCAGCTTACTGCGCACTGCCGCATACTTTGATGTCTTTGAAGCCATTTTTCCTGTTTCTTCTGTGCGTAACAGTCCTGTGACATTGTCACCGTTTAAAATCACCTGCTGTACGCCGTCCATATATTCAATCGTAATGTCCACATTGGACACTGCCGCATTGATTTCACGCTCATCGTCCGGGTTGACGTGATTCTGCGTAAAATATACCGCCATTGCACGGTACATTGCGCCTGTATCCACATAAATATAATTCATCTTTGCCGCCAAAAGCTTGGCAATCGTACTTTTTCCTGCACCAGCAGGTCCGTCAATCGCTATTGATACTGCCATTTTTTCTCCATTCCATTACATTTATTGTAATATTTTACATTTTATATTTAAAATATTTATAAATTTTTCGTCTTACTGCCATTTATCAAAACTTTTACGATAAATGTGCCGCCGCCGCATAGGCTGTTGACCACGCAATCTGCAAATTAAAACCGCCGGTTACGGCATCCACGTCTAAGACTTCACCCGCAAAATACACACCGGATACCAGCTTTGATTCCATCGTTGCCGGATTGACTTCTTTGACACTCACACCGCCCTGCGTGATAATGGCTTCCTGAAAGCCGCGCAGTCCCGTAAGGGTCAACTTGAAATTCTTTAACAGCGTAACCAGCCGCTGGCGTTCCTGCTTTGTGACCTCGTGGATTTTCTTGTCCGGTGGGATTTTACTTAATTCCACAACCACAGGAATCAGCTTTTTTGGCAATAGCTTATCCAGTGAATTTTTAAAGCTTTTATTCTTTGCTTCTTCAAAATCCCGCAGCACACGCTCATCTAGCTGTGCTTCATCAAGTGCCGGTTTTAAATCTATCGTAAGTAAAAGATTTTTCTGGCGGATAACCTTTGCCGCATAACTGCTGGCACTAAGCACTGTCGGACCGCTCACGCCAAAGTGCGTAAAAAGCATTTCCCCAAAATCTGAGTAAATCTTTTTGCCGGTATCCGGATCTGAAATCGTCACTGCCACATTTTTAAGGCTGAGCCCCTGCAACTCGCGCTCCCATTCTTCTTTTACAATAAACGGCACCAGTGCCGGAAGAATCGGTGTCACTTCGTGTCCCAGTTCTTTTGCAAAACGATAGCCGTCCCCGGTAGAGCCTGTAGACTGATAAGAATTACCGCCGGTCGCTATAATCAACGCATCGCCCTGTACCATGCGCTTACTGCCTGTCACTGTATCTTTCACCCGCAGCCCTGTAAATCTGCCGTCCTTGTGGCACACCTGCACAACCTCAGTATTTAAATGAACCTCTACCGACAGCTTTTTCATCTCACGCTGTAATGCGCCGATGACATCTGAGGAATGGTCTGATTCCGGGAATACGCGGTTGCCGCGTTCAATTTTAAACGCCAGCCCCAGTTCATCAAAAAAGCCCATTGTATCATAATTGGAAAAGCCGTTGAACGCGCTGTATAAAAACTTGCGATTGGTGACGACACTGTTAAAAATATCCTCGGAATCGCCTGCATTCGTAAAATTACAACGGCCCTTTCCTGTAATAAACAGCTTCTTTCCAAGCTTTTCGTTTTTTTCAAATAAAATAACCTGATTTCCATTTCTTGCCGCCGTAATGGCAGCCATCATGCCGGCTGCACCGCCGCCGGCGATTAAACATTTTTTCATCTTTTTCATTCCTTTGCTGACTAAACAAGGCTATTGTATCATAAAGCGGAAAAGAAACCAACCCTAAACGCCACAACTTCCTGCAACATCTATGGATTTATAACGCAAAACAGATTTACGGAAAATGTGTACTGCCCCGTACTATCCGTAAATCTGTTTAATCTCCTCAAAATGTTCTTTTGTAATCAGCGCATCTTTTTGTGTGCCTTTGAATTTGACAACATACGTCCACCTGCCATACGGCTCAATGGATTTAATTTTTGAAACATTAATCAGATACGACTTGTGGCTTCTAAGGAAACCTGTGTCCGAAAGCTTTTCTTCCAGCTCGCTGATTGCCATGCTGGTCGTAAACGGTTCTGCATCTGCCGTATAAAGAATGGTGACATTGTTCTCACGCTCTACAAAAATAATGTCGTCTTTATCAAAAAAACGCACGCTTTCTTTGCCCTTAATCAGGATTTTATCTTTCTCGCGAAGCTTCTCCCGCGCTTTTTCGGACGGTATATCTGTCTTTTTGGACCCGGATGGTACTTCTGACGGATTCTGATTCTGACAGATATTGATACTGTCCGTGTCACCTATGTTGTCTTTTACACTGCCGCCGTTATTATTACCGTTGCTATCATTTATATCGTTTACGGCGTCCATATCATTTTTACTGACGCCCTGATACTGACTTTCATAACTGCGCTGTATCCGCTCCAGTGTATGCTGAATCCGTTCCATATCAAATGGCTTTACCAGATAGTCAAACGCATACAGTTCAAACGCATTGGACATATACTCCGAATATGCCGTTGCAAAAATGATTTTCGTATCCGGCGCAGACTGTGCAATTACCTTTGCACAGTCTATTCCGCTGCTGCCCTTAATCTCAATATCCATAAACACAACCTCAGGCTGCGTTTCGTGAAAAGCCAGCAGGGCATCTGTCATGCTGTCACATTCGCTGACAACACAAAATGCCGGATTCCGTTCTATGACCCTGCGCAAAATCAAGCGGATATGAGCCTCATCGTCTACAAGCATTACCTTGATTGCCATGTCATTTTCCCTTTCAAATCGTGTGCCTGTTTCTTCTGTGTCTTCTTTTACATACCGGTTCTGCAAGAATCTCGGATAATACAACTGCCTGTCTTAATACTTGTGTATCCATGCCGCCAGATATTCCCTCAAGTCCTGTTTTATCCGTACGATGCATATCCTGTGCACAAGACATGCCGTCCGGCATGGTATGAACTTCCTGCCGCGGCTGTGCCTGCTGCTGTGTGGATGGCAGCGGCGGAGCAGCAGACTGCCGGTTCCCCGGCTGTCCGCCAAGCTGTCTGACAACCTGTGCGCCTAACTGCCCGCCAAGTTCACTGCCTGCTGCCTTTAGTCTTGCCGCAATCGTCTTTTTTAACTGCTGCTGGCTGTTATAAGACATCTTTTGGTTCATGTGCATCACCCTCTAAAATCTTCTTTGCATTAATGTCTTCTCTTGCGATATTTTCACGCATTTTCGTATCCGCCTTGATATTCTGCATATCATAGTAATCCATGATGCCTAACTTGCCTTCACGCAGTGCGTATGCCAGTGCCTTTGGTACTTCGGCTTCGGCTTCTACAACGTAAGCGCGCATTTCCTGTTCCTTTGCAACCGCCATTGCACGGCGTTCCTCTGCTTTTGCCTGTGCGATATTTTTGTCGGCCTCTGCCTGAAGACTCTGTAAATGTGCACCGATGTTTCGTCCGATGTCGACATCCGCAATGTCGATGGAAAGAATTTCAAATGCAGTTCCCGCATCCAATCCCTTTGATAATACCAGCTTTGAAATATCGTCTGGATTTTCAAGCACTCTCTTGTGTTCTGCTGCCGAACCTACCGTTGTAACAATACCTTCACCGATACGTGCGATAATCGTTGCTTCACCGGCACCGCCAACCAGACGTTCCAGATTTGTTCTTACGGTGACTCTTGCCTTTACAAGCAGTTCAATACCATCCTTTGCCACGGCTGAAATATTCGGTGTTTCAATCACCTTCGGATTAACGCTCATCTTTACGGCTTCTAAGACATTTCGTCCCGCAAGGTCGATTGCCGCCGCCTTTTCAAACGGTAAATCAATGCCTGCACGTTCTGCAGCAATCAGCGCATCAACAACGCCGTCTACGTTACCGCCTGCAAGGTAATGTGCTTCTAACTGGTTGACCTGCAATGCGATACCGGCTTTGGTTGCCTTAATCAGCGGAAGAATAATTCTTGCCGGAACAACTCGTCTTAAACGCATACCAATCAGTGTGAAAATGCCAACCCGTACCCCGGATGCCATCGATGAAATCCACAGTCCCACCGGAACAAACGAGAAAAACATAATCAAAATAAATACTACTACTGCTGCAACAATAATCGGTCCTACCATAACCTTTAACCCCTTTCTGTGTATGCATATTTTCATTTATTAATACAAAATGGCTGCCCATTTGGATTAATCTTTACTCCTGTCTTGCCTTTCTGACGACAAGTGATGAATTGCTGATTTTGTAAATCTCCACCAGTGTGCCTTTTTCTAAAAACGCACCGTCGGAAATCACATCAAACTCTACATCTTCTATCCGTACTTTCCCTGCCGGATGTAAATCCGTGGTTACAACTCCTTTTTTTCCTACAAGATACTGTAAATCCGTAGAACTTATGTAACCTTCTTCTTTATTCATTTTATCATTCAGAATAATCGGTGTCTTTAACCTGCCCTTTGCAAGCAGTGTAACCAGCGTAAATATCAAAACTGCAAGCAGCAATAAAACGACTGCTACGATAATAACCGCTTCCTGCACGCTGTCTGCGATTAAAAACACACCGGCGACCAGACAGCACCCGCCTAAAATTCCCGGCGCGCCAAAGCCCGGTATAAGGGTTTCAATTCCTACAAAAAGAAAGCCAGCCGCCAGCAGTACAATTCCCAAAATCATAAAACCGTCCATTGCCCTTCTCCTTTCCTTTTCGCTTCTTTTTTTCTTTCTGTTTACAGTATATACAAAAATCACCGAAAGAAAAGACATAATCACGCAATACCGCATCTTTTATCCGCAACTGTCACTTTTTGATATGCAACTGTCATTTTTATTTTGGAAGTGTCACGTCAAATTCTGTTTTTCCCGGTACGGAAGTAACGGTAATCGTGCCATAATACTGCCCTGCAAGCTTCCGCACCATCCACAGCCCCAGTCCGTGGCCTTCTTCCTTTTTGCTTGAATACCCCTTCTTAAAAATCAGTTCCCGCTTATTTTCCGGTATAACCGGACCGTTATTGTATACAATAAACAAATACTGTTTTTCATTTTCCTGAATACACAGATGTACCTTTTTCTCTCCGTCCATGCCGGACACCGCCGTAAACGCATTGTCGATTAAATTGCCAAGAATCCGGCACACTTCCCACTGCTCCATGGAAAGTGCCGCCAGATCTGACGACACTTCCACAAAAAATGTAATCTGCTGCTTCTGCGCATACTCCATTTTTGCCTGAAGCAGGGCATTGACCGCCGGTTTTTTCGTCCGCAGTGCTTTTCCGATCCGCGCAATGTCCTCATAGAGCGGATGCAGATACCGGTACGCTTCTTCATATTCTTCCAGTTCAAGCAGTCCGTAAACGACCTGCATTTCATTTAAGTATTCATGCCGCTCTGCGCGCAGTTTTAAATTAAGATGTTCCAGATTTTTAAAATTTTCCTGTAAATTTACAATATAAAACTTATCCAGTAAAAATGTCGATAAAATAATACTGATATTACACACCAGTAACATTCCCATAAAAACATAAACCGCAAGCGGCAGTGTTCCATACAGCCTAAGCCCCGCCGCAATCCAGAATACAATACTGATAAAAAACTGGATATACGCCGGAACCTGGATTTTTCTGCGCAGTTTTTTCCATTCCATTAAATATTTTCCTCTTTAATACACCCGATCAGATTTAATTTCTGAAGCTTTTTCTTAGAGTATATCATAGTTACAAATACAATGAAATAGACGCTTAGTACTGAAATTAAAATTGCCATCCACGGAATATCCAATACCAGCACCTGTACGTTGTTAATCGTTTTGGCAATCCAGACGGATATAAGCACAGACACCGGAATCCCATATAACAGGGCTTTAGAGCCGTACATCAGACACTCAAAATACAGCATTTTGCCAAACCCCTGCTCCGTCATGCCGATGGATTTTAACATGGCAAATTCCCTGCGCCGCAGCATCATATTGGTAGAAATGGTGTTGAATACATTTGCCATGGCTATCAGCGACATCAATACTAAAAATCCGTATGAGAATACTTTTACCACATAAATAATACTTCTGTAGGATTCGTATTCCATTGCCTCATCGACCAGACTATAGCGGAAATACTGACCATTATCTTTGAGAATTTTCTGCATCTGTTCATACACCGCCATATGGTCTGTCGTCTTAAAATAAGTTATCAGTCCGCCCTGCCGATACTGCATTTTTTGTGTAAGCTTTTCCGCCATGGTGCGTGAACACAGCACAATATCATTTTGGTAGCGCAGATCGGTCTGCACCGCATACGGCAGCTTATCCACCGTTCTTCCGATATTAAAATCAATGTCTGCTGCCTGTTTTTCTTCCTGCTCATTTTCATCTTCCGTTTCCGGATAAAAACATGCCTTTAATGTAAATGCCTGATTTGCAAAAACCGGATAATCCTTTCGTTTTCCGCTCTTGGTATCCGTCACACGGCGGTTGGTGTAGAGCAGATAAACCGGATTTTCCGTGTTCATATACGTATCCTTTGATAATCCGTTCTGCTGTAAATATCGTTCATACAAATCGTCTGCGATGCCGTAGACAAACATCAGTGTTTTTCCGTCGTTATAGGAAACCGAAGCATTTTCACTTTTCTTCTGCTCGGTTTTATATTCTTCTGTGAGATACGCGCTGTTTTCGTCCGCTTTATACCAGAACAGCCCCGCAGACAATGTGGTTGAACTTTCTTTTACGCCCTGTACCTGTTTTAATTTTTCAATAACCGGTTCTTCTTTTTCAATGTCTTCTAACGAACCGGAGCGGTAATAAACATCGTATTCCCCAAGCTTATAATTTTCCTCGACCATAAGCACAAGGTATTTGCCAAATGCGCTTGCCGATACAAACATCACAATACTGACAAATAGTGAAAAAATCGTGGTGCGGTATCTTTTGCCGCTTCTTTTAAAGTTCTTGCGGCTGATTACGCCTTCCACGCCGAACAGCTTCCTGAATATTTTAGAACATCTGATCTTTCTGCGGCTTAACTGAATATCGCCGTTCTGGCGGATTGCCTCAATCGCAGACATTCTCGAAATCCGTATCATCGGGATAAACGTTGAAATCAGCACCGTAAATAAAGATACGACTGCCGCCGCCGCAATTGCCGCAGGTGCCGGATACAATTTCATTTCACCGAGGGATACCATGCTTGCCGCAATGCTTTTCATACTGGCACGCACACCGAAAAGGGTAATGCCGATTCCCGCAACACCCACTAATATTCCCAGCGGGATTCCTGCAATGCTGACTAAAAATGCCTCGGAAAGCACACATTTACGAAGCTGTGCTTTAGTCGCCCCCACAGAAGAGAGCAGTCCGAACTGCTTTGTACGCTCATTTAATGAAATGACAAAGGAATTGTAAATTAAAAGCACCGAAGCTCCGACAACCAGTACAATCACAATCACCGCTATCGTCGTAATAAAAGAGTAATAGGAAGAATACACGGATATTCCGGTCAGTCTTAACAGTCCGAGATTGTAACCGGTTTCATAGGATGCAGCACTGTACCGCTTTAAAACCGCATACGTATTCTTCGGATTTTTGACCTGAATGTAAACATCGGCGCTTTCAACATTCTTTGTATTTTCATCGTATTTTGTATACACTACATAGCTGCTTCCACTGCCGACATTAAAACCTGCGTCCTCATACAGACCGACTACTGTATATCCCTGTGTGTCCGCAAGTTCCGGTTCAATCGTATCGCCCACCTTGCAGTCCGCAAGAATACCGCTTGTAATCAAATCCCTTGCAACTACAATTTCTTTTGAATTTTCCGCCATTCTGCCTTCTGTAAGCTCCAACGGGAGGCTGATTTCATTTTCATCACTAAATGCCTTGACACTGATCTGATGTCCGTCCTGTTCTTCAATGGTACTGCCGATATTGTACATCAGACGTTCTGATAAAATATCACTGTCCTGCCTGATTTTTTCCAACCCTTCCTTTAAATCGACCTGCTCAATCACACCGTACCAGTTGCCCGATTCTTTGATTTTATAATCCAGCATACTTTTATGCAGGCTGGCAATAAAGACCGTAATTGCCGTAATCAACGCCGCTGACAGCATAATGCCGATAATCGTTACCAGCGTACGCACTTTGTTTTTTACCATTTGCCGGTAAGTCATTTTAAAAAAGATATGATTTTGTCCCATTAGCGAATCACCTCATCTCTTGTGATTCTGCCGTCGGAAATCTCAATAATACGGTCCGCCTGCAGGGCGATGTTTTCATCATGCGTAATGACAACCAGTGTCTGATTGTACTTTTTATTTGACAGCTTTAACAGTTCCATAATTTCATGGCTGTTGGCAGAGTCAAGATTTCCGGTCGGTTCATCCGCTAACAGCAGTGCCGGGTCATTCATCAGTGCACGCCCGATAGAAACTCTCTGCTGCTGCCCGCCGGATAACTGGTTCGGCAGATGATTTTCCCTTCCTTTTAAATGCAACACAGTCAAAAGCTCCTCTAACCGTTCCTCATCGACCTTTCTGCCGTCCATTAACACGGGCAGTGTGATATTTTCCACGACATTCAGCACCGGAATCAGGTTGTAAAACTGATAAATCAGCCCGACCTCCCTGCGCCTGAAAATTGCAAGCTGTGTATCATTTCTTGCATAGACATCATTGCTGTCCACATAGACATGCCCACCATCCGGTCTGTCTACGCCGCCAATCAGATGCAGAAGTGTAGACTTTCCCGAGCCGGACGGTCCTACAATTGCCACAAACTGCCCGCGCTTCACACTGAAGGACACATTATCCAGTGCCTTAAAGCTGTTTTCTCCTTTTCCATAAATCTTTGTTAAATTTTCTACTTTTAAAATATCCATTGACTGCCTCCTGTATTTTAGATTTCAGTCTAAATTGTAGGACAGTCCGGTGACTGTGCCATGACTTTCATATGACAAATCTGTCACTTTTCGTTTAAGGCAGCATTTTATAAAAGCGGATTTGAAATTCCGCACCGCCGTTTTTTGCGTTAAATACCTTTATCGTTCCGTTCTGCCTGCGGACAATCTCTGCTGCCAGCGAAAGTCCGATACCCACTCCTGTATTTTCCGTTCCTTTGCCACGGTAAAACCTCTCAAACAGGTGTGGTAAATCTTCTTTTTGAATTCCTGTTCCATTGTCACGCACGATGATTTCCGTGTAAATCGGATTTTCCTGCGCTTCTATCTGAATCTGCCCGCCGGACGGTGTGTGTTCCATGCAGTTTTTCACAATATTTTCCAGCGCTTCTTTTGTCCACTGGAAATCTCCAGTAAAGGATACATTTTCTGCAATATCGTATATCAAAAGCACCTCTTTTAATTCAAGCTGTACCGCCATGCCCTCAGATACCGTATCTGACAGCTCTTTTACGGACACCGATGCATTTTGAAACTGCACGACACCCGCATCGAATTTTGAAAGCTTTAAGAGTATCGTTATGAGTTCTTCGACATGCGAGAGTGCATTGGATAACTTGCCACTTAAATGCAGACGTTCTTCATATGTAAGATTTTCTTCCATTAAAAATGACAAAATAATATTCACGCTGGTCAGCGGTGTCTTTAACTGGTGCGAAATATCCGCCATGGCATTCATCAGATACCGTTTATCCTGCCCCAGCTGCACCGCCTGTTCATTTAAACGGATTACCAGCTTGTGAAGCTGATTCTGCAAAATGCTTAAATCGCCCTCCTGATACTCCTTAAATGCCGTTGTATAATCTCCCCGCAGAACGCGCTCTATCTGCGCATAAATTTCCCGGATTTTCTTTTTGCGCCGGTATTCGCCCTCTGCATGGATTCCCATATATAAAATTCCCGCAGGAAGTACAATCCACCATGCCCGGCTTATCCATGCCGCCAATATTGAAGCTGTAAATACAACGCCTTCTGCAATCCATTCACCGTTTCTTTTCATAGACGGTACCCCATTCCACGCACCGTCTTAATTAACTCCGGATGGGACGGGTCTTCTTCTATCTTTTCCCGCAGCCGCTTAATATAGACCGTCAGCGTGTTGTCATTGACAAATTCGCCTGCCACGTCCCAGATTTCCGAGAGCAGGCGGCCTCTTGATAAAACCACACCCTTATTGTTAAAAAATATCAGTAACAGGCGGTATTCGAGTGCCGACAGTGCCAGCTCCTCTCCGTTACGGTATACGATTCCCTTGACCGTATCCACGGTGATACTGCCCTCTTTTAACAGCTTCTGGCTCTTTCCTGTCCGTCTTAACACACTGCGGATTCTTGAAACCAGCTCCCGCGGACGGAACGGCTTATTGATATAGTCATCTGCGCCCATATCCAGTCCCGTCACGACACTGTATTCATCGCCCGATGCCGTAAGGAAAATGACCGCCGCCGGGGATTTTTCCTTTGCCGCCGCACAGACTGCATATCCATTGCCGTCTGCTAACGATATATCAATTAAGAGCAAATCATATTCCCTTGTTTCAAGTTTTTCAATTGCTTCCCGCTGCCCCGCTACCGCTTCTACAATAAAATTTTCATTTTTTAAAAAGCTGCTTAAATAATCTACAATATCCCTGTCATCTTCAACCAGCAAAATTTTTTCCTGCACGCTTTTTCCGCCTTTCGCACTTTTTACCTCGTTTATATATCTTTTATCATCATAACAGTCCACCGAAAGTTCGTCAAATAATTAACTCTGCTTTTCTTTATGATAAGAACGTGCTATGATAGTTTTGTAATGATTTTTCGCAAGGGGAGGATTTTAAACTATGGCGTTACATATTATGGACGAAGCAAACAGATGCCTTCAGTGTAAGGTACCGCAATGTCAGAAGGGGTGTCCGATTCACACCAACATTCCGCTGGCAATTCGCCTGTTAAAAGAAAACAAGTTAAATGAAGCCGGGAAAATGCTTTTTGAAAACAATCCGCTGACAACCGTGTGCAGTCTTGTCTGCAACCATGAAAATCAGTGTGAGGGTCACTGCGTACTTGGCAGAAAAGGTGCGCCGGTTCATTTTTCCAGCATTGAAAATTATATTTCCACAACCTATGCCAACCAGATGACCAACGGCCCTGCTAAATCCAACGGCATGCGCGTTGCCATTATCGGTTCCGGTCCTGCCGGTATTACGATTGCGATTATTCTTGCACGGTACGGCTATCAGGTTACTATTTTTGAAGGAAAGGACAAGATTGGCGGCGTACTGCGCTACGGCATCCCGGAATTCCGTCTGCCAAAGAGTGTCTTAGACGATATTGAATACCGCCACCTTGAATTAAAGGGCATTAAAATCCGCCCGAATACGACAATCGGCGGTGCCATCGGCATTGACGATTTATTCCGTGACGGTTATAAAGCAATTTTTGTTGGTACAGGTGTATGGAAACCGAATACCCTGCATATCAAGGGTGAAACCTTCGGTAATGTCCACTTTGGTATCAACTACTTAAATAATCCGGACAGCTACCGCTTAGGCAAGCGTGTTATCGTCATCGGTGCCGGAAATGCCGCTATGGACGTTGCAAGAACTGCAATCCGCAAAGGTGTAGAGCATTTAACCTGTTTTTCTATCACCAAAGAGGTTGCCGCAAGCCACTATGAGTTCAGCTATGCCCAGTTAGAGGGTGTTCAGTTTGAATACAATAAACGTCCTGTTGAGATTAAAGATAACGGTGTTATCTTTATTGATATTATTGAAAATGAAGACGGTACCTTTACCGATGTTGAAGGCACCGAAAAGCTTTATGAAGCTGACAGCACGATTATCTCTATCAGTCAGGGACCACAGAACCGTATTGTCAATACCACTGAAGGCTTAAAATCCACTGCCAGAGGTCTTTTGGATGCCGATGAAACCGGTCACACTTCAAGACCGGGTATCTTTGCTTCCGGTGACGTTGTAAACGGTGCACGTACTGTTGTTGAAGCTGTTGCCCACAGCAAGATTGTAGCAGAGTCCATGCATGAATATATGCAGAGCCTGCCAAAGGACTGATAATATATCAGGTACTATAACCGTCAATTGCTTGCTCTCTATCCGATTCACAGTCGGAAAAAGAGCAGCCGATTGACGATTAAACGGTGTCCGGTATTCCTGCCGGACACTTTTTACTTTATGGAAATTTGTATCCCCCGTCCTATTCTTTCTATCTTTTTTCCTAGAATTCCCTTTTATCCTATCCCTTTATAACCACATACTTTTGTACTGCATTATGGTAAAATTTCATTGTATTTCTATTTTTAGGAGGAAAGAAAATTATGAAACACAATTTTAAGAAAATTCTGTGTGTACTGCTTGCCTGTCTTATGGTGATTCCGTTCTGTACAGAATTTGCAAAGCTTCCGCAGATTTGGGCAGCTTCGTCCGACATCGTGGACATTCCCGATGTCAATATGAAAGCCGCTTTAAACAGCGCTTTAAACGTTGAAGATTCTTCTGCTGATATTACAAAGGAACAGCTTGAATCGCTCACTGCTTTAAAATTAACAGGTTCTGATGACACACACATTACGGACTACACAGGTCTTGAGTACTGTGTGAATCTGAAAACCTTACGGATTACCGATTCCGAACTTACGGTACTGCCGGATATTACAGCATTAACAAAACTGCACTTTCTGGATTTAAGTGACTGCTACAACCTGACAGATATTTCTAAAATTCCGGTAACGGATACTTTAAATGATGTAGAACTCGAAAAATGCACATCTGTAAATGATATCAGCCCGTTAAAAGCAGTTCCATCTATCACAAGACTTTGTCTGGACGGTGTTAAAATCACCGCTGAAAATGCAGATTCCAATGCGGACACAATTTCAAGCCTTACGAATCTGAAATATCTGGATTTAGCATACGCTTATGTAACAGACGAGTATTCTTCAATGTTTGATTCGCTTACAAAGCTTGAAACCTTAATTCTGGCATATAACCGTTTTTCAAATGTTGATTTCCTGTTGTCACACAACGGTACTTTAAAGGAACTGACACTTTACGGCTGTCCAGTTGCCAATGACATGACCGACACACTCGGACAAATGACCAGCTTAAAAACACTGGGTATCAGCTCTACAAATATTATGGACTACCGCTTTATGTCCCGTCTGCCGCATTTAACCAACTGGTCTATCCGTATGGCAGAAGGAAGTGATTCCTTCCCGACCAGACCATACACTAAAATTGTAAAGGAATTTCTGCCATATACACAGGAAACCTGTGTAATTGACAACCCGGTTATCAATATTGACGGCACACCTGTCGCTCCGGTTGAAGCAGACGGATACACTTTTGATGCGTCATCCAATCAGATTATACTGGATACAACACTTGTGGACAGCGGTTCCCGCTTATATTATTATATTAACTATCATTTTACTATTACCACGCCTGCGGGATATGACATTGTTATGCACCCGCTTGTTGCCGTTTATGTCAGCAAAACAAGTGCACCGGATCCTATTAAGCTTTTCACCCAGCCGAAATCCTTTAAGGGAATTACCGGCAACAGTTATTCTTTAAATGTTGCTGTACAGGGAACGGGCGGTTCTAATCAATATCAGTGGTATAAAGACGGTACGGCTCTTACCGGTGAAACTTCATCTACACTGAATTTCTCTGCACTTGCCGAAAGTGATGCCGGAGATTATACCGTTGTCGTTTCTAACGGTGTAAGCAGTGTCACAAGCGACACCGCAACCGTTACGGTTATGCCTAGACTTCAGATTTCCGCACAGCCTGCTTCTCTTTCACTAACAGAGGGGGAGAGCGGGGAACTCTCTGTTACGGCTTCCGGCTACGGAACATTATCTTATCAGTGGTTTAAAAACGGTTCTGCCATAACCAATGCAACGGCTTCTTCTATCCGCTTTGATAATATTTCAAGCAATGATGCGGGAAGCTACTATGTCGTTGTATATGATGACAACAGCTCTACCATGAGCAGCGCTGCAAATATAACCGTTACTACAAAACCAACACAGCCGGTTACAAAGCCAACCGAAACCGCTACGACAGAACCGGTTACAACTCAGCCTGCTACAAAGCCGGCTGAAACCGCTGCTACAGAACCGGTTACAACCCAGCCTGCTACGAAGCCGACTGAAAATGCTACAACGGAAGCGGCTACGACTCAGCCTGTTACAAAACCGGCTCAACCTGCTACAACGGAAGCGGCTACGACTCAACCTGATACAACAGCGGCTGTCCAGCCTGCAACTTCTACCAAAACAACAACAGCCACAAAAACTGCCGCTGCTTCAACAGATACTGCGACACAAAACAACACACAGGAACCGGCTACCGGTGATACAACATCTGTCGCTGTTTACGGACTTCTTCTTTTTGCCGCTGTTCTTGGCTGTATAACACTGCTGATTACAAACAAAAAGAAAATGGATAAATAAATACAACAGTTATAACCGTTGTATTGACACCAAAAACAAATGACATAAAAAGAAGATAAAATAAAAAATATCCCGGCTTTGCAGTCTGCCTAAGCCGGGATATTTTTACTATGCATACAGTTTGAATTTTCTTACCAGTGTATCCAGTTCTTCTGCCTTGGCAGATAACTGTTCGCTGATTGCCGCACTTTCTTCTGATGAAGAAGCCGTATTCTGTACTGCCGCCGATAACTGGTCGATTCCCTGATTGACCTGTTCTAAGGCAGATGCCTGATTTACGGCTGTTTCATTAATCTGATGTGCCACATCTGCAAAGGTGTTCATGCTCGCAATTACTCTGTCAAAAGACTGGGAAACGGTTTCCGTAACTGCATTGCCTTTTTCAATTTCCTGAACGGTTTTGCTGATTAATTCCTTGGTTTCTGCCGCAGAATTGGCACTGTCTGCCGCCAGCTTACCAATCTGGTCTGCAACAACCGCAAAGCCTTTTCCGGCTTCTCCGGCTCTTGCTGCTTCAATTGAAGCATTTAATGAAAGCAGATTGGTCTGCGAAGCAATATTTTCTATTGTTACAATAATATTACCGATTTCGCTGGAGATTTCGTAAATGCGGCGCATTTCATCGGTCAGTTCTTTCATCTTTTCCTTTTCCTGCTCTGCATCTGAAACCGTCTTTTGAATATCATCATATGCCTGCTGTGTTTCTCTGGCACTTTCCGTTGCCATATTAGCTACCGAAGTAACTGTGGCATCTAACTGTTGGATTGCGCTTGCCTGGTCAGTTGCGCCCTCTGCGAGTGCCTGTGAAGACTGGGATATGCCGCCTGCTCCTTCTTCAACCTCGTCTGCACTTGTCTGGATATTAGTCAGTGTACTGTTAAAGCGCTTTAAGATATGTACAAAAGACTCTTTAATACTTGCAAAATCACCGAGGAAATCTGTAATTTCATTGCTGTCCTCTGTCAAATCGCCGGTTGCCATACGCTGTAAGATTGCTGAAATCTCATTTACATAATCGGAGAGATTTTTCGTTGTACCGCGCAGTGCGTCCGCAAGCTGTCCGATTTCATCTTCAGATTCATAGGTAATCCGTTCTCCGATAGACATATCTCCGCTGTACATGATTTTGGCAGCTTCTGTAATCTCCTGTACCGGTTCTACAATAGCACTGGCCATCTTGCGTGTAACACGCAGTCCGAATACCACGTCTGCGAGAAGCAGTAAAATGCCTGCCACGGTCATTCCGACACCAGTATATTTTGTCATCGTATAATAATGAACCGCAGTCTTATCAATCGAGTTTCCCAGCTGCTCAGAAAGGCTTTTAATGTCATTTACAATCGGCAGATATGTATTATTATTTAATTCAACCGCCTCGCTGTAACGGCCTGCCTTAATCTGTGTCATTAACTTGCTTCTGACCTTTTCACCTTCATCAATCTTAGACGCTAACTGATTTAACAGTGCTGTACTTTCTGTATTCATCTTCCGGTTCTGCATCTGCTGTACAGAATCTGTAATCAGACTGACATCTTCTGTGACGGTCTTTTCAAAATTCACATAGCTGTTCCCAACCTGTGATGAATCCTCAGTCAGAATTCTGTTAATCGCACGCTGTAAATCCGTAATGCCGTAGCGCACTTTGCCTACACTGTCAATATTGGCAAGCGGACCGTTAAAAATACCGCTTACATTTCCCTTTACAATATTTAATCCCACAAGTAACAGTACCGCTATCACTGCCGCTACTGCAATAATAATGCCATGGGATATAAATAATTTTTTCTTTAGTGATAAGTTTTTGTATCTTTCATTTTGTTCCATTCTCGTTCTGTCTCCTTGTTTATGTTAGGTACAGATTTTACTATACTTTTTTCCTATATTCAAGGTGTTATGGGTATTTTTTCCTAAGAAAATTGTATTTTTTGTGTATTTCTATATGATACGAAAGCGCAATCTACAAAAAGGGAGATTCTTTTGAATCTCCCTTTATAAGCCAACTCAACAATGATATCCAATGATATCCGCTGCTGAATCCGGCATCAGATTATTATACCGGATATGTCTTATTTTCTGTATCCGCAGCCTTTGGGTCAACCTTTGTCTGCTGCGCTTCTCTGTACTTAAAGAATTCTTCTGCAACTGCCGGGAATAATGCGTATGATAATACGTCTTCATCCTGCTGTTTGTACTTCTGGACAACCGGGCTCTTTTTAAAACCATCTAACTGTGGCTCAATCAAGTCAGCCGGACGGCATGTAATCGGCTCTGTATCACCGATTGCCTTCTTCTGTACTTCTTTATTAAACGGCTTAACGGTACGTCCGAATTCACCTGCAAGAACCTTCTTGGATTCTTTTGTAATCATCTTGTAACGTTCACCCTGTAATACATTTAATACAGCCTGTGTACCGACAATCTGTGATGACGGTGTAACCAGAGGCGGTTCACCATAATCCTTACGAACTCTCGGAATTTCTTCAAGCACAGCCTGATACTTGTCTTCTGCACCTGCATCCTTTAACTGGGATACAAGATTTGATAACATACCACCCGGTACCTGATATAAGAGTGTCTTGATATTTACGCCGAGAACCTTTGTATTCATCAGACCTGTCTTTAATGCTTCCTCTCTCATCGGACGGAAGTATTCAGCGATTTCAGCCAGCAGATTCTGGTCAAGTCCTGTATCATACGGTGTGCCCTTAAAGGTTTCTACCATAACTTCTGTTGCAGGCTGGCTTGTACCCATTGAGAACGGTGACATTGCTGTATCAATAACATCTGCACCGGCTTCTACTGCCTTTAAATAGGTCATGGAAGCAACACCAGATGTATAATGTGTATGCATCTGAATCGGCAGTGAAGAACCTTCCTTTAATGCCTGTACGAGTTCTGTTGCTTTATATGGAAGTAAAAGACCTGCCATATCCTTGATACAGATAGAGTCTGCTCCCATATCTTCAATCTTCTTTGCTGTTTCTTTCCAATAATCCAGTGTATAGGCATCACCGATTGTATAAGAAAGTGCAATCTGTGCATGTCCTTTTTCTCTCTTAGCTGCCTTTACTGCTGTTTCAAGATTTCTTAAATCGTTAAAGCAGTCGAAAATACGGATAATATCAATACCGTTTGCAATAGACTTCTGTACGAAATATTCTACTACATCATCTGCATAATGATTATATCCGAGGATATTCTGTCCTCTGAATAACATCTGTAATTTTGTATTTTTAAAACCATCTCTTAACTTACGAAGTCTTTCCCATGGGTCTTCTTTTAAGAATCTAAGAGATGCATCGAATGTCGCACCACCCCAGCACTCTACAGAATGATATCCGACTTTATCCATCTTATCGACAATCGGAAGCATCTGCTCTGTTGTCATTCTTGTAGCAATTAAGGACTGATGTGCATCACGCAATACGGTCTCAGTAATTTTTAAAGGTTTTTTCACCTGTTCTGCCATCTTTATATCCTCCATTAATATCTATTTTACATTACACCAAACATCGCCATAAACGTACCTGCGGCAACTGCCGTACCGATAACACCGGCTACGTTTGGTCCCATCGCATGCATTAACAGGAAGTTGGACGGATCTGCTTCCGCACCGACCTTCTGTGATACTCGTGCTGCCATTGGAACGGCTGATACACCGGCTGAACCAATCAGCGGATTTACCTTGCCGTGTGTTGCCTTGCACATAATCTTACCGAAGAGTACACCGGCTGCTGTACCAAATGCAAACGCAACCAGACCTAATGCGACAATCTTTAAAGTATCAAGATTTAAAAATGCCTCTGCACTTGTTGTTGCACCGACAGATGTACCAAGAATAATAACAACGATGTACATCAATGCATTTGATGCTGTTTCTGAAAGCTGTTTTACAACACCACTCTCTTTAAAGAGATTACCTAACATCAGCATACCAACGAGTGGGGCTGTTGTCGGAAGAATCATAACAACAACAATCGTTACAACGATTGGGAACAGAATCTTTTCCAGTTTGGATACAGGACGTAACTGTTCCATTTTAATCTTTCTTTCATCTTCTGTTGTTAAAAGCTTCATAATCGGTGGCTGGATAATCGGAACCAGTGACATATAAGAATATGCTGCCACCGCAATCGGTCCCATATATTTTGTCTGTCCTAATTTACCGGCAAGGAAGATAGATGTCGGTCCATCGGCACCACCGATAATAGAAATCGCTGCTGCTGCCTTATCCGGGAATCCCATAAAGATTGCCAGAATATATGCAGCGAAAATACCGAACTGCGCTGCCGCACCAAGCAGAAAGCTCTTTGGATTGGCAATCAGCGGTCCGAAATCTGTCATTGCACCAACACCAAGGAAAATCAAGGACGGTAAAATACTCCATTCATCCAGTAAATAGAAGTAATGCAGTAAACCACCCACACCATTGCTGGAATCCTCAATGGAAAGCATGATGTCCGGATAAAGATTGACAAGAAGCATACCAAAGGAAATCGGTACAAGAAGCAGAGGTTCGTATCCTTTTTTTATTGCTAAGTACAGGAAAATCAACGCAACAACAACCATGAGGTAATTGCCCCATGAAAGCCCGAAAAATGCGGTCTGCTGTACGAGGTTTCCCAATGTTTCTATAATATAACTCATTTTTTAACCTCCCGTTTCAATGATTCTGATAAAGAACTTAGTTCATGGAAACTAATACTTTACCTGTTTCAACGGAATCACCAACGGCACATTCTACTGTTGCAACAGTACCGTCCTGTGGTGCACAGATTTCATTTTCCATCTTCATGGCTTCAAGAACAACAAGTACATCACCCTTCTTTACAGCAGAGCCTGCTGCAACCGGTGTCTTTAAAATCTTACCCTGCATTGGAGCAGTTACCTTTACTGCACCCTGTGCGCCAGCCGGTGCTGCTTTCTTTGCTGCCTTCGGAGCAGCTTTCGGTGCGGCCTTTGCTGCCGGTGCTGCTGCGCTTCCTGTTCCTTCTTCTACTGTAACGTCATATACATTCCCATTCACTGTGATCGTATAATTTTTCATTGTTTCCTCCGTTCCACCGCGGTCTGCGGCTGATTGATTATCAAATATTTTAATTTTATTTCCAGTTATTCTGTCTGCCGACTTTTCTGATGGAACGAACTACCAGTCCATCTGCCGCAGTACCTTCTGATGCAGCAATCGCCGCCGTAATAACAGCAACCAGTTCGCAGTCATCTTCTTCCTCGTCTTCCGGTTCTTCAACAACCGGTGCCGGTGCTGTCTGCTGTGGTTCTTCTGCTGTCTGTTTCTTTGCTCCGATTTTATTAACATGCTGAAGCAGAGAAATGATATAAGAAATGAAAATCAGCACAATAAATACCGTACCCATACCGAGTACTGTATTTAATACAGCCTTTTCCATCTTCTCACCTGTTGTATAAGTCGGGTTAATTGCACCGCTGTCCAGATTGAAATCATCATCGATGACCAGTTCAAATGCACAGGTTCTTGTTTCATACGTTGCATTGATTGCAATCGTGCACAGTGTTCCTGTTTCATCACTGACTCTGACATCTTCTTTGTCAATGGACTTTAATGCGCCTAAATCTTCTCTTGTTTTAACCCAGCTGTTATAAAACTCAATCGTCTTGTCGTTCATGCCCTGCATATTTACGACATAGACTTTTCCATTCACATAGCTGAGTGTCTTTGCTGCTTCGCCATCTGCTTTAATCTGTGCATCCGATGTCTGGTCTAAATATACCAGCATATCTTCTGCCCACTGTACCATATCTGAGGCATACTGATTGACCTTCATATCTTTAAGGCTCGTCTTAGCACTGTCTGAAGAAATGGTATTGGTGCAGGCTGTCATACTGAACACGCAGGCTAACACACAGAACAACACGAAAAAGCGTTTGATATTAGTTTTCTTCATATTGTTTCACCTCATTATCAGACCGTTCCATGCTTCTTAACCGGACGATCCTCTCTTTTTGTGTACAGCATTTCAAACGCTGCCGCAACATACTGTCTTGTTTCCTCAGGATTGATAATTGTATCCACATAACCTCTTGCTGCTGCAGATTCTACGCTGGACTGTAACTGTGCGTATTCTGCTGCCTTTTCAGAAATCTTTGCGTTGACATCTTCTGCCTTATCAATCTCATCTGCATACATAATCTTTGCTGCACTGGCTGCATCCATCATACCGATGCTTGCTGACGGCCATGCATATGTCATATCTGCACCGACTGCTTTGGAATTCATTGCCACATAAGCACTTCCGTAAGCTTCGCCGATGATTACATTAACCTTTGGTACGGTTGCATTTGCAAATGCATATGTAAGCTTTGCTGCTGCCTTTGCAATCTTCTTTTCTGAATCAACTGTTGCTTCAAAGCCCTTTACATTGGTAAGGGTCAGCACCGGAATTTCAAATGCATCACAGAAATTTACAAATTCTGCAGCTTTTTCAGCACCGTCAACGGTCAGTACCGGTTCAAACTTTTCTGCTGCTTCGCCTTCGTCATCAAAACGGACTGTTCTGTTGGCAACGGCGCCGACTGTTGTACCGTTAATCTTTAACAGACCTGTTACAACACTCTTTGCAAATTCAGACTTTACTTCCATAAATAAGCCGTCATCTGCAATATCTGTTAATGCAAGCACTGCATCTGCTGCTTCTGCTTCCATATCCGCACATGCTCTATTTAAATCATCTTCGCAGTCTGCATAAGCTACATCGTCATTATTGGCCGGAAGAAGAGATACAAGCTGTCTGATGCCGTTTGCAATTGTTTCCTCATCACCTGTAAAATCTGCAACACCTGCTTCTGCCTGAAATGCAGCAGATGCTGTGTCTAACTTGGTATCATTGTTGCCATCTAATGCATTCGGACTGTTCACAAATAACTTTCCGTTCTTTTCTTCTACAAATGTAAAATCAGAAAGTTCTGAAAGAACTGCAAGACCGCCGCCGCAGCTTCCGTAAACAGCCGTAATCTGTGGTACAAGACCGGAACATAATGACATCTTCCGGTAAATTGTTCCGAAACCATTCAAAGCATCTGTTGCTTCCTGAAGTCTTAATCCTGCACAATCTATCAGGCCAATAACCGGCGCTCCCATCTTCATAGCCATATCGTAAAGTCCTGTAATCTTCTTTGCATGCATTTCGCCGATTGAACCGCCTAAAACTGCCGGATTCTGGCTGTATACATACACAAGACTTCCATTAATTACTCCGTATCCGGTAATAACACCGTCTGCCGGAGTGTCTTTTTCCTGCATGTTAAAATCTGTTGCTCTGGCTTTTACACCTGCTCCGATTTCAACAAAACTGTTGTCATCAAGAATTGCTTCAATGCGTTCTCTTGCTGACGCCTGTGTTGTGTTACCCATTCTCTAAAGACCTCCTATACTTTTTGTAATAATGTAACAATCTATTGTCTATTTTATAACAATATTTCCCAAAAAACAAGCTTTTTGTAGAATCTTATTTACAATTCTGACAATTCCTTTTAAATTGCATAATACTTTAAAAAAAGCATCTGACACAAGCCTAATCCCTGCTCTCAATTGCCGCCACAATCCCTTTTTCAATCAGAATTTCCGCAGTTTCTTCTTTTATCTCATTGCTCTGGCAGATGCTTAACCCCTGCCGTAAAATGTATCCGTTCAGCGGATATTTCAAGCCTTTTAATGTAAGAACCACTTCCTCTGTCATCGGCACAAATGAAATATATTTTCCGTACTGATCTGCCTTTTTTATCGTTTTATTTCCGTTTAACAGATAAATTTTGTTGTACTTATCATAAATGCAGCACTCCGTTCCTGCTTCCAATGCCTGTTTCATGATAAAAATATTGGTCAGTGCGTGGTCATAGCGTGTTCCGGTAGCCCCTAAAATATCAATCGCCGCCGGATGATGTTTTAACGCTGTAATTACCGCCAGATGTGTATCGGTATAATTTTTTTCCGGCGGATATGTCACTGTCTGCGTATCTTTTTTATAGGTATCAAGCAGCCTTTCATTAACCGAATCGTAATCCCCCAAAATGTAATCCACCCGGATTCCCAGTTTATCCGCATGTACCAGTCCGCTGTCTGCCGCTATGCAATAATCATATGTTTTTGCGGAAAGCCAGTCTTTCGCCCACTCATAATCTACTGTACCGCCCGTAATAATCAAAATCTTTTCTGCCATAATTTTCATTTTATCCTTTCTGCACTCACGAATCATCTCTTTCCGTTCTGCTTTGTGTAATGATTCGTTATTATATATTTCTGACTTTGCCATGCATGTCCGTAAAATTCAAAGTTTCTCCGCACGTCGCATTGCCTATGCGTATTATATGATAACAATTTTAAAGTTCTTTGTACAAGTTCTTTTTTTCTTCACATTTTTGTTTTATACTAAAATTTGGAGTAAAATCCAAAATCTGATTGAGATAAGAATGGAGATTTTTATGGAAAACAAACATTATGAACCGGTCGCTTATCTTCCGAAAGAGCAGGCTGAACGTTTTCAGGAATTTTTGAAATTTTCGGGAATTGCAGACATTGAAATGAATGTCAATGAATTAAACAGCACTTATTCTGTCAGTGTTGCTTCGGGCGATTTTGAAAAAGCAGATAATCTTTATCATGTTTTTTCCGAAAATGAACTAAAAAAAGATTCTACGGAAGACGAGCTGACTCAGGGTGGCAGTATTTACAATAACTCTGCCGAAAAATACAGCGACAATCTCTCCTCTGCCATCACATTTTTTGTGTGCGGCGGTGCGGGACTGATTATTTTACTGCTCAATGACTTTAATGTACTTCACCTGTTCCATTTTTCAGGTGCTTCCGCAATCCTGACAAATGTTGTGCTTGGCGGACTTTTTATTGCATTTTTACTGATTGGCTTCAAATCACTCAAATATTCCAAAAATATTAAATCACAGATGCGTGTGGAAAATGAACTTTCAGATAAATTAAACAACTGGCTTGCCAAAAACGTGTCACCGGAAGCCATTGAAGCTTCTTACGATGGCAGTATCCCGGAAGAAATGAAGTATTTTAACCGCAGCAGCTATTTAAAAAACGCGCTGTCAGAAGCCTTCCCGGATGCAGATGATTCTGTTATCGAAGTGGTCAGTGACCAGTACATTGAAGATACTTTTAATTCTTCACATGAATAATGCCTTTAAATATTTTTGATTCTGCTATGTTTTAAAACTATTCAAAAACCGCAGGAATGTGAACCAGACTCCGGATTCCCGGACATCTGTCACACTCCTGCGGTTTTATTTTTTATGATACCAGGGTCAAAAGATCTGAACCCACATGAGCTTGCTCATAGGTGGGTGAATGATTTTGTGACCGTATAATTATTTGTTTGAAAGATATTCATCAATACCCTTAGCACCGGCTTTACCTGCACCCATGGCAAGAATAACAGTTGCTGCACCTGTTACGGCATCACCACCGGCATAAACGCCTGTCTTTGTTGTCTTACCTGTTTCTTCCTCTGCAATAATGCACTTTCTGTTATTGATATCCAGTCCCTTTGTTGTAGAAGAAATCAATGGATTTGGAGATGTACCCAGTGACATGATTACTGCGTCTAAATCCATTACATATTCAGAACCCGGAACTTCAACCGGTCTTCTTCTTCCTGAAGCATCCGGTTCGCCCAGTTCCATTTTAACGCACTTCATACCCTTTACCCATCCGTTTTCATCAGCAATAATTTCAGTCGGGTTTGTCAGAAGGTCAAAGATGATACCTTCTTCTTTTGCGTGATGTACTTCTTCTGCTCTTGCAGGAAGTTCCGCTTCACTTCTTCTGTATACGATATGTACTTCTGCACCAAGTCTTAACGCTGTTCTTGCAGCATCCATGGCAACATTACCGCCACCTACGATAGCTACCTTATTGAATCTTGCAATCGGTGTATCGTAATCATCGTTGAAAGCTTTCATCAGGTTGCTTCTTGTAAGGTATTCATTTGCAGAAAATACGCCATTTGCATTTTCACCCGGGATACCCATAAATCTAGGCAGACCTGCACCGGAACCGATAAATACAGCTTCAAAACCTTCTTCTTCAATTAACTGGTCGATTGTCATAGACTTGCCGATAACAACGTTTGTTTCAATCTTAACGCCTAAGCTCTTTACATTTTCAATTTCACTTGCAACAACGGTTGACTTTGGCAGACGGAATTCAGGAATACCGTAAACAAGTACACCGCCCGGCTCATGAAGAGCTTCAAAGATTGTTACGTCATAACCCATCTTTGCAAGATCTCCTGCACAGGTAAGACCTGAAGGACCTGAACCAATAACGGCAACTTTCTTATTCTTCTTTTCCGTAGATTTTTCCGGCTTAATCTGATTTTGCCTTGCCCAGTCAGCAACGAAACGTTCCAGCTTACCAATAGAAATTGCTTCGCCCTTGATACCGCGGATACATTTTCCTTCACACTGGCTTTCCTGTGGACATACACGTCCGCAGACAGCCGGAAGTGCTGATGACTGACCGATAATCTTATAAGCAGCTTCAAAATTCTTTTCTTTAACTTCATGAATAAATGCCGGGATATTAATGGATACAGGGCATCCCTTAATACACTGTGCATTCTTACAATTAATACATCTGCTGGCTTCTAATACAGCTTCTTCTTCGTTGTAACCCAGACAAACTTCATCAAAATTCTTATTTCTTACGTCAGGAGCCTGCTCTCTGACTGGTACTTTCTTTGTAACGTCCATTATGGAACCTCCTACCTGTTGTTTTATTTTTTATGATTAATCGTTGCAGTTGCCACAGCCGCCGTGATGTGTATCACCTTCCTGAAGCTTTAACATGGCTCTGCCTTCTTCTGTCTTATACATCTGCTGACGTTTCATTGCCTGATCAAAATCTACCAGATGTCCGTCAAATTCCGGTCCGTCTACGCAGGCGAATTTGATTTCGTCGCCAACCTGTAAACGGCAGGCACCACACATACCTGTACCATCAACCATAATCGGGTTCATGCTGACAATTGTAGGAATTCCCAATTCTTTTGTCAACAGACAGACAAACTTCATCATAATCAGAGGTCCGATTGCGATACAACGGTCATACTTTTTGCCCTGATTGTTTACTAAATCCTTTAATACATCTGTACCCATGCCTTTTCTGACATAGCTTCCGTCATCGGTTGTAATGTAAAGATTACCGGCTACAGCTTCCATCTCTTTTTCAAGGATGAGTAAATCTTTATTTTTTGCACCCACAATAACATCGGCATCAATGCCATGTTCATGCAGCCATTTTACCTGTGGGTAAACCGGTGCTGTACCAACACCACCTGCTACAAACACAAGCTTCTTTTTCTTTAATTCTTCAATATCTTCTCCAATTAATTCTGAAGGGCATCCGAGTGGTCCTACGAAATCTTCAAAAGCATCTCCCGCCTTTAAATGTGCCATCTTTTCTGTAGATGCGCCCACTGTCTGGAACACAATTGTAACAATGCCCTTTTCACGGTCAAAGTCGCAAATAGTAAGAGGAATTCTCTCTCCTTTTTCGTCCATCTTTACAATGATGAACTGACCCGGCTGGCAGTGTCTGGCAACTCTTGGCGCCTCAACATCCATCAGGTAAATTTTGTCTGCTAATTTCTCAGCTTTCTGAATCTTATACATCTTAGTACCCCTTTCAATTTATATTCCGTGTATAAAAAAGACACGTTTATAACATAGTAAATCGCGGCATTGCTGCCTTTTTAATAAGAAGATGCCTGATATGCGCCTTCTGTCCCTGTAATCTGGTAGCATTTCCCATTTTTAATGCCTACCCCGTAGTTTCCCTCTGTCGTGGTCTGTGTGCCGGATTTTAAATCCACCCGGATCTGATACAGTTCCGTATCGTTAATTGTGACATTTCCCACATAAGAAAAGACTGCCGCCGCACCATTTGGTGCTGTCTGCTCATCTGCATTGAGCATCCCAAGTTCTTTCATGCGGTCTTTTAAAATCTCTAACGCTTCTGTATACGTGTAGGATTTTTGTGGATTCACAATATAATTCTTCCTTGCAACAGAACTTACCAGATCATGTTCATCAACTGCAACGGCTGATACAACGATATTGCCTTCCGGCATTGAAAAAGGCTCTGTATAAGCCTGTGAATCTGTTGTCGGTGTCGTTCCGTCTGTTGTGTAATAAATTTTCGTGCCATCTGCAGCATCAATGGAAATTTTTTCTCCATATTCATAAGTGCCTGATGACGGACTGATGACCGGCGCATCCGGCTTCTGATAGTTAATAGTATAGTCAAATTCCGCAACCGGACTATATACACCGATTGTATTGACCGCAACGGCTTTCAACGCCGTAATACCACCCTCAAGCGCAATCGCTTCTGTATACTGCGTACTGCTGCTGTCCGGCTGTGTACCGTCTGTTGTATAATAAATCGTACAGGAATCCTCTGCAAATAAAGAAACCTGTAATTCCCTTTGATACTGTCCAGGTGTTTCGGATACAGTCGGTGCCTGTACTTCATACTGGGATAACAACTTCTGGGCATCTGTTCCCTGATACTGTGCAATCAATTTATTCAAGGCATCGCCGTCTTCTTTATCCGCATAAAACTGTGCCAGTGCAGATAATGCATTCTCATTATTTTTATCTACCTGCAAAATCGCAAGCAGCATATCCAATGCCTGCTGTTCTTCTTTATCCTGCTGATAGCACTGATAAAGTGCATACATCATATCTACATTTTTTTTACCTTCACCGGTCTGATAAGCTTTGGCAAAATATTGCTTTGCATTATGATAATCCTGTTTTTTTAACAATTCCATGGCTTTTTGATAATTATAAGAATAGGATTTGCGGTTGGAAATACCCCATACGGTAATTCCTGCAATCGCTGCGACGGTCACTGCCGCCACAATTCCCACAATCAGTATTTTCTTTTTTTTATCTGCTTTCAAAGCCGTTTTGGATGTTTTTTTCGATAAATCTGTTTCCGGCTTATCAGTGTCCTGCTTACCGTTCCCCGGTTTATCCATTCCGGGGTGTACTTTTACCGGTTCTATTACCTGTGTTTCTAAAGACACCTTTGTTTCTGTCGCAGCTTTTTTCTCCATGGCGGCTTTCTGCATGCTTTTCTGCTGTTTTTCCTTCTCCGCCTGTCTTGCCTGAAGCTGGATATCTACTAAATCCGGCAGAACCTGAGTCTTCATCTGGGCAGCATCTTTTTTCCCTGCATTTCCCGCGGCTGTAGAACGGACAGGTATTTCCTGTTTTCCCATTGCAGCCTTTGCTACATTGGTTTCTTCTTCTACCAGCTTTTCAATGGATTTTGCAAGCTCTATATCAATCTCTTCTTTATTATCGTTACTCACTGAGCCTAAATCAGTACGCGTATCGTCTGGTTTACTTTCATCATGACTGCCCATAGCTCACTCCTATTTCTTTATTTAACATGAACAATCATACCATATACAAATGATTTTAGCAATAAATGATACTGTGAATTTTTTGACGAAACAAATCCACCCTTCTTTTGCACTTTTTATTTATATATTTTATTATTTGTTTATATTTTGTACACACTTTGCTCACAATTCCCAGATATAATAAATCTCGATAGCAAAGATATTCTTTCTATCTCCCCCTCATATTTTTTTGACCGGTACTCTCCCCAAGGGTACCGGTTTTTTATTACTTTTTTAATTCTATATCTGCTAAATCGGCTTTCAATAATTCCTGCACTACAATAAAAAGCAGCCACAGACGTTCTTCACGAACCGCCTGCGGCTGCTTTTATTAATACCGGAATACCACTACTGTGTTATTCTTACCGGATATTTGTTACTCTTACTGTGCATGACAAAGTCTTATTATTTAAGACTGCTGTTACAGTTGTCGTACCTGCCTTACGGGCAACTACATGACCTGTTGAGTCGACTGTGCAGACTCTCGGGTTACTGCTCCTCCATGTCACCTTGCTGTTACTGTCGTTACCGATAACATCCAGCCAGTATGAATCATACTGTTCCAAAGTGATGCTTGAACGGCTGATAGCCAGTGAATGGACTGTACAAGATGAAAGTGCAGTACCATTGACGCTTTCTGCCACAACTTCCGCAGTACCAGGACCCACTGTTGTAATTACGCCATTACCATCTACTACAACAATACCGGTATCTGTTGAATACCATTCATAGGAATCCGTATTAATTGCCGGACGCACTCTGACAGATAACTGTCTTGACTTACCGGTGAGCATATAGATTTCGCTTGAATTAATCTTAATGGATGTAATATTAACTACCGGTGTTACATATACCCAGCAGACACCCTTTACATTATTTCCATCCTTCGAAGTCGCTGTAATCTTACACTTACCTGTACTTAAAGCAAAGATTTCGCCAGCTTCATCAACTGTTGCAATTTCTTCATTAGAAGATTCCCATGTTACATCTTTAATCGATGCATCGTCCGGTTCAATAACTGCCTGTACAATGCGGGATTCTCCAACTAACATACGGACTGTATCCGGTTCAATACGGATAGATGTCACCGGATTTACAACCTGAACAACACAGGTAGCGGATACACCGCTGCCATCAGCTGCTGTTACAGTAATAACTGCAATACCCGGTTCACCCGCATTTAATGTACCGTAAGAGTCTACGGAACAGATTGAATTATCGGATGAGGTCCATATAATATTTTTATTGGTTGCCGTATCAGAACCTACCGTTGCTGTTAAAGTCCCGGAAGTTCCGACATTCATAAATTTATGTGTTTCACTTAATGTAATAGAAGAAACATATTCTTTTACATCAATCGTACAAGCTGCTGTCAGCTGGCACTCCTCTGTTGTAACAATGATTACGCAGGAGCCACCCTTTACTGCTGTTACAACACCCATTTCATCAACGGTTGCAACATCAGGATCACTTGAACGATACGTTACATTCTTATTTTCAGCATCGTACGGCTCGATATTCGGAATAATCGCATACTTTGCACCTACCCATAATTCCTGATAATCAGAATTTAAGGTAATACCTGTTACCGGCTGTGTAACTGTTACAACACAGTATGCTGTCAGACCAGAATCCGGATTTGTTGCAATAATAGAAGTTGTACCTGCACCGGTAGCTGTTACCTTACCGTCGCTTTCCACTGTACACACATCTTCATCACGGCTTTCCCATGTAATGATTTTGTTATCCGCATTTTCCGGAAGACAGGTTGCATTCAGCCAGAATACCTGACCTTTTCTTACTGTAATATCTGTTGTATTTAAAACAACCTGTGTAACCGGCTGTTTTACATAGATATTACACATTGCAGATGCCTTGCCATCTAATGATTCACAAAGAATTGTACAGCTTCCTGTTCCAACTGCCTGTACTAAACCGTTAGAGTCTACGATACAAACATTGGTATTAGAAGATGTCCAGCGTACTGTTCTGTTAGATGCCTCTAACGGAAGCACTTCTGCTGTAATTCTTAATGTATCTCCGATTCTCATAATTTCATCTGTATAATCGAGTGTAATCGTTTCTACCGGAATATCAATGACAAAATTACAGAATGCCTGAAATGCGCCGTCTTCGGTTTTACAAACTACTGCTGCATGTCCCGGTTTTACAAATGTTACAAGACCATTCTCATCAACCTTTACAATGCTTTCATCTGTAGACTGCCATGTAACATTTCTGTTAACACCTTCCCCTGCAGGAAGAACAGTTGCCACTAACTGGAACTGTCCGACAGACATAGAAGATTCTACCGATGTTTCATTTAATACAACACCTGTAACCGGTTCTCTTACATAAACATCACAAGTTGCTGTCTTTAATCCATCTTCTGTAATAACACTGATGGTTGCTGTACCACCGGCTACACCCGTGATAGTTGCCGTGTAGCTGTCACCTTCAACTGTTGCAACGCTTGTATTTGAAGAAGACCATAATACTTTATCATTGGTTGGTCCTGCCGGATTAAATAACAGCTGGACCGTTCCGGTTGAACCTCTGTCAATCTGAATAGATGATGGATTAATGGATACTTCATTAACCGGTGTCGTTACATAAATAACACAGGTTGCTGTCTTCATAACGCCGTTAACGTTTTGTGTAACAATCAAATGTACCGTACCGGACTTCACACCGGTAATCTTAAATGTCTTACCGTCCTGCTCTACTGTAACCAGATCACCTGTCGGAATTGTTCCGTCATCCTTTGGCTGGTTTTCAAGCTTATAAGTAATTGGATTGGCTGTAATATCTGTAGCTGTTACAAGGGCTGACACTTCAATGGTTTCGCCCATGTTAACAGATGTCTTATCTGCACTTAATGCAAAATCATCAATAACAGTAATTTCATACACCAGCTGAATCGGCTGATTGTACTTTGTACTGAAATCATCTGCTGCTCTTGATGCATATATCTTTGCAGTACCGGCACCAATTGCCGTAACAAGACCTGTTGTTGCATCAACCTGCAGGACTGCATTGTTCGATGTTGTCCATGTAATCTCTGTCGGATTTGCTGATGTTGATAACTGCAGCTGGTCATCAACGTTCATATTACTGACCTGATTGCCCAGTTTCTTAAACGGTACAATAACATCAACGGTATCATGCGTATACCATGTCTTATTGCCCTGTGCATCATATGCCGGAATACCTACTGTTACCGTAGAAACACCTGCATACTTACCAAGTACTGAACCGTCCTGTGCAACTTCAACAACCTTCGGGTCAGATGACTCGTAAAAAACACCTGCCGTTGCAGGATTATTGATGTTAGAACCAATAACATACTTCGTAAACTCTACATATGGTTTATCATTTAACTTTAAACACTTGCGGTTATTATTGTCTCTGTAAATGTTTGAATCATTAAATTCTACTTTTGCACGAACTGTAAATTCTTTGCAAAGAGCATCTTCACCGCCGCCGTCTGCTGTTCTTACAATAACCGTTGCCTGTCCACCGCCGACAACCTTTAAAGTTGCCTGTGTGCTGGATGATGAAACCAGTTCAACTACACCGTCATGAGAAACGTTTCCACTGGTGTCGTTCTTTGTTTCAATAAAAATCTTGTTAGAATCACAGGTATTGGTTGTAAATGTAATCTGATCACCAACTGTATAAATCGTACTGTTGGAATGAGTTGTCGTAACTTCAAGCGGTACAACAACCTTTGCCGTCAGGCTGGTAACCAGTGACTTATTGATAATGGAACCTGTGCTGTCATACTGAATAGAATAGTATGTAGCTGTCACATCTGCTTTACCGGCATGTGCACCCTTAATAATAGGAATCATACCTTTTGCAGTGTCGTGATCCATTACATCATTTTCTCTGCGGAATGTAACAATATCGTTATTAGAAGATGTCCATTCGATATTATTACCATTTGGTGCGTAATTCTGGTTCGGATCCCCATTATCATCCGTACCGGTAAGAGAACTAACCTGTACAACCGAGTTAGACTCTTTATTGAATGCAATGCTTGCAGAAGTCGTTGACAATCTCATGGCAACACTGGTCGCAGCGTTGGCATAGAGCATATATCCTCCTAACAGAGCGATTGCAAAGATTGCAGCTGCCAGCACCTTCCAGCCCTTACGCAATCTTCTAATCTGATAAATTTTTTTCATAACAGACCTCTTTTCTACTGTATTCTAAATACCTATTTAGTCTATCGACTACATTTTGTGTTTAGTTTACTATATTTTCACAATTTTTTCAACATTTTCCACAAAATTTACGTTTTAATTCCCCCGCATGGGAGGCTTCTGTTACAAAGGTACTACATAAACAGACTGCCGCACTTTCAAAGCACGGCAGTCCCATGGACTTAAAAACAATTCCTGCAATTATTTCTGAACAAGATGTATAGCGAATCCGCCGAACTCGCCCTTGAAATAAATTGCCTTTAATCTGTCATTTTTAATAACGGCTGAATCCTTGTCAAATTCAAATCCACGTTTCTCTAAATGATAGATTGCTCTTTCAATATAGTTTGTTGCGATTGCAATATGGCCATGTGTTCCACGACCCTGCTTTTTCATCAGCTCAAAGCCTGTTCCTGAAAATACTGAACTGTTACCGACTTTCTTTTCAAAGCTGAACATCTTATTGAATGTATCTGCAAGGTCTTCTGCCTCTTCACCGCTCTGTAAGTTGACACCAACGTGTCTAACTTCAAATCCAAGCATCGTATCAACAGCTTCTCTTGTCAGATTCTTAATGCCTTCAAAATCGCCTGCTGCAACCATGTCTTTCTTTACCATCCATGAACCGCCGCAGCATACAATTTTACCAAAGTCAAGATAAGACTTTAAGTTGCCTGCATTGATACCGCCTGTCGGCATAAATTTCATATTTGTATATGGTGCTGCCATAGACTTAATCATGTTGAGTCCGCCAGCTGCTTCAGCCGGGAAGAATTTTACGACATCAAGTCCTAATTCAATCGCTGTTTCTACATCAGAAGGATTGCTTGTACCCGGAACAATCGGATAACCCTTGTCCAGACAATGCTTTACAACCTTAGGATTCAGTCCCGGACTGACAATAAACTTTGCTCCTGCATTCATGGCTCTGTCTGCCTGCTCCGGTGTTAATACTGTACCGGCTCCGACAACAAGTTCAGGGAACTTTTCAGCCATGATACGGATAGATTCCTCTGCTGCTGCAGTTCTGAATGTTACTTCTGCGCAAGGAAGTCCGCCTTCAATTAAAGCCTTTGCTAACGGTTCTGCATCTTTTGCATCATCTAATGCGATAACCGGTACAATACCAATCTTGCTCAATTCTTCTACAACTTTATTCATTTCAACTTCTCCTTTTACTAGAATATGTAATTTCTTTTTATTATAGAGTTGGTACATTTTTTTGTCAATTCATAGTTTTGTAAATTCATGAAATTCTTTCGGTAAAAAATATAGATTAAATCGGACAAGTATGATAGAATACATTTGTAATAAAATATTTTGGAGGTATCTAAAAAATGAAATTAAATTTAAGACCAGCCGAAGAGTGCACATTTGATGCCGTATCTTTAGGTGAAGTAATGCTTCGTCTTGATCCGGGTGAAGGAAGAATCCGTACAGCAAGAAGCTTTAGAGCATGGGAAGGCGGCGGAGAATACAATGTTATCCGTGGTCTTCACAAGTGTTTCGGAATGAACACAGCTGTTATCACAGCTTTCGCTGATAACGAAGTAGGTCTTCTTATGAAAGACTTCATCGAGCAGGGTGGCGTTTCAACAGACCTCATCTGCTGGAAGAAGACTGATGGTATCGGACGTCTTTGCAGAAACGGTCTGAACTTCACAGAAAGAGGATTTGGTATCCGTGGCGCTAAGGGCTGCTCTGACAGAGCTAACACAGCTATCTCTCAGGCTACACCGGATGATTTCGATTTCGACTACATCTTCAAGAACAAGAGCGATGGTGGTTTAGGTGTTCGCTGGTTACATACAGGCGGTATCTACGCTGCTCTTTCTGAACAGGCTTGTGAAACAGTTATCGCAGCTTGTAAGGCAGCTAAGAAGTATGGTACAATCGTATCTTACGACTTAAACTACCGTCCTTCTATGTGGGAAGCTATCGGTGGATTAGCTAAGGCTCAGGAAGTTAATAAGGAAGTTGCTAAGTACGTTGATGTTATGATTGGTAACGAAGAAGACTTCACAGCCTGCCTCGGTTTTGAAATCGAAGGTAACGATGCAAACCTTAAGACTCTGAACCTTGATGGTTACAAGAAGATGATCAACGAAGCTGCTGCTACATATCCGAACTTCAAGGCTGTTGCTACAACACTTCGTCAGGTTAAGACAGCTACAGTTAACGATTGGTCTGCTATCTGCTGGGCTGATGGTGAAATCTATAAGGCTGCTCAGTATGACGGTCTTGAAATCATGGATAGAGTTGGTGGCGGTGATTCATTCGCTTCAGGTCTTGTATATGGTCTTATGACATTTGAAGATGCTGAAAAGGCTGTAAACTACGGTGCTGCTCACGGCGCTCTTGCTATGACAACTCCTGGTGATACAACAATGGCTTCTCTTAAGGAAGTTGAAGGTATCGTTGGTGGTGCTGGCGCAAGAGTTCAGAGATAATTAAAGCTTAGCTTTCATTTGATTAGAGCGTTCAAGAAAAAACCGGCAGGGTACCATACCCTGCCGGTTTTTTTCTATGCTATTACACACATTTGAGTTTTATCTGCTTCTTTACCGGATACAATGACAATACCAGTTCATAGTTTCGTTCTTTTACGTGCTCCCACTGTTTTTGTCTGAATCCTTTTTTTACTAAAAGAAATGGCAGAATCAGTGTCCGTTCTTCGCCTGATTCGATATAGATTGGGCCGCTTTGATACTGTTCACTGTTCCATTTTTTATTTACCGCCATATACTTATCAGGCATTGCACAATTTGTCCACGCCTGTGATGTCAATGCAAAACGGTCTAATGTTACCCGCTGTTTCTCTTCTGACATATTTTTTATATTGACTGTAACCATAATACATTCTGCTTCTTTAAATATCTCCTTTTCAGAAGCATAAATATCAGAAAAATCTTCCTGACTCATAAAAGACACATCGGTTGCCGTTATTTCAAAATCATCAGCCGTCATCGCTTCTCCAAGCTGTTTTTCCTCTAACTGTGCTTTCGGATATTTCAGGTTAATACCGATTACCAGCACCAGATACACCAAAAAGGCAATTACCGATACGGCAATTATGATCGTTTTTATTCTACTTTTTTTCATTTCGGATAATCTTCCCCTCCTCCATATAATAAATGCTGTCTGCTATCTGATCTAATATTTCTCTGTCATGACAGCTGACAATAATTAATGCACCTGCTTCCGCTCTTTGTTTTATAATTTTCTTTACTTTTTCCACACTTTTTTCATCTAAAGCATTAAAAGGTTCATCTAAAATAATCAGTTCGGGATTTTCCATTAGTGCAATGACAATTCCCAGCTTTTGTCTCATTCCAAGTGAATATTTCTTTACGGACTTCTTTTCATCAGGGTCTAATCCTACTTCCTGTAGTATTTCACGCATTTCATTTTCCAAAGCAATTCCTTTGATGGATGCGATTGCTCTCATATTATCCAATGCACTGTAATGCTCTATAAATCCCGGATTTTCAATGAGTGCCCCAAGACTTTCCGGAAATGATATTCTTTTTCCCAGTTCATCTCCGTCGACAATAATTGCTCCGTTATCAGGAATCACCAGTCCGCAGATACACCGCATCAGCATGGTCTTTCCCGAACCATTCTGCCCCCGGAAACCATAAATTTTCCCACATTCCATAGATGCTGATATATCATCAAGCACTCTATTCCCCTTTATTGTTTTCGATATATTTTTAATCTCCAAATACATATTACTCTCCATTTCCAAGCAGCTTGTTGCCAAGACGCAATGAGTAATTCGCGCAGGCGATTTCTCATTTGCCATCATTGCTATTTGTTTTGCTCATAAAAATCATTTATTTTATGAATAAATATCCTTCTTCTCTATTGTGATACTGCCAATAACCACCGAAACCAGTATCAACAGACTGCCAAGCACCACTGCCCATAACGCATTTAAGATACTTCCATGCAGAAGTACCGGTGTACGCATCAGCATGAGATAATTCCCCAGACTATACGGACTGTATATAAAAATCCCTGTCGCAATTACCGCACAAACCCAGATATATCCCATTGGCGGCTGGAATATCACTGCTATCATCATCTGCGTAACAGAGATTGCCAACGATACTATTGCCGGCACTGCCATAGCATACATATAAAGTTCGGTTCCTGCATTTTCAATTTTCTGATTTTCAAGCAAAAATGCGGCAACCTCCGGCTGTGCCGCCTTAAATCCGCCTGTTACAATGCTCACCGCGGTCACCGACAGATACAGCACAAGATAAAATCCGAGAACAGACAGGATATTCCAAATCACTTTTCCGAACCACCATGCCTTTCGATTTCCTGATTTCAAAAGAATCTGCTGTCCTGCCATATGCAAATCTTTTACCGGATATACACCGACAACAACTGCCAGATAAAGCTGTATAAAAACCCAGTATGCGTTTGGCACGATATATTCATTTTTACGGATTACTTTCATTCCCCTCAAATTCCACAAAATGTAATCCCAAAATCCCATATCGACAGACAACAACTTTTTACATGAATGATTACAGCATATACATGCAATTATTATAAATCCTGCAAACACCATATATTTTACTTTATTTTCGTTCCATACTGCCCGGATATCGTATCGGATTATTTTCATATTCATCTATCTGCACCTCTTTGGTAAAAAGTCTTTTTTCTTTGCCGCAAATCTTCCTATTATATAGAGAACTATACATAACATCGCTGCGACTGCCATATAAACGCCGGTTTTCTCATCACGCCAATTCTTATAGCTAATCATCAGCAATTGGAATACTTTATTAACCCTATATACATCCACCACATAAAATACCAGAATACCAATCCATACCAATGCCATCTGATTTGTAATCCAATACAACAACAGACTGACAATCAGAATCAGTTCTGTCAATAGAATCACCGCCATTATGTATGCTGCCATAACTACGGCATATGAAACCTGTATTGTATCTCCTGTTGACAATGCATAAAAGCTGTCAGCACTCTGCCAGTTTATATTCACCTTACAAATTACCGAGGCCGACAAAATGGTACTGCCACTGTATACAAGAGCTGCCGCCAGCCCCATCACTGACAGTTTTTTTATCTGATAATTCCATATTGCCGTTCTTTTTTTTTGCTGTAATATATTACAGTATAAAAAATCATTACGGACTGTCCTTGTAAAAACCAAAAGCAGTACAATATACATGATAGAACTTCTCAACATCAACAATTCACTGCGAATCAGAATATCCGCTCTACTGATTTCCACACCTCTTACATATTGTAAATTAATCTTTGCAGTACTGGTATATAATGCCCCAAGTATTACAATTATAAGAAAAGCAGCTATCATATATGGTTCGCAATATTTTTTATTCAGCATATATCCTCCCGCCTGCCGCAGTAAATGAACTCCCAACCTGTAACAAGAAGCAAAACTGCCGTTTCCACTATAAACGGAATCATTCTGGGCGAACTATACGCAGGATTTATAAAATTAGATGGCTCCCACGACTGCAAATTCAGCAGCTGAAACAATGCCGATAAAAACACGTTTAATACCAATGGTGCTAACAGCACTGTAAAAATGTGATTGGAGTAAAATGCAACATTTAATGCAAATGCCGCCAGTGCCCCACTGAATAAAAATATAACAATCAATGAAATTGCAACATAAACTGCTGGATGTGTAAACAGCAATGCAGAAAAGCTTCCTTTTGGAACCATATTCGACGTTGAAGCTGCCGCCTGTGGTTTTATTGTCGGCACAACTGCCGTACAGAGCAGAATATTGAAAATAAGCGGAACACAGGATACAATTCCTCCCGACAAAAATACCGCCGTGAATTTTGCATAAAAATACTCTCTTTTATCTGCCCTTGTGCAGATAAATTCAATTAAATGATTATTTACATCACTAAAAAAAGTAGCTGCATATGGCAGTGTTACCAGAATCGGAAGAATAAGTAAATAAAGATATGAGTACATATTATTCCCCTCACATATCCAGCTGTTATACAAATTCGGCGGATATAAAAGTGCAAAATCTAAAGACATATATTTATCCATTCCCCTTGCAACTGGAAGAACCCAGACTATCCAATGAACAACTGATATAAGTAGTCCTATCATCATTGCAATATAAAATCCCGGATTTCTTAACATTCTTTTTACTTCAAATTTAATCATCTGTTTCATCCGTTTAATACTCCTCACTTTTTCTTAACAGGTCATTTAATTTTATAAATGCATATTTTTTCACAGATTCTACCGTTGTATTCTCATCTTTCAATTTGTAAGTTGTTTTGGAACCGTAGGCTCCCATTGGATTTAACAGCAGATTGATATTGGCATCTCCGGTCAAATCATCATCGCTCACAAGATAGTACAATGTAACCGGCTCTGATTTTTCTCCATATTTCATCTGATAATGAAAATCCTCCATTGGTTCAGGTTCTTCGCCAATACTGCTCATATACAATTCATATTTGTGTGTCTTTGTATTCTGTATTTTATCAATATGCAGCTGATGACTGTTTAACGTTTCTGTCTTATCAGGACTTATATCGTTATTGTCTTCTATTGTCATAGTTACACTAACAATACTGTAATCATTGACAATTCTGTTCCCGTCAAACTGTATCCCTGATGCGTGTTCCTGCGGTTCAAACGGCAGTTCCTTCAAAATCTTTGCTTCCAGTATTTCATATGAATACTTCCATATATCGACCTGATAACTGTCTTTTTCCGGCTTTTGTTCCTCTCCTCCTGCCACAACTGTGACAGCCTCATCTGTGGACAGCCTCTGAGATGTTTCATCACTTTTGACCGTATGATACATACTAAAAAACCTGCGTCCGCCAAAAACTGCAAAAACTGCTATGACAAGAATTAAAAATGCCTTCTCTGTAATACCCCATTTACGTTTCATCTTTTTTCTCCATATCTATTATTATGAATAAAGATATTGGTCGGAACAATTGTTAATTGTTCCAACCAATGCTATTTACTTAAATACTATCTGGACTCCACAAGAAATAAATATACATACCTTTTCCACCATAATCAGGCCATATTCTTAACGAAGCACACTCATATCCCTCTTCTTTCACTGTGTTAGGGAAATATCTTGAGCACCCCATTGGTAAATCTAGTGTCTCACCATATGTGCAGTTATGCAGTCCATCATATGCTGGTTCTCCACAACTCGGGTCATTATCTTCATTATACGAGCCATATACAAATACCGCATCAAAATCCGTATTTGAATTTTTGTTATAAGCATATGACGACGTATAATCCCACTTGCCTCTCTGTTCTGTTCCAATATCTGTAACTTCAACTAAATCCGTGGAATTATATTCCTCATGCACTGTATCCTTATAATTTCCTGCTGCCAGTGTCTGAAAAATACTTGTAGACATAACCGTCACTGTTGCAGCTGATGCAATCAAACAGCCTTTTAAGTATTTGTTAATCGTTCGTGATTTTATCATTTTGATTTCCTCCAAATATTTATTTTAATTTTACCGGTCGACCTTACATTTATATTAACTTATACTCTTACTATTTTCCATCTGTCATTCGCCAACTGCACTTTTTTTTCGTGAACTGCACTTTTTATTAATTTTTGTTCAATATTCCAATACATTTTTGATTTATTTCATCTTATCTAAAAGAAAAATATCCGGCAGGATTGATTTTCCTGTCGGACATTTTATTGTTTGTATCTTTTATATTCTGTTATGGTACTCCTGTATGCCAAAATGCGATAACAGCAGCTTTTTCATCTCTGTTTCACTGATTCCGCCGGGCTGTAAGAAAAGTACAAACGCCCTGAACAGTACCGCTTTTATGTATTCATCTTCTGTAAAATCCGATGTGTTTAAAAGCGTTGTCAGCATGAATTCCAGTCTGTTTGGCGGACAGCCTTCGCACAGCAAATCTATTGCTTCCCGCTCATATGATGTAACATTCTGCCACTTTTCACTTCCAAAAGCCATAATACCATTATCCTGAACTTCCCTGCCAAGCAAAACAAGTTCTTCTATATATTGAAAATATTGTTCCTTATTCCTGCAATTTTTAAAAATTTCTTCATTAAACGTTAAGTTCATGCATACCCTCCCAAACTCACACTTTTACTAAATATACGGGAAACGGATTTCCATTAGGTAATCGGCATACTGTCTTTGGATTTCTTTTAACTTTCCGCGGCTGACTTTGATTTTTTGTCCATCATTCATTTCTATTGTTCCCGCAATATTTTTAATTGCTGCAAAATTCACAATATAAAATCGCGAAACCCGTATAAATGTCTGAACTGGAAGTATGTCCTCACACTCCTTTAAACTGATATATCCCGGCACAACACCATTTTCCGTATAAATCTCAATATATTTATCGTTTGATTTAATATATTGAATCTCTTTTAATGAAACCCCTGTTTCTGCCGTAAGCCGACAGACTGCATTTTCTTTTTTCTCCTCAACAGCTTTATCCAGAACCTCAAATACCTTTTCCCTTGAAACCGGTTTATCTATGAAACCACATACATTTTTGCCAAAAGCCTCCCGGATATATCCGTCATAGCACGTTATAAATGCAATCATTTCTTTTCTCTTATTTTGAATCAAAATATCTTTTAACGCAATTCCGGACATTCCGGACATCTCAATATCCAAAAACAAAATATCTATATCATCCTGCGCCTTTAAATAATCTTCTGCACAGCTATATTGCTTTATCGTAATCTGAATTTGTTTTTCTGTCTGATATGCCAGCACTTTATCTGTAATTTCTTCTCTCCATAACAGGACATCATCACAAATTCCCACTGAAACCCCCTCTGTCATTGGTCACAAATCCTCCACGATGTAAAAATCCAAATATATTGTATCAGGGTCAAAAGGTCTAAACCCACATGAGCTTGCTCATAGGTGGGGCTTGTGTCCCCAACATCATATATTTATTATACACGATTTTCTATTTTTAGGCAAAGCAAAAAAGACAGCCCCGCCATTTCCCATTCACTATCCAAACAGGAAAACGGCAGTCTGCCTTTTATAATATCATATCTTACAGTGTTACACCCTGCTTAAAGATTGCTAAATCGTGGAATCCTGCGATTTCAGCCTTTACCTTCTTGCCGGAAGCAACGTCTAATACGAGCTGGAACAGCTCTTTTGCTGCATCTTCAAGCGGAAGATCATCTGTAACGATTCTTCCTGCATTGAAGTCAATCCAGTTGCTCTTGTTACCTGCAAGTCTTGAGTTTGTTGCAATCTTAACGGTCGGTACCGGTGAAGCAAACGGTGTACCGCGGCCTGTTGTAAACAGAACCATCTGTGCGCCGGAAGCTGCACAGGCTGTCGCTGCTACAAGGTCATTACCCGGTGCGCTTAAAAGGTTGAGTCCCTTTGTATGAACCGGTTCAGCATATGCAAGAACACCCTTTACTAAAGAGCTTCCTGACTTCTGTGTACATCCTAAAGACTTATCTTCCAGTGTTGTAATACCACCGTCTTTATTTCCCGGTGAAGGATTTTCATAAATTTCCTGACCGTTCTTGATGAAGTATTCCTTGAAATCGTTAATCAGGTGTACTGTCTTTTCAAAGAGTTCCTTATTTGCACAACGGTTCATAAGAATCGTTTCTGCACCGAACATTTCCGGAACTTCTGTAAGAATGGTTGTACCACCCTTTGATACGAGCATATCTGAGAACAGACCGACTGTCGGATTGGCTGTGATACCGGATAAACCATCTGAACCACCGCACTTCATACCGATAATCAGTTCCTTTGCATTGACCTTTTCACGCTTAAAGGTCGCTGCATAAGCCATCAGTTCTTCCATCATCTTTTCAGCTGTTTCCTGTTCATTTTCAACGTCCTGAACCTGAAGGAACTTTACTCTGTCGGAACTTACTTCGCCGATATAGTCTTTTAATACTTCAATACGGCTGTTTTCACATCCAAGTCCGAGTACCAGTACGGCACCTGCATTTGGATGGTTAATCAGGTCTGCAAGAATCTTTCTTGTATTTTCCTGATCCTCTGTAGTCTGTGAACATCCGTAAGGATGTGTAAATGCAACAACTTCATCAACGCCTTCCGGCTTATTCATTCTTGCTGTTGCTTCGATTGCTCTTGCAATAGAGTTTACACAGCCGACTGTCGGAACAATCCATACTTCGTTACGGACACCGACTTTACCGTTTTCTCTCATGTAACCGTCAAAGTAAGCCGGTTCTGTCGGTTCTACATCCTTATGTCCTTCCGGTTCATAAGTATACTCTAACAGTTCGCCAAGACCTGTCTTTAAGTTATGTGTATGAACCCATGCACCTACCGGAATATCAGCCTGTGCAAATCCGATTCTGAAACCGTATTTGATAACCGGATCACCGTTCTTGATTTCTTTGATGACAAACTTGTGTCCCTGTGGGATATCTTCAACCGTTGTCACTTCTGTTCCTGCTACGTTGACCGTTGTACCTTTTGCAATCGGCTTTAATGCTACAGCAACATTATCATCTTTATTAATTTTAATAAAATCCTGCATATATACCTCTTTAAATCTTTTGATTATTATAAAGTAAGAGCGGATGATACTGACACACCCGCTCTTATAAGTATTCAGAGCCTGTTCTTATACACTGATAAGCATTCTAAACTGCAATATGAATTAGTCAAGTGCTAAATCATTTACAACTGCTCTCATGCCTCTTTCTCTGATGTCTTTGATATATTCAGTAATTGTTTCTTCAAGACCTGCAACCTTTGTAAGATCTTCTCCACCAAAGAACTTTGTATTGCTTAAGTAAGCATGTGTAAATTCTTCTGCGGACTTTCCTGAATTATCTCTGAAGAAATCAAGAACAGCCTTATCGTCTGTGATGTTATATTCTTCACCGTTTCTGTCACCCTTTAATACAATACCGCCGTTAAATTCAGCTTCTGTCTGTGATGTATAGAAGCTCATTAATGCTGCGATAGAGAATGTAAGGTACTTCGGAAGCTTGTCAAATTTCTTTACATAGCCTAAGAATGAAGGCAGACATCTTGCTTCCCACTTAGATACAGAGTTTAAGGAAATGCTTAATAATCTGTGGTCTACGAATGGGTTTAAGAATCTGTCGATAACAGCCTTTGCAAATTCTTCGCAGTCTTCCTTTGAAAGTGAAAGTGTAGGAATAACTTCGTTGTAAAGAGTTTCTTCCATGTACTTTCTGATTACAGGGTCTTTCATTGAATTTTCAACGTTGTCATTGCCTGCAAGGAATGATGCCAATACGAAAGAAGTATGGGAACCATTGAGGATTCTTACCTTTCTTTCCTTGTATGGATGATGATCCTTTGTAAATACAACATTTAAGCCTGCTTCCTTGAATGGAAGTTCCTTCTCTAACTGTTCAAGCGGAAGGTTTGAATCACTTTCAACAACCCAGAGTCCGAAAACTTCTGCTCTGTCGATTAACTGGTCTTCATAACCCCATTCTTCACAAAGCTTAGCAGCATCTTCTCTTGGATAACCCGGAACAATTCTGTCTACCAGTGTCGGGCAGAATGAGCAGTAGTTGTTTACCCAGTCCTTGAATCCGTCTTCAAGTCCCCAGAGTTCAATGAACTTCATGATGCATTTCTTTAATTCAATACCGTTGTCGGCAATCAGTTCACATGGAAGCAGGATAAGACCCTTGTCTGCTGCTCCGTTGAACTTCTGATATCTCTTATAAAGAAGCTGTGTCAGCTTACCCGGATAAGTCTTAGGAGGACGTGCATTCGGGTCATTATCTGTTTCGTCAAATACAATACCTGCTTCTGTTGTATTAGAAACGATAAATCTAAGAGTTTCACTTGTTCCGTATTCGATGTACTTGTCATAATCTTCGATTGCAGCAACAGCATCTACTACAGATGTAATCTGACGGGTGATTTCCTTTGGCTGTCCGTCAACAAAACCTCTTAACTGAAGTGTGTACTGGCATTCCTGATCATGGAATCTTTCCAGTGTACCGAATTCGATAGGCTTAACAATTACAACGCCGCCGTTGAAGTCCGTCTTTTCGTTCGTTACATCAAAGATATAATCAACGAATGCTCTAAGGAAGTTACCTTCACCAAACTGCATAACCTTAACCGGTCTGTCAACTGCATGTGTAATACTCTTGTTTAATCTTTGCATTTTCAATCTCCTTTTTTTACAGGGTCCGCTTCTTGGCACCGCCCTTTAGTAAAACCAGTTTATGGTAATCAAACATAAGTGCAATGTAAGCGCTTACATTATTTAAAATAAACTGAAACGCGTAATTAGTCAACTACTTTTTCAATCTTTTGCATAAATGTTAGAACATCACACTTGTTTTTATTATCATAACATTGTATAATGCATTTATCAATATGTAAGTGCTTACATTTACATATTTTTTATGATACCAGGGTCAAAAAGTCTTTCACACACATGAGCTTGCTCATCAGTGGGTAAAAGACCTTGCGACCCGCCCCGATATGAGCATACGATATGCGAATATCCTGATGCTGACTGCGGGAATGTGTAACATGAAGCAATCAGCAGGTATCATAAATAATCAGAAGCAGCTAGAACACTACCGGAGAATTTTATGAATATTTACGATGTATCTAAAAAAGCCGGCGTTTCCATTGCAACCGTTTCCAGAGTGTTAAACGGCAATGCCAATGTCAGCGATAAAACTAAAAACAAAGTTCTTGTCGCCATGAAGGAGCTTGACTATACACCGAATATTTTTGCACGCGGTCTGGGACTTAATACAATGAAGACCATCGGCATTATGTGCAGTGATTCTTCTGATACCTACCTTGCCAATGCGGTTTATTATCTGGAGCAGGAACTGCGCCGGCACAATTACGATTCCATTTTGTGCTGTACCGGACAGGATTCCCAAACCAAGAAAAAGTATCTGGATTTATTAATCAGTAAGCGTGTGGACGGCATTATCTTAGCCGGTTCCCAGTTTGTGTTAAACCAGCCGGGAAGCGATAACCGCTATATCTTAAATGCCGCAAAGGAAGTTCCGATTGTTCTGGCAAACGGGTTTTTACCCGGCAAAAACATTTATTCCGTCATGTGCAACGACACTGCTGCCGTATACGATGCGACCAGCCGTCTGATTGCCGCAGGAAGACGTCAGATTGTGTATCTTTACACCAGTACCTCCTACAGCGGAATGAACAAATTAAAAGGCTATAAAAATGCCCTTTCGGATGCGGGGATTCCCCTGCGTGAGGAATGGACGCATTTATGCACCAAAAATATCCAGCGCGCAAAGGATTATCTGAATACCCTTTATGACAAAGGAATTTCTTTTGATGCCGTAGTCACCTCCGATGATTCTTTAGCCGTGGGCGCTGTTAAATATGCCTATGAACACCGGATTGCCATTCCGGAACAGCTTCAGATTATCGGTTACAACAATTCCGTTCTTGCAAACTGCACCGAACCGGAATTAACTTCGATTGACAGCAAGGTGGAACAGCTTTCCGTTAAAGCCGTCAATATTTTAATGCAGGTATTAAGCGGTCATGACGTTCCCGCAGAGAATATCATTGCTGCTGATATAATTAAACGCAACACAACAAATTTTTAAGTTACAGGAGGACACTAACATGAAACAATTCATGGACAAGGACTTTTTACTTTCCACACCAACTGCTCAGCATCTTTTTCACGATTATGCTGACAAAATGCCAATTGTTGACTATCACTGCCACATCAATCCAAGAGAAATTGCTGAGGACAGAAAATTTGAAAACATCACTCAGGTATGGCTTGGCGGCGACCATTATAAATGGCGTCAGATGAGAACAAACGGTGTTGACGAGAAGTACATCACAGGTGATGCTTCTGACAGGGAAAAATTCCAGAAATGGGCTGAAACACTTGAAATGGCTATCGGTAATCCGCTGTATCACTGGAGCCACCTTGAATTACAGAGATACTTCGGCTATAACGGCGTGTTAAACGGGGATACAGCTGAAGAAGTATGGAATCTCTGCAACGCAAAGCTTCAGGAAGACTCTATGTCAGTCAGAAACTTAATCCGCAAGTCTAATGTAACATTAATCTGTACAACAGATGATCCGGTTGATTCACTTGAATGGCATAAGGTCCTGGCAGAAGATGATACTTTTGAAGTAAAGGTACTTCCTGCATGGAGACCGGATAAGGCTATGAACATTGAAAAGCCTGAATACCTTGATTACTTAAAGACATTATCTGATGCCAGCGGTATCACTGTTAACTCTTTTGCTTCCTTAATGGATGCTTTAAGAAACAGAATGGAATTCTTCGCTTCTATGGGATGCTGTGTATCAGACCACGCTCTTGAATATGTTATGTACAAGCCATACACAACAGAAGAAATCGAAAAGATTTTCGCTAAGAGATTTGCAGGTGAAACAATTACTGTTGATGAAATGAACAAATTCAAGACAGCATTCATGGTTTCAGTTGGTAAAGAATACAACAAGTTAAACTGGGTAATGCAGTTACATTACGGTACAATCCGTGATAACAACACATTAAGATACAACCAGTTAGGACCGGATACAGGATATGACTGCATTAATACTTATGACTGCTCTGCTGAAATGGCACAGTTCTTAAATGCATTAAATATCACAGATGAACTGCCAAAGACAATCATCTATTCATTAAATCCATCTGTAAACGCTGCTATCGGTACAGTACTTGGATGTTTCCAGGATTCTAAGGCTGTTGGCAAGATTCAGCAGGGTTCAGCATGGTGGTTCAATGACCATAAGGTTGGCATGACAAACCAGATGACCTCTCTTGCTAATTTAAGCTTACTTGGTAACTTCATCGGTATGCTTACAGACTCAAGAAGTTTCTTATCTTACACAAGACATGAATACTTCAGAAGAATCATGTGCGAATTAATCGGCGGCTGGGTTGAAAATGGTGAATATCCAAACGACGAAAAAGCGCTCGAAAAGATCGTAAAGGGTATCTCTTACAACAATGCAGTAAGATACTTTGGTTTCGATGTAAAATAATTCATTCTGTCTAAAGAGAGATGGGATATACGCTTACGGGTTATAAGTGTATATCCCTCTTTTTTAATGAACAAATTATCATGATAAAAAGCCTTTCTGTCCTGTCCGGGCAAAAAGGCTTTTTATAATATTTTACTATTTTCCATCTCTTGTCCGCAAAGATGAATTTAAAATGTGCATCTTTCCTGACATATCCGGCTTATTCGTCGGTTTCTCACCAACTTCTGACATCAGCATGGCTTTCCCAATTTCTTTTGTCATTCTTACCATGCAGTCCGGACAGTATCTTCCGTAACGGATGTCTGCGCCACAGGACTGACACTTGATATACACCGGCGAGCCATCCGGTATTTCAATCCGTCCCTGACGTAAAAAATTATCAATAACATTGACCGGCACGCCTGTTTCGTTTGAAATAACCATTGCCGGCTGCGGGCCATGTTCTTCCAGATAAGAACGCACCTTACCAAATTCTGTCTGCTCCTGTCTATGGCATACCGGACACTCAAACATTTCTCCGTAAATATATTTCATATGAATACCACAGTCCGGACATCTTGGCATCATGTCATATTTATACCTCCCCGATGCTGAAGCTGACTGAAATACTCTTCTGCTATTGTCTGTGTCTTCTTTACTCCTCATATCGGTCCCTCCATATTGTCTGTCTTTTATGGGGCGTAAAATCCACGGTTACAAATCCATCAGATTATCTTTCCCGGATTTCTGCCGTCAAATATCTTACGTCTCTCTGATTTGTCCACGTCGCTAATATACTTTCTGTCCAAATCACTTTCATTTACTACTGGTTCTTCTTTTTCCTTCAATGCATTAAGCAGTCCGTAATTGTCACGATTCCGTATATTGGCTCCACTGTGATTTGCAAGCATCTGCCGCTGTTTCATGCTGATATAATGATTAATCAGCTGATTGCGCATTGTCATGCGGCATCCGTACACATATTTTTCTTCTTCCACTTTTACCAGCCGGACAATAAATCCTGTCAGATCATAATTTCTGTCAAAATCCTTAAATACCAGACGCACCGATAAACCGGTTGCATCTTCAATCTCATGATCAACTACAAATGCAAAGCCTGAATCACTTAAATCTTTTAAAATAACATCCATTGCCCTCCGGTTGGTTCCAACACGTGCAATACCTTCCAAACCAACAAACAGTCTGAATGCCTCTCTCCGGTTCACTTCAAATCCCGCACCACTGGCGATTACTTTATACAAAACCCTGCCTTTGGTTTTTACAACCGAACATCCGACACCCTTCCATACAATCGGTGCCTTGTCATTTCTGGAATAGGTCAGGCTTACGGAAACACCTTCTCCGCCCAATCCGACAACTTTTCCTTTCGACATAACCGGTTTTGTTAAAATAAAATTATCATGAACTTCAACTACCTCTGACGGAAATTCCAGCTCCTGCTTCTGGATACTCACATCAAATAAAATACCTGTGCCAACCGGCAATTCTGCTAACCGCATAACATTCTCCACCCTGCTGCATAATGCAGTTCTTCCGTATTATTATTATATTGTTCACAATCCCCCAGCGTTCTTACCTTTTATTTTATCATCTTATTTTACAAAAGGGAAGTATTTTATTAAAATTACACAAAAAATGCACGAACCGCACTTTTGATTTTGGCGGTCCGTGCAATATCCGGAAGAACTACATTACAGTTATTGTAATTTTTATCTTACTCTTCGTCTTCTTCCGGTTCATCCCAGTTATGATATACATTCTGTACATCATCTTCTTCATCTAAAAGATTTAAAATTCTTCTCATCTTCTTGATGTCATCCTCTGTTGTCAGTTCAACAACTGTCTGCGGAATCATTGTTACTTCAGCAGAAGCAAATGTAATGCCTTCATTTGTCAAAGCTTCACTGACTGCATCAAAATCTTCCGGTGCTGTTGTAACTTCAAAACTATCTTCTTCTTCATTGAAGTCATCCGCGCCTGCATCCAGAGCAAGCATCATCAATTCATCGGCATCTTTATCACAGTCTTCTTTCCCAATGATAATCTGTCCCTTATTGTCAAACATAAAGGATACGCAACCCGGTGTTCCGACATTTCCGCCGCCCTTTGTAAATGCGTTACGAATGTTGGAAGCTGCTCTGTTTCTGTTATCTGTAAGGGCTTCAACAATAATAGCCGTACCATTCGGACCATAACCTTCGTATGTAACCGATTCAAAATTGCTCATATCTGTACTGGCAGCTTTTTTGATTGCTCTTTCAATTGTATCATTCGGCATGTTTGCTGCCTTTGCCTTTGTCACAACCTGTCTTAACTTACTGTTGTTGTTGACTTCCGGACCGCCCTCTTTTACAGCAACCATAATTTCCTTACCAAGACGGGTAAAAATCTTTCCCTTTGCTGCATCATTCGCAGCTTTTTTATGTGCAATATTTGCAAACTTTGAATGTCCTGACATTTCTCATTCTCCTTTATTCAACTCAATCTTTATTTTCATTTAAAAAACACCGACAGACATTTTACCACATTTTATGTATTGATTACAAGCCTTTTTGCTGTTTTATCAGCAGTTGCTCGAATTCTGCCATCGGCATCGGCTTATAATAGTAATAGCCCTGCGCCTTATAGCTGCCATAATTCATCAGTAATTCTGCCTGTTCTTTTGTTTCAATACCTTCTACAATCATATCTAACTGCAATTCCTGTATCATGTGAATGACATTGCGGATTACAATCTGGCTTTTTTCTTTTTTAATATCCTTTAAAAAGAAACGGTCAATCTTGACTTCGTCCACCGGCTCATCCTTTAACATATTTAAAGAGGAATACCCTGCACCAAAGTCATCCATGGAAAAACGGAAGCCTTCACTCTGAAGCTTTGTAATGTTCTCATATAATTTGTCAACATATTCTGTGAACATACTTTCCGTCACTTCAAGCGGCACATAATACGGCTCTACGTCATACTGCTGGGCCAGTTTTTCCAGCACTCCTGCAAAGGACTTCTGGTATACATGGCTTCTGGATACATTTACAGAAATCGGCACCGGCGTAATTCCACCAGTCTTCCAGATATGAATTGCTGCGAATACCTTCTCCCATACATATGCATCAACATCCACGATATAGCCGCTCTTTTCCAGTACCGGAATAAATTCATCGGGATAAATAATGCCCTCTTTGACGCTGTGCCACCGTATCAGTGCTTCTCCGCCAATTATTTCTCCACTGCGCATATCAACTTTGGGCTGTATGTAGACTTTAAATTCTTCGTCCCGCAGCGCCATTGCAACATTATTCTCAATACGTTTTTCACGCATCATTTCTTTACGCATTTTATCATCATAAAACTCATAAATTGCATAGGCTTTTCCTTTAATTTTCTGCAGTGCCATATCAGCATAGTCACACATCAGGCTGATGTCCATGTGATTCTTTGAAATGCAGATGCCAAATGCAGGCAATGCCTTACAAAACAGCGGATACGCACAGATTTTTTCATGGAGTGCAACTGCGATATCCGATAACTGCTTTTTATTCTTAAATGGAAGGCAGATTGTAAAAATGTCCGCACGCAGATGACCGACAACAGACATATCCGATTCGTATTCCCGTATGCAGTCTGCTATGTACTGAAGCAGTTTATCGCCCTGCTGCCTGCCGCAGAATTCATTGACTGTTTTAAAGCGGTATATATCCATACGAATCAGTGCATACTGCAGCTTGTCATGCTGCTGCATACATTCATTGGCCTTAAAAAAGAATGATTTCGGACCGTAAAGTCCCGTAAGGGATACTCTGTCACTGTCTGCTCTTTCTTCAGCCATTTTCCGTAGTGAATATAAATATAATTCTTCGCGTCCCTGCTCTGTCATCATTGGGGAAAATTCCATTTTCGTATCTTCTTCCTGCCTGCTCATACGGAGTCACCCTTTCTTTCCATGTCTTCATGTACTTCTTCCCGCACAATTATAGTTTATTTTATCATACTTTGCCGACATAATAAACACTTTTTCAGGTAAAAGAAAAACTGCCGGACTAAGAGAACCTACATTCATCCCAGTGCGGCAGTCCATTTTTTATTTTATAAATGGCTCTTAATCTTTTCAATCATTTCCGCATATTCGGCATCAGATAAATACTTCTTATCCGGATTCATTAAAAATACACCGCCCCATTCAAATTCATCCTTGTACTTCGGACAGAGATGAAAATGAAGATGATGACCCGTATCACCATAAGCACCATAATTTACCTTGTCCGGATGGAAAGCTGCCATAATTGCTCTGGCAACCTTTGCAACATCCTCAAAGTAAGCTGCACGTTCTTCTGCTGTCAGTTCATTCATATCGCCGACATGCTTCTTATGTGCTACGATACATCTGCCCGGATGGCTCTGCTCCTTAAATAAATAGACCTTTGATGTTTCAAGTTCGCAAATCTTAATACCGAATTTTGCTACTAAATCGCCTTCTACACAATATGCGCAATTGTTATCTACCATGATAATCCTCCATTCTATTGTTACAGGCGGAAGCATATCTGATGCCCGCCGCCTGTAAAATTTATTCTTTATTATTCAGCATCTTTAATAGAAAAGCTTAATCTGCCCATCTTATCTTTGCCCATGCACTTGCAGCGTACCTTATCGCCTAATGTCAGTACGTCCTCTACATGCTCGATTCTTTCTTTTGCAATCTTTGAAATGTGAACCATGCCTTCCTTACCCGGTGCAAATTCAACAAATGCACCAAATTCCTTGATGCTTACAACCTTACCTTCGTAAATCTGGCCTTCTTCAAAATCCTGTACAATGGTATTGATATACTTCATCGCCTGATCCATGCCTGCCTGCTCTACGCCACATACAGATACAAATCCGTCATCTGTAATATCAATCTTAACACCACATTCATCAATAATTGCATTGATAACCTTACCACGCTGTCCGACAACTTCACCAATCTTAGCCGGATCAATCTTTGTCTGGATAATCTTCGGCGCATATTCACCAACTGTCTTTCTAGGCTCTGCGATTGCAGGCTTCATACAGGTATCCATAATGAACAGTCTTGCTTCTCTAGTTCTTGCGATGGCTTCTTCTACGATTGGTCTTGTCAGACCGTGAATCTTAATATCCATCTGAATAGCTGTGATACCTTCTGTTGTACCGGTTACCTTAAAGTCCATATCACCAAAGAAATCTTCAAGTCCCTGAATATCTGTTAATACGATATAATCGTCATCTGTATCACCTGTTACAAGACCACATGAAATACCGGCTACCATCTTCTTAATCGGTACACCTGCTGCCATTAAAGACATGCAGGAAGCACAGGTTGAAGCCATAGAAGTTGAACCGTTGGATTCAAATGTTTCGGATACGGCGCGGATTGCATACGGGAATTCTTCCGGTGTAGGAAGAACCGGAATCAATGCTCTTTCTGCTAATGCACCATGACCGATTTCACGACGTCCCGGACCTCTTGACGGCTTTGTTTCACCTACTGAGTATGACGGGAAATTGTACTGGTGGATATATCTTTTTTCCGTAACGTTATCATCTAATCCGTCTACCTTCTGTGCTTCTGAAAGCGGTGCAAGCGTTACAATGTCACAAATCTGTGTCTGTCCTCTTGTAAACATCGCAGAACCATGCACTCTCGGAATAATATCCACTTCTGCTGCCAGCGGACGAATCTGGTTAATAGCACGTCCATCCGGTCTTTTATGGTCTTTTAAAATCATCTTACGAACTGTCTTTTTCTGATACTGGTAAACTGCTTCACCCAGTACGGCAAGCCATTCTTCATTGTCTGCAAAAGCTTCTTTCATCTTTTCTGTTACTGCATCAATGTTCTTTTCTCTTGTCTGCTTGTCATCTGTAAAGACTGCTTCTTCCATTTCCTGTGGTGTTACAATCTGTTTCATGGCTTCAAACATTTCAGCAGGCACTGCACAGCTTACATATGTATGCTTTTCCTTGCCGACTTCTGCCACAATCTTATCGATAAATTCAATGATTGTCTGGTTGATGTCATGTGCCATGTAAATTGCTTCAATCATCTTTGCTTCCGGAATTTCATTGGCACCGGCTTCAATCATGATAACTTTCTGTCTTGTAGAAGCAACTGTCAGCTGTAAATCACCTTCCTGCCACTGTGTCTGTGAAGGATTGACTACAAATTCACCGTCAATCAGTCCGATCTGTGTGGTTGCACAAGGACCGTCAAACGGAATATCGGAAATGCAGGTTGCAATCGCAGAACCGAGCATTGCAAGCAGTTCCGGTCTGCACTCTGTATCAACAGACATCACCATGTTGTTTAATGTAACATCATTTCTGTAATCCTTTGGGAACAGCGGACGCATCGGTCTGTCGATTACACGGGAAGTCAGGATGGCATTTTCAGATGCCTTTCCTTCTCTCTTGTTGAAACCACCCGGAATCTTACCGACTGCATACATCTTTTCTTCATATTCTACACTTAACGGGAAGAAATCAATTCCTTCTCTTGGCTCTTTGGATGCAGTTGCTGTAGAAAGCACAACTGTATCGCCATAGTGCATTAACGCTGCACCGTTTGCCTGTGCGCAGACTCTGCCGATATCAACACGCAGTGTTCTGCCAGCCAGCTCCATTGTAAACTGTTTAAACATAAATTCTCCATTCTGCCGGATTTTTGATTTTTCTGCCCGGCTCTTTTTTTATCAGAAACAGAAGCCCGAAACAACTGAAAAACCCACCATTTTCTCATTGCATTTCACAATCTACGGTACATTTTTCAGCAGTCTCGGTAGAAACTTCTGTTATCTTTGTTTTACGGTCTGCGGTTATTCCATAATGCTCCGCACAATACAAAAGGGCGGAGAAATCTCCGCCCTTCTTAAAATTACTTTCTGATTCCAAGACGAGCGATGAGGTTTCTGTAACCTTCGATATCGTTCTTCTTTAAATACTCAAGTAAAGCTCTTCTCTTACCAACCATTTTAAGAAGTCCTCTTCTTGAATGATGGTCTTTCTGGTTAACCTTTAAATGTTCTGTAAGTTCTGCAATTCTTTCTGTTAAGATTGCGATCTGAACTTCCGGTGAACCTGTATCGCCAGGCTTTCTTCCGTATGCTGCAATAATTTCTGCTTTCTTTTCCTTAGATATCATGATTGATATTCCTCCTTTTAATAATCGCCTGCTACTAAGAATCAGGTCGGAGTGTCCTGAATCTGAATAACGGCTAACATACTTTAAAAATATAACATAAATTCATCTGCTATGCAAGCTTTTCATGTGATTTTGCATACTAATTTTCATTAATTTTTAAGTAAAAACATTTCTCTTGCAAACGAAGCATCACTTTCCATCTGTTTTTTTAAAGTTTCGATGGAATCAAATTTCATTTCCTGTCGTAAAAAGTGCATAAGCTGTACTTCTATATAATGTCCGTAGGCGTCATCATTATAATCGAACAGATTGGTTTCCACGCTTAAAAGCGGACTGTCATCGAGTGTCGGACGGACGCCTAAATTGGTCACGCCAAAATATTCTTTACCGTCCAGCCGTGTAATGGATGCATACACACCGTTTGGCGGAAGCAGCTTACTGTCCGGCGGATAAATATTTAACGTCGGAAGATTTAACTGACGGCCCAGCTGCTTTCCCTTTGATACAATACCATAGATGCTGTAGGGTCTGCCAAGCAGCACATTGACAGTTTCCATGTGTCCGAGGCGCAGCTCTTCACGGACATATGTACTACTGATTTCCCGCTCCTGATACCGCTCTTTTTCGACAATCGTGGTTTCAAACCCATATTCCGGTCCGCGTTCCAAAAGCATCTGCGCATTGCCCATTCTGCCTTTACCAAAGTGATAATCCGTACCGACCACCACATACTTTGCATGCAGTCTGCCAATCAGAATTTCCTCAATAAACGCTTCCGGTTCCATATTCATAAAATCTTCTGTGAACGGATATTCAATTTCCACATCGACGCCCTGTTTTTCCAGAAACATCCGCCGTTCTGTATTGGTTGTAATAAAATGCTGGTTTTTCTGCGGGCAGAGCCGGAGTGGAATTTTATCAAATGTAAAAACAACCGATAAAAGATTTTCCTGTTTTGCTTTTTCCTGAATCATCTCTATCAGTTTCTGATGTCCCATGTGAACGCCGTCAAACTTTCCCAGCGTAACAGCAGAGGGCCTGTCCAGACTAAAATCACGGATTCCCTGAATATACTGCAAAACGTTCACACCCCTTTCATATTAATCTCCATGTCTGAGCATCTTGCTGCGAAATGCTATTTTCCCGGCTGTTCATGCGAATAAAACATTTTCACCGGTTTAAATACACACGCACTCCATCGGAATATCCCGATAAATGCCGCATGGCTGTCATAAATTCTGAAACACTCCTGCTCCATCAGATCCGCTTCCTGCATGGACACTGCCGCCGCAGGAAAAGCATTGCCATTATAGAGCAGTTTTTCGTACTCCTCTAAGACGGTGAGCTTCCTGTAATCCGGAAACATCTCATCAATCGGAACGATATGTTCTTCCACCGTCTGATTGTGTGTCATTTCTTCAATCTGTTCCAGTGTAAGGCTGTCATCCAGTCCAAAGCAGCCGACCCTTGTCCGCACCAGTTTTTTCATACAGGCACCACAGCCCAGTTTTTTTCCGATATCTTCACATAAAGTACGGATATAAGTTCCTTTGGAACACTCCACGGTAAAAGTAACGGTTTTTTCGTCGTCTGCCAGATTCATTTCATTGATATGCAGTGCATGAATTGTAATTTTTCTGGCTGCACGTTCAATCTCAATGCCCTGTCTTGCAAGTTCATACAGCTTATGGCCTTTATATTTTAAAGCCGAATACATCGGCGGTGTCTGGTAATATTCGCCTACAAAGCTGCTGCACGCCTCTATCACCTCTAATTCGGTGACATGGACTTCATTTTCTGCCGTTACGGTACCGGTGGTATCCTGTGTATCTGTCGTTGTTCCCAAAAGCATCACTGCTTCATACGTTTTTCCCCAGTCTGTAATCATGCTGCAAAGCCCTGTTGCTTTGCCCAGACATACCGGCAGCACACCTTCCGCTTCCGGGTCAAGCGTACCTGTATGTCCGATTTTTTTCATATGGAGAATTCCTCTGAGTTTTGCAACGACATCATGCGAAGTATATCCTTTTTCTTTATATACATTTATGATACCATTCATAACATTCCTCATATACTGTTTTCACAGTTTTTATTCAACATTTTCTGCGCCGGAAAGTGCATTGTACTGCTCCTCAATTCTGGCACCGATATTGTTAATAATGTCATGCACTGCACCGTTTGCCGTAAAGCCCGCCGCACGGATATGTCCACCGCCGCCGTAGTGCATTGCAATTTTGCTCACGTCAATGACTTTCTTGGAACGTAAGCTGACTTTATATTCTTCCTCACCGGTCTGATACAGGAAAATGGCAACTTCCACGCCCTCCGTCAGACGCAGCTGTTCCACAATGCCGCCCAGCTGACTGCCGGTAACACCATAGAAATTCATTTCATCCTGTGTAACCAGTGAGAAAATACATTTGCCGTCATAGAATAAAACACTCTCTAATAATGCCCTGCCAAGAATCTGATTCTGGATATATGTCTTTGTATAAAAGCTGTTATCGATAATATCTGAGTAATCAATTCCTTTTTCCATCATCTTTCCGGCAATCAGCATCGTCTGTGCCGACGTCGAGCTGTACTTAAACACGCCCGTATCATGCACAATACCTGTGTAAATGCAGGCTGCTGTGTCTTTACTGATTTTATCATCTTCCAGTGTACGGTAAAGCACTTCACAGGCAGAGCTGGCCTGCGCGTCTACTACATTGACATCAGCAAAGCTTCCGTTGCTGATATGATGATCAATGCAGACAGTCTTTTTTGCATTTTCAAAGCAGCTATGGAATGGCTCAATTCTGTCTAAGCTGCTGCAATCGAGTACAAAAAAGACATCATATTCTTTTTTGATATCCGGGATTGTCTGAATTTTATCAATATCACGGATATAATGAAATTCACTGCCCGGTGTTTCCAAATAAACTGTTACATCCAGCTGCGGACAATTATCCTTTAAATAGGAATACAATCCCATGCAGGAACCGATACAGTCCCCGTCCGGTCTGATATGTCCGGTAATACCTACCGTTTCTGCACCTTTTAATTCTTCTAAAACATTCATACTTAGTCCTCTGAATCCTGTACAGGTTCCTCAACATGATGTTCATTGTCATACTGTGTTACTTCGTCAATCAGTTTTGACATATTGACACCGTATTCAATGGACTGGTCCAAAATAAAAGTAATTTCCGGTGTGTTGCGCAGATTGATATTCTTTGCAAGCTGCCTGCGGATATATCCTTCTGCACTTTTCAACCCTTTCATCGTGTCTTCCTGGGATTCTTTGTCCCCAAGGACACTGATATATGCTTTACAGGTTTTTAAATCCGGGGCAACCTCCACGGATACCACCGAGGTCATCGGGTTTATCCGCGGGTCTTTGATTTCTCCCCTGATAATGTTACTGAGTTCCTTTAATACTTCACCATTAATTCTGGTGTTTTTTACACTGTTTTTATGCATTCTAAAAACCTTATGCCCTTTCTAAAACTTATCTAGGCACTTCTACCATTTCATAAGCTTCAATGATGTCGCCTTCCTGAATGTCGTTAAATTTTTCAAATACAAGACCACATTCATATCCGGCCTTTACCTCTTTGACTTCATCCTTAAATCTCTTTAAGGAAGCAATCGGTCCTTCGTACGTCTTTTCGCCTTCTCTTGTGATGCGGACAGAAGCATTTCTTGTAATCTTACCGTCTGTTACAAATGAACCGGCAATGTTGCCGACACCGGATGCCTTGAAAATCTGGCGGATTTCAACATGACCGATAACCTGTTCTTCATAAATCGGCTCTAACATACCCTTTAAAGCGGACTCTACATCTTCAATTGCATTGTAGATAACGCTGTATAATCTTAAATCAACCTTTTCACGTTCTGCAACGATTCTTGCCTGATTATCCGGCTTAACATTAAAGCCAATGATAATTGCATTGGAAGCAGAAGCTAAAACAACATCGGATTCGTTGATATTACCAACACCGCCGTGGATAATCTTAACCACAACTTCTTCGTTTGAAAGCTTTACAAGGCTCTGCTTTACAGCTTCTACAGACCCCTGTACATCGGCTTTGATAATAATACCAAGTTCCTTTACATTACCTGCCTGAATCTGTTCGAACAATGCATCTAAGGATACCTTGTGCTTTGTATCGTCTAAGAGCTTCTTTCTGCCTTCGCTGATAAAGGTTTCTGCAAAGTTTCTGGCTTCCTTATCAGAATCCATTGCAACGAGAATTTCACCGGCATTCGGCACGTCATTTAAACCGAGAATTTCAACAGGAATAGAAGGTCCTGCTTCTCTTACACGGTGTCCCTTATCATCTACCATCGCTCTGATTTTACCATGGCATGCACCGGCTGCCACATGGTCACCAACCTTTAATGTACCCTTCTGTACAAGTACGGTTGCAACCGGACCGCGTCCCTTATCCAGTTCAGCTTCAATTACGATACCTCTTGCCTTACGGTTCGGATTTGCCTTTAATTCCTGTACCTCTGCGGTTAAAAGAATCATTTCCAGTAAGTCATCAATACCTTCCTTTGTATGTGCGGATACCGGTACGAAAATGGTTGAACCGCCCCAGTCTTCCGGAATCAGTTCGTATTCTGTCAGTTCCTGCTTTACCTTTTCGATATTGGCACTCGGCTTATCAATCTTGTTGACAGCAACGATAATTTCAACACCTGCTGCCTTTGCATGGTTGATGGCTTCAATTGTCTGAGGCATGACACCGTCATCTGCCGCAACAACCAGAATGGCAATATCTGTTGCCTGTGCACCACGCATTCTCATGGCTGTAAACGCTTCATGACCCGGTGTATCAAGGAATGTAATCAGGTGATCATTGATTGATACCGTATACGCACCGATTTTCTGTGTGATACCGCCGGATTCTTTAGCCGTTACGTGTGTTTCACGGATAGCATCCAGCAATGATGTCTTACCGTGGTCAACGTGACCCATAACACAGACTACAGGTGGTCTTGTAACCTGTGTATCTTCTGCTTCATCATCTTCCCTTAACAGTTCTGCAATAACATCAACCTTTTCTTCGTGTTCGCAGATGCAGTTAAATTCAAGTGCGATTTCTTCCGCTGTATCATAATCCACTTCCTGATTGATTGTTACAATTTTTCCCTGCATAAACAGCTTCTTTACAACAACGGACGGCTGGACTTTCATCTTATCTGCCAGTTCCTTGATGGTTAAGCTGTCCGGCAGAACCAGCTGCTTAATGGTTTCTTCTTCTTTTTCTACCGGCTTGTTTACCTTCTTGTTTGCCTGGCTGTTTGCGAACTTCAGATTTTCTTTTTCTTCATCTTTTCTTCTGTCGTTCTTCTTGTTGTCCCTTCTGGATTCCGGCTTTCTTGCATCCGGCTTGGTTTCAAACAGAAAATCATTCTTTGGCAGACTTTCTTTTCTGTCACGGTCATTTCTGCGTCCGCTGTTTCCACCCTGTCCATTGCGGTCATTTCTATAGCCGTTATTTCCACCGCCGTTTCCGTTGCGGTCATTTCTATAGCCGTTATTTCCGCCACCGTTTCCGTTGCGGTCGTTTCTGTCATTTCTGTAACCGTTATTTCCACCGCCGTTTCCATTGCGGTCATTTCTATAGCCGTTATTTCCGCCGCCGTTTCCGTTGCGGTCATTTCTGTAGCCGTTATTTCCGCCACCGTTTCCGTTGCGGTCATTTCTGTCATTTCTGTAACCGTTGTTTCTGTCGCCGTTTCCGTTGCGGTCATTCCGATCGTTTCTGTAGCCGTTATTTCCGCCGCCGTTTCCGTTGCGGTCATTCCGATCGTTTCTGTAACCGTTGTTTCCACCGCCGTTTCCGTTACGGTCATTTCTGTAACCGTTATGTCTGTCTCCGTTTCCGCTACGGTCATTTCTGTCACGGTCGTTACGGTTGTTGTCACGGTTTCCGGCATAGTTATTTCTACCGTTTTCGTTTCTTGGTGTATCTGATTTTCTGTTGTTATTCTGATTGTTATTTCTATTATTCATCTGATTATCGTTCTTTGTCTGATTCTGATTTCCCTTTCTTGTATCATTTCCCGGTGCTTTTGTACTATTCTGTGGAAAATACACCTGCGAAATATGGGACTTTTTATCTTCCTGCTTTGCTTCTGTCTTTGGTTTTTCCGGCTGTGCCGCCTTTTTACCGAACTTGCTGCGGATAGACGTGATTTCTGAGTCTGTCAGACCGTTGGAAGCGGTATACTTCTTTGTGTCGTTACTCAATGTTTCTATAATTTCTTTTGATGATATATTTAACTCTTTTGCCAATTCATGAACTCTCATATTTGCCATTTAACCTCTCTTCCGAACAACCGCTTACATCTGCTGCTCCAAACCATTTTTTAAATGCTTTTCGATTGTATTTCTAAAGCCTTCATCTACGACTGCGAGTGATGCCCGAAACTGTTTGCCGATTGCATGACCAAGTGTTTCTTTGTCACTGTAAAAGTAAACAGGCACCTCATAAAATGCACACATATTTGTAAACATCTTCTTTGTATTTTCCGATGCATCTCCTGCAACAATAACCAGTGCGGCTTTCCCGGTCTTGACTGCCTTTTCTGTTGCAAATTCTCCGCTTACGATTTTTCCTGCTTTCTGCGCAAGTCCGATCATTGCTAATGCCTTATCCTGCTTCAATATTTTCCAGCTCCTTTGCCAACTTGTCATACACAGACTTTTCTATCGGCATTTTAAAGGAACGTTCCAGTCCCTTTGATGCCACAGCCTTTGCAAAACAATCCGCATTAGGACATATATATGCACCTCTGCCGTTTTTCTTGCCTGTCACATCAATGATAATGCCTTCCGTATCTGTTTTTAAGATTCTGATTAAATCTTTTTTATTCTTCATTTCACGACAGCCTATGCACTGTCTTTGAGGAATCTTTTTTGTTCCGGCCAAATAAATCACTCCCTGATCTTTTATTCTTCTTCACTCAATGTAAGTTCAACGTCTTCTTCGTCACCGGCTGTTTCGTCGATGTCTTCATTTGCCTGTGCTTCACTCTTAATATCAATGCCAAAGCCTGTAAGCTTCGCTGCAAGTCTTACGTTTTGTCCTGATTTGCCGATTGCAAGAGAAAGCTGCTGTTCTGAAACGATGATTTCCGCTTTCTTTTCTTCGTCATCTGCTGTTGCGGATACAACCTTTGCCGGACTTAACGCATTGACAATTAACTGTGCCGGATTTTCATCCCATTCGATAATATCAATCTGTTCATTGCCCAGTTCATTAACGATTGCCTTTACTCTCGCACCGTTTACACCGACACATGCACCAACCGGATCAACATTCGGTGCTTTTGCACGGACTGCCATTTTAGTTCTTGAACCGGCTTCTCTTGCAATACCCATAATTTCAACAATGCCGTCTTTGATTTCCGTTACTTCTTCTTCAAAAAGGCGTTCTACAAGCTGTGGTGATGTTCTTGATACTCTTACCAGTGTCCCCGGTTTTTCTTTGTTGGAAACGCTTACAACATAAAGTTTAATTCTGTCGCCGCGTTCAAAGGTTTCACCCTTTACCTGATCACTGACCTTTAAGGTTGTCTGTGTTCTTCCGATGTCTACCAAAACATTACCCTTTTCATCAATTCTTTGTACAATTCCTGTGATGATTTCTTTTTCCTTTGAATGGTATTCATTGTAAAGTGCTGCCTTTTCTTCTTCACGAATCTTCTGTACAATTGTACCCTTTGCATTCTTTGCCGCACGTCTTGAAAATTCTTCTGATTTTACCTCTACGGTAACAATGTCACCAATCTGGCAGTTTGGCTTAATCTTTCTTGCATCGGCAAGGGAAATCTCTGTTGCAGAAATATACTTTTCAGTATTTTTTCTGGAATTGCTTCCTTCTTCCGGTTCCGGAACAGATACTTCTTCAACGACCTGTCTGTCTGAATAAATGTGGAAGTCCCCTGTGATTCTGTCTAATACAACACGGCCGTTTTCTACAGTGTTAAACTGTGTCTTATATTCATCCATCAGTGATTTTTCAATTGCCTCAAACATCACTTCCTTGCTGATTCCGTTTTCTTTTTCAAGCGCATCAAGTGCTGCTATTAATTCTTTACTCATAATTTCCTCCATTTGGCCTTGCGGCATCGTTTATTCTTTATTATTAATCACAAAATGCAAGACGAATCATTGCCAGATTCGCTCTTTCAAATGTCTTTTCTTCATCCTTTTCAAATGCAAGTGTTACTGTTTTTTCATCGTATGCTTTTAACACGCCTGTAAATTCTTTCTGTTTGTCTTCGGCACGGTAAAGCTTAATATCAATTAATTTTCCAATGCTTCTTTGATAATCTTTTTCTTTCTTTAACGGTCTTAACAACCCCGGAGAACTGACTTCAAAAATATACTGATCCGGAATATAGTTTTCTTTGTCAAGGACTTCATTAAATTCTCTGCTGATTACCTCACAGTCATCTACGGTAATGCCACCTTCTTTATCGATGTAAACTCTCAAGTACCAGTCACTGCCCTCTTTCACATATTCCACATCAACCAGCTCAAAATGATGCGCATCAATGAACGGTTGAATGAGCTGCTCTGTTTTTTCTTCGTAGCTTATCTTTCTACCCATTTATTCATCGCCTTTCCATTATTTTAAATCGCAGGAATCCCCGCCTGTCAGTCCGCCTGTATTATGCCTAACAACGAAAGAGTGGACATTTCTGCCCACTCTTTCCAGAACACTATAATACAGAATAGCTAATAGGGGAGTCGAACCCCTGTCTTCGCCGTGAGAGGGCGACGTCTTGACCACTTGACCAATTAGCCATATTCCTGTAACTGTATGCCGTATTTACAACGTGCGTTTAACAGTACTTTCATATAATACACTTTTTTTATGCACATTGCAAGCACTTTTTTTATTTTTTTGCATTTTCTTTTATTTCAGGCAAAAAATAACGGGCATCTTCCGGGATAAGGAATTCCCATGCCCTGCTGCTGCCCGTTCTGTTTATAAATTTAAAACCGCTTTTGTATTTTTCTTTAAAAGACTGCAAAAAGTGCGCTGAAAAGTCCTGCACTGGCAGCACCCATGACAATACCTGCCAGAAGCACACCGCCCAATACGGCAAGTACACTCTTTTTAAATCCCATATCCAGAAAACTGGCTGCCAATGTTCCTGTCCATGCACCTGTACCCGGAACCGGAATACCCACAAATAAAAGCAGTGCGATAAATAATCCGTTTCCTGCTTTTTCTTTCAGCTTCTGTCCGCCCTTGTGACCTTTTTCTATACAGAAGGTAAAAAATTTGCCAATGTATTTTTTATCCTTGCCCCACTCAAGCACCCGTCTTGCAAAAAGGTAAATAATCGGAACAGGAAGCATGTTGCCGATAACACAGATGATGTAGGACTGTAATAGCGGCAGCTGGAAGCCCTGCGAAATCGGAATCGCACCTCGCAATTCTACGATTGGCACCATGGATACCAGAAAAATCATAAGATATTTTTTTAACATAAATTTAGTTTTCTCCATTCTCTCCGCATACACGGTTTATTTTATGCGCTGTGCACACAATCTATGTTACAAAAGTATACTGATAAAAGCAAGTATTTTTTTATTCGTGCATATGACGGAGGCTGTCTAAGAACAGCGGCTTGTTGGCGAAGCGGAACAGTTCCCTTGCGTATGGATAGTTGATGATTTTCATGGCATCGTCTTCCGTCGCAAAGACGTTCATGGCACTGTCAACATATACGTTTTGCAGGCTCATGTCGCTGACTGCAAAAACGGAATCGCACAATACCAGCTTACAGTCGTATGTATCATCTGGATTGACTGTGATTTGTGCCTGCGGACTGATTTTTAAAATCCGCTCCGCAAGATCGTAGGAAAAATCTTCTCCCTGACCGCGTTCTAAATAAATACACTGCTTTCCCGCCAGCACTTCACGCAGTGCCGTATCTTTGCAGTCCACTTCAAATATCCGTCCGTCTGCCGCTTTTCCGCGGACACCGTGAATCGCATCATCATAGGCAAACATGACTGTTTTTGCCTTATTATACTCACCGCGGTACATGCCTTCATACTGCACTTCAAACACAGAATTTAAAAAGGTATCACACATTTTCTCCCATTCATCCTGCGGGGTATATTTCATAAAGAAATAAATCCAGTTGCGCCACGCATAATATGTTGGAAATGTATTAACAACTTCTTTTTTTGCGCCCATGCGGTGAAGCACCACGGAACTGCCGACTGATGCCACTTTGTAACCTGCAAGGTTACAGCAGTATCCCCACTCGGTATCGTCCCAGTAGAGAAAATTATCTTCCGGCATCAGTCCGATTTCATCTATCAGACTTTTCCGCACCATCAGAGAGCAGGCGGCAACCGCATCGGAATATTCGACATCGGGAATTCCGTCTGCATCGGTTTTTCCAAGGAATTTGGCTTCGGTACAGTAGTCTTTAAAATCCACAATCTGACCGAACTGCTGGATAACACCCGGATTTTCCATGTGATACACGCGCGAACCTGCCATGCCGCTGTCCGGGTGTGTGTCCAGAAACGCCACCAGCTCACCCATTGCATTTTCATCAACCAGCACATCATTGTCCAGACAATACAGATATTCGTATCCTTTTTCCAAAGCTTTCCGCAGTCCGGTATTAAATCCACCCGAACCACCGAGATTCTCTGCGTTGACAAGCACCGTTACCTGACTGCCGTACTTTTCACGGATTGCTTCTGCCGAACCGTCTGACGAAGCATTATCTACAACGTATAAATCATAGTCTGTGTATTTCGATTCCAGCACAGACTGGATACAATTTAAAACATCTTCTTTCTTATTAAAATTGCAGATTACTGCACCAACACGCTTCATACTTACTCCTTTTCCGCAGGCATTTTAATGTCAGAGGAACCGCGGACTGAATTTATTCAGTCCTGCGATAAAAGATATTTGTGCTGCCTGCGGCACAAATATTTGTATGAAGAATCTTAGATTTAAGGATTCTTCATACTTGCCTTTTCCTATAAATCAAACAGCGACAGCTGGTTGCTGTCTGCCATTCCCTGTAACAGCCCCAGATCGCTTAATTTTTCAATAACCGTCTGTCCGACCTTTGCACGCTGGCGCAGGTCATCTTTGGATAAGAACTCGCCGCCCCTTGCCGCAATCTCTATGGATTCTCCGGCAACTTCACCAACCTTGTCGATGACTTTAAAAGACGGCATAATTTTTCCGTCAATAATCTGGAATGACCGTGCCTTTGCCTGATACAGATTAATCGGTGTAAAATCAAATCCACGTGCATACATTTCCTGCACGATACGCATATCCTTTAACTCGTCTTCTTCGGCATTGGTCAGCTGGTTTTCGGCTTTTCTCGCCTTGTAATCCGCAAGGAAATATTCCAGCTTATCCCTGCCCATTGCCATTTTTTCGTAGTCAAACGCATTGGCACGGATACTAAAGTACGCGCAGTAATACGCAAGCGGATAAAAGACCTTGCAGTAAGCCACGCGCCATGCCATCATAACGTAAGCCGCCGCATGGGCTTTCGGGAACATGTACTTAATCTTTTTACACGACCAGATATACCAGTCCGGTACATCATGCGCACGCATGACTTCTTCCTGTTCCGGTGTCAGGCCTTTCCCCTTACGCACCTTTTCCATGATTGTGAACGCCTGTTCACTCTCCAGTCCCTTCTGAATCAGATAGACCATGATATCATCACGCGTGCAAATCGCCGTGGAAATGGTTGCCTTTCCCTCTTTGATAAGAGTCTGTGCATTGCCAAGCCATACATCAGTACCATGGGCCAGACCGGCAATACGGACCAGATCCGAAAAATACTGTGGTTTGGTGTCAATTAACATCTGCATGGCAAAATCCGTACCGAATTCCGGGATACCGAGCGCCCCCAGCTTACAGCCGCCAATGTCTTGTGGTGTAATTCCAAGTGCCGATGTATTCTGAAACAGCGACATGACTTCTTTGGAATCCAGCGGAATTTCAAGTGGGTCAAGCCCCGTTAAATCCTGCAGCATACGAATCATCGTCGGGTCTAAATGTCCTAAAATATCGAGTTTTAACAGGTTGTGGTCAATGCTGTGGTAATCGAAATGGGTCGTTGTAATCGACGTTTTCATATCATTAGCAGGGTGCTGTACCGGTGTAAAGGAATGAATTTCCTCACCGATTGGCAGTACAACGATACCGCCCGGATGCTGTCCGGTGGTTCTTCGGATATCCGTACACCCCTCTGAAATACGCTCAATTTCACACCGGCGCTTTACAATCGGATGACCTGTTTTTTCGGATTTATCCGCAAAATATTTCATTACAAAGCCGTATGCCGTCTTTTCGGCAACCGTACCGATTGTTCCTGCTTTAAATGTCTGTCCTTTTCCAAAGATAACCTCGGTAAATGCGTGTGCCTTACTCTGATATTCATTGGAAAAGTTTAAGTCGATATCCGGCTCTTTATTCCCCTTAAATCCAAGGAATGTTTCAAACGGAATGTCAAATCCGAGTTTATTAAGCTTATGCCCGCAGTTTGGACAAATTTTATCGGGCATGTCACACCCCGCACCGCCCGCAAATTTCTTAACGTCTTCCGAATAAAATTCATTGTAAAAGCATTTCGGACACAAATAATGCGGACTAAGCGGATTTACCTCCGTAATACCCGCCATGGTTGCTGCAAAGGACGAACCTACCGACCCTCTTGAACCTACCAGATAACCGTCATCATTGGACTTCCACACCAGCTTCTGCGCAATGATGTACATTACGGAATAGCCGTTTGAAATAATGGAATTTAATTCCCTGTCCAGACGCTCCGTTACAATCTGCGGAAGCTCTGGACCGTAAATTTCATGCGCTCTGTCATGACAGATTTTACGCAGCATTTCATCGGAATTTTCAATGACCGGCGGACACTTATCCGGGCGTACCGGAGAAATTTCCTCGCACAGGTTCATGATTTTATTCGTATTTTCCACGACAATCTCATAGGCTTTTTCACTGCCTAAGTAGTCAAACTCGTGCAGCATTTCCTCCGTGGTATGCAGATACAGCGGCGCCTGATTGTCCGCGTCGTCAAAGCCCTTTCCCGCCATAATGATACGACGGTAGATTTCATCTTCGGGATTTAGAAAATGCACGTCACACGTTGCCACAACCGGCTTGTGAAATTTCGAGCCGAGTGCCACGACCCTGCGGTTTAAATCACGCAGATCTTCTTCATTCTGCACATAGCAGTCTTCTTTTTCTATCATAAAGTGGTTGTTGCCAATCGGCTGAACCTCCAGATAGTCATAGAAGTTTACGATTCTTGCAATTTCCGCATCGGAACGGCCGCTTAACATCGCACGGAATAACTCTCCGGCTTCACACGCACTTCCGACAATCAGCCCGTCACGGTATTGGTTGACAAGACTTTTCGGAATTTTCGGAAAACGGCTGAAATAGGTCAGGTGGGACGCTGAAATCAGACGGTACAGATTGATTCTGCCCGTTTCATTTGCCGCCAAAATAATACAGTGGTACTGATGCAGCTTGCGGATGGAATCCACATCGAGCTTACCCTTTTCATTGAGCATTTCCAAATCAAAAATATCCCGCTCCTTTAACATTTCAACCAGTTTGATAAAGGCATCTGCCGTTGCGCCCGCATCATCGACCGCCCTGTGGTGGTTTTCCAGGGATACACCCAGATGCTTGCAGAGCGTATCCAGCTTATAATTGTGCAGGTTCGGTATGACAAACTGTGCCAGAAGTACCGTATCCAGAATTGTATTGTTTACGGTAATCCCCTGTTTCTGCGCCTTGTTGGCAATAAAGCTGGTATCAAATTCCGCGTTGTGCGCTACCAGTACGGCATCGCCGCAGAAGTCCAGAAACTCTTTTAAAACCGTTTCTATGGTTGGCGCTGAAAGCACCATGGCATCGGTAATGCCAGTCAGTTTCTCAATTCTGAATGAAATCGGTATCTGCGGATTGACAAAAGTGCTGAACTTGTCCACGATTTTTCCGTCCGTGATTTTTACCGCACCGATTTCAATAATGCGGTCGGCTTCCGCCGAAAATCCGGTGGTTTCCAGGTCAAATACGACATATGTATCCGTAAACTGCTGCCCCTTTGGATTTGTAACAATCTGCTTGGTATCGTCTACAAGATAGGCTTCCACACCGTAAATCAATTTAAAATCCAGCTTCTCGCCTTTTTTCTTATAATCGCCCTGAATATCTTTTAATGTATGATAGGCTTCTGTAAATGCCTGTACAACGCCGTGGTCTGTAATCGCAAGGGCTTTGTGTCCCCAGCGGATTGCCTGCCGCATGATGTCACTGACACTTGATACCCCATCCATATCACTCATCTTGGTATGGCAATGCAGCTCTACTCTTTTGTTTAAGGCAAGGTCGTTGCGCACTTCACGGTTGTCGTAAGACTTGCGGATACCGGACACGTTTGCAATGGAAATTTCCTGGTCGTAGCGGTCAAGCGCCGCAATACCTTTGACTTTGATAAAATTTTTCTTTTTGATAAATTCCCGCATTTCCGGAAGCTGTTCGTTGCGGACAAAGATTTTTACCGTAATGGTATCCGTAAAATCCGTGATGTCAAACATCATAATTGTCCGCTCATTGCGGATTTCCCGCTCCTCGACCTTCCGGATCATGCCGGAAATAACGACTTCTCCAAGCGCCGTATCAATCTGTTCTATCGGCATCGGTTCTTCATCAAAATCCCTGCCATATAAAACGTCATCGTTGGACGGTTTTTTATAAAATTTATCATTTCTTGAAAAGCTTCTGTTTTCCTGTCCGCCAAAGCTTTTGCCCTGTATAGGGCCTGCCGCCTTTGCAGCTGTCTGTGTTGCCGCTTCTTTGCCTGCGGCTTTTTTCTTATTTTCCGCACCGGACTTTTTTTCCAAAACCGCAGCTGCCGCCGCGGCAGGACTGCCCGTTGCCGCTTCCATTTTCTGCTGAATCTGCTTTACACGCAGGTTTAACTTATGCTCGTTTTCTTTTTGGTAATGGCTGCCGTTTTTCGTCTTATAGCGGTATACCACATCAATCTCAAAACCGAAGCGGTTTAAGAAAACCTTATGAAAATAATCTGCCAAAGAATCCGCATAGGTTCTTGCAAGGAAGCTGTCCTCCAGTTCTAAAACCAGACGGTCTTCTTCCTCAAATTCCCAGGACGAGTTTTTCAGCAGATTATATTCCAGTGTCCAGTATTTTTCAAGTTCAAACAAAATACTGTCATAGTATACTTCCATAATCGTTACCGGCGTGTACTGCTTGGACAGATGATACCGGTCGATAATCCGCACGTCCATATTTTTCATGCGGAATACCTGCTTTTTTAAGGCATCCTCTGTTTTATAAATGACAGGCTTTCCTATCAGCCTGTCACTTTTTAAATATACACGCGCAAGCGTATTGGTCGATGTTTTGGATACTCTTGTCACTTCCGTATCTGCCAGATAACTGCCCAGTTCCTCCGGCAGGCGGAGTGTTTTAAATACTTCAAAAAATTTATACACCTGTACCACCCCAATGGTCTAATTCGTACTTTAAGGTTGAAAGCAGTTCGTCTTCCGGTACTTTGCGCACCACTTCACCGTGTTTGATTAACACACCACAGCCGTCACCGCCTGCAATGCCCAGATCCGCTTCCTTTGCTTCACCCGGTCCGTTGACGACACAGCCCATGACTGCCAGTTTTAAATCGTAATCATACGAAGACACCATTTCTTCCACCTGCTTTGCCAGTCCGATTAAGTCAATGCGCGTTCTGCCGCAGGTCGGGCAGGAAACAACTTCAATGCCGCCTTTGCGAAGCCCCAGTGTCTTTAAAATAATCTTCGCTGCTTCCACTTCTTTGACCGGATTATCCGTCAGTGAAACACGGATGGTATCTCCAATTCCCTGATTTAAAATCAAGCCCAGTCCGAGTGCGGATTTTATGCTTCCTGAAAATGCCGTACCGGATTCTGTAATGCCGACATGCAGTGGATACGCTATTTTTTGTGCAATCAGCTCATGGGCTTTGACACACATCATGACGTCGGAAGATTTGATACTGACAACCAGATTGTCATATCCCTGCTCCTCAATCATATGTACCTTGTCAATCGCACTCTCCACAATACCTTCTGCCGTCACACCATGGTATTTTTCCACCAGTTCTTTTTCCAGCGAACCGCTGTTAACACCGACACGGATTGGAATATTGCGTTCTTTTGCCACGTCCACTACAGCTTTAATCTTATCGGCACCGCCGATATTGCCCGGATTGATACGGATTTTATCCGCACCGTTTTCCATTGCCGCAATCGCCATGCGGTAATCAAAATGAATATCCGCAACCAGTGGAATATGAATATATTTTTTAATTTCCGAAACTGCCTTTGCCGCTTCAATAGTCGGCACGGTACAGCGGATAATTTCACAGCCCGCCGCCTCCAGTTCCAGTATCTGTCTGACCGTTGCTTCTACATCTTCTGTATGGGTATTGGTCATCGACTGAATCAATATCGGATTTCCGCCGCCGATTTTCTTATTGCCGATTGTTACTGTTTTCGTATGTTCCCTAAACATCTTACTCTCCTATTTTTACAGGCATTTTACTGCCGAATCTAAAACAATCCTCTGATATCTTTAAACATGACATAGACCATTAACAGCATTAAAAGTATCATGCCCACAAAATGCACCATGCCTTCATGCTCTTTTTTAACCGGTTTGCCGCGCAGCACCTCCAGAATAAAGAAGACAAGACGTCCTCCGTCCAGTGCCGGGAGCGGCAGAAGATTCATGACACCTAAGTTGGCACTAATCATAATGGCAAGACTGAATAATGTCATTAAAACTGCTACCGTACCTGCCGGTTTACTGCTTTCCACAACAGAGCTCATAACACTGACCGTTCCTACCGGTCCTGTCAAATCGTTAATACCGACCTGTCCCGTAAACATCATGCCAAGACTTTCAATAACAATTTCAATCCAGTAGCCAACTTCCTTAAATGCGCAGACAATCGTCTGTGCCGGAGATAATTTGACATACTCTCCGTATGATGCCAGCCCTGTATAATAGCTTTCCTGTTCGACAAGCTGCGGTGTAACCGCAAGTGTCACCTGATTCCCGTTACGGCTTACCACAACCGATAACGTTTCCCCTGTAGACCGGTTTAAATATTCGGTAAACTGTGTACTGTTTTCCATGGCAATGCCGTCTACAGAAAGAATAATATCCTTTGCCTGCATGCCGCCCGCTTCTGCCGGGGAATCCTTTGTCACGCTCTGAATTGTACAGTCCGGTTCGATGACAACACCCATTTTATAAGAGCTGAGTTTCGTATACTGCGGTGTCAGCTGCGTTGTATACTTCTGTCCGTCCCGCTCATACGTAATATTCATGGTCTTTGCCGCATTATAATAACGGTAAAATGAATATTCTCTCGAACAGCTCATCTTATCGCCGTTAATTTTTAAAATGGTATCGCCCTCTGCAAGTCCTGCTTCCTGCGCCGGTGAATTGTCATAAACCTTATCAACGGTACATAAATCATAACCGTCCACACCGATCATAATAATGGATAAAATCAGTGCCAGCAGAAAATTAAACAGCGGACCTGCTGCGATAATGGCAATTCTCGACCACACGGATTTATTGGAAAATGCACGGTCCGCATCGTATTCTTCTTCAAGTGTCTTTGCCTTGCCGTCCTTTTCGTCTGCCTGTTCGTCCTCATCTTCATCGGTCTGGGCTTCCATAAACTCATCGCCCAGCATCATGCACGAACCGCCAAACGGAAGCAGTTTGATACTGTAAACGGTTTCTCCCTTTTTAAAATGAATCAGCTTCGGACCAAATCCCAGTGCAAATTCCAAAACTGTTACGCCATTTGCTTTTGCCACAATAAAATGTCCGAACTCATGTACGATAATAATGACACTTAAAACGAGTATGGCAAGTATTACATTTACTATCAACCTCTGCCTCCTTTATTTACCAACGGCTCTCAAGCAGTTCCGTCACGGCACGTTCCGTTTCCAGAATCTGTGCTACGTCCGGATTTTCTTTAAACGCGGTCTGCTCCATTGCATATGCAATCATTTCCGGTATATCCAGATATGCAATTTCACGGTTTAAAAACTTGCGGACTGCCACTTCATTTGCCGCATTAAACGCCGTCGGAATATTACCGCCCTGTGATGCCGCTTCATAGGCAAGCTTTAAGCCCCTGAAATTTTCAAAATCCGGTTTTTCAAATGTTATTTTACCCAGTTCAAAGAAATCTACGCGCCCGGTATTGAGCGGTCTTCTCTCCGGATAATACAGCGCATACTGAATCGGCAGACGCATATCGGGACTGCCAAGCTGTGCCATAATGCCGCCATCCACAAACTGCACCATGGAATGAATAATGCTCTGCGGCTGGATAACAACCTGCACCTTTTCTGCCGGTACGTCAAACAGCCACTGCGCTTCCATCACTTCCAATCCTTTATTTACCATAGTGGAAGAATCTATCGTAATCTTTTTACCCATAGACCAGTTTGGGTGGTTAAGTGCATCTTCCACCGTTACATTTTTTAAATCCGCAATTGTCTTTCCGCGGAACGGTCCGCCGGAAGCCGTCAGCAGAATCTTTTCTGCCTGCTTTTTATTTTCACCGTTTAATGACTGGAATATTGCGGAATGTTCGCTGTCTACTGGATAGATATGTACGTTTTTTTCTTTGGCAAGCGGCATAATGATGTGTCCCGCCGTTACCAGTGTTTCCTTGTTTGCCAGTGCAATGTCTTTTCCCGCTTCAATTGCGCGGATAGTCGGTACAATGCCCATCATGCCGACAACTGCCGTCAGCACAATATCTGCTGAAGCGATTGTCGCCGCTTCGATTAATCCTTCACTGCCGGAAACAATACGTACGTCCATATCCGCCAGCTCTGTCTTTAAATCGCCTGCCAGTTTTTCACTGCCGATGCAGACCAGTTCCGGCTTAAATTCACGTGCCTGTGCTGCCAGTTCTTTGACCCTTGTTCCTGCTGCCAGCGCCGCAACTTTAATATCTTTATTTCTTCTGATTACATCCAGTGTCTGTGTCCCGATAGAACCTGTAGAACCCAGTAACGAGATTGTCTTCATTTTTTCCTCTTTTCTGCGCCCAAAACAGCGCTTCTGTCTTATCTGTCCGATAAAATCTTCTGACATTTAAAATCTATAAAAACTGATTGATTAAATACACCGCCCAGTAAACCGCCGGTGCCGTAAAAATAACACTGTCAAAGCGGTCTAAAATGCCACCGTGTCCCGGAATCAGTGTTCCGTAATCCTTGACATCGTGGTTTCTTTTAATCGCTGATGCCGCCAAATCACCTACAATCGCAAAAAATGCGCCGATAAAGCTTGCTGCCGCAAATGTCACAACCGGGTAAGCAATTACACCGGACATATGCGGACTTACAAGAAAGCCGTAAATACCGCCAATCACCGCTGATGCTACAACACCGCCGATACCGCCTTCAACCGATTTTTTCGGTGAAAGCTTCGGCGCCATTTTATGTCTGCCGAAAAATACCCCTGTAAAATATGCAAAGGTGTCATTTACCCATGAAGCCGCAAATATCAGCCATACGGTGTAAATGCCGTCATGATAGGTACGCACCTTATAAATGTAAGAAAGCAGCATTGCCACATAGACAAGTCCTAAAAGGGTAATGCACACATTTTCCGTGCGGTACTTCGGAAAGGCAAAGACATAGACTGCCATAACCGCCATAACGGCTGCTGCCAGTACCAGTAAAAGATACTCATCCCGTCCTGCCCCGATACAGATATAATACAGTATACACGCTATGTATCCTGCATATGCCATGACTGTCTTTTCCATATGAATGACACGGTACAGTTCAAACATTCCAATCAGTGCAATCATCAGATTTAATCCGAATAAATACCAGCTTCCGCATACCAATGCCGAAGCCATAATAATTACCAGAACAATTCCGCTTAAAATTCTTGTTTTCATTGTCCTATTCCTCCGTTACACCGCCATATCTGCGTTCTCTTTTATTATATTTCTCAAACGCACGAATCAATTCCTCTTTATTAAAATCCGGCCAATGTACATCTGTAAAGTAAAATTCCGTATAGGCAAGCTGCCACGGCAGATAATTGGAGAGACGCTGTTCACCGCTGGTGCGGATCAGTAAATCCGGATCCGGAAGTTCCCATGTATCCAGATTCTTAGAAATCATTTCTTCTGTAATATCCTCCGGGGCAAGTTCGTGGTTTGAAACCTTTGTGGCAAGCTTTCTCACCGCTCTTGTAATCTCATCCCTGCCGCCGTAATTAATCGCAATCGTAAACTGCAAGCCGGTGTTGTTCTTCGTCTTTTGTTCCAGATTTTCAATGCTTTCGATAATATCTGCACTTAATTCCTCACGTCTGCCAATCACACGGCACCGTACATTATTTTTCATGGATTTTTTGACACAGTCCTTTAAATATGTACGCAGAATGGTCATCAGTGTTGAAACCTCCTCCGTAGAACGCTTCCAGTTTTCTGTTGAAAATGCATACACTGTAAAATATTTTACGCCTAAATCGTCTACAACCGTCAGCATATCTTCAACAACCTTACTGCCAACCTTATGTCCGTATGTGCGGGGCATGTGTCTTTGCTTTGCCCACCTGCCGTTTCCGTCCAAAATAACGGCAACGTGCTGCGGAATTTTTAATCCCAATGCTTCATTTAATGTATCCATATCTGCCTCATTCCTGCATTTTCCTGCTGCAATATTCATATCTGCCGATAACAAAAGTCTGAAACTGCATTCCACAGATTCTTTTTTTACTCCGTCATCTTCAATAAAAATGGAAATTGCCGCACTAAGGAATCCGATACATTCTTCTATGACCGGAACAATTCATGTATTTACCTTAGTGCGACAGCTTTCCCTGTATTATACTGTAAGAATTTCTTTTGTCTTTTCGTCAATTGCTTTGTCAATCATATCTACATATTTATCTGTCAGTTTCTGAACTTCATCTTCCTTGCCTTTGAGTTCATCATCTGATAATTCTCCACCCTTGTTCATCTTCTTAAATGCATCATTGGCATCACGTCTGATGTTACGGATTGCAACCTTGGCATTATCACCCTTTTTCTTGATATCCTTTGCCAGTTCCTTACGTCTGTCTTCCGTCAGTTCCGGGAAAACCAGGCGAATAACCTTACCATCGTTATTCGGTGTAATACCTAATTCAGATACGAGAATTGCCTTTTCAATGTCTTTAATCAGGCTGGCTTCCCAAGGCTGGATCTGAATCATTCTGGCTTCCGGTACGGAAATGTTGGCAACCTGCTGTAAGGATGTCGGTGTTCCGTAATAATCCACCTTAATCTTATCTAAAATATGCGGATTGGCTCTTCCTGCACGGATCGTTGCGTAATCTTCCTGTAACGCATCTACGGATTTGCCCATTTTTTCTTCGAATTCTTTCATTTCGCTCATAATTACCTCACTGTGTTTTGTATTTTTCTTTCTACTATCTGTTTATCATATCTTTGACAATTAGTCAACTGTTACAACTGTTCCGTTGAATTTTCCTGTCATGGCATTTAAAATGCTGTTGTCCTCATTTAAGCCAAATACCATTAACGGCATCTTATTTTCCATGCACATAACGGATGCGGTCATATCAATAACACCAAGCTGCTTGTCAACAACTTCCTGAATGGAAATCTTGTCATACTTCTTTGCCTGTGGATTAATCTTCGGGTCACTGTCGTAAATGCCGTCAATCGCCTTTGCCAGTAAAATCGCATCCGCATCCAGCTCAATCGCACGAAGTACAATTCCCGTATCTGTAGAGAAGTACGGATGACCTGTACCGCCTGCAAAGAAAACGACCATGCCTTTTTCAAAATACTTGTTGGCTCTGTCCTTTGAGAACAGCTTTGTCATACTGCCACATTCAAACGGAGTTAAGATATTGGTCTTTAATCCTTCTGAACGGAAAATTTCTGACACGTAAATGCAGTTCATAATGGTTGCAAGCATACCAATCTGGTCTGCTTTTGTTCTATCGATGTTATCGTTTGAACGTCCTCTCCAGTAGTTGCCGCCACCGATTACTACACCGACATCAATTCCTTTATCAATAATTGCCTTGACCTGTCTTGCAATATCTGCAATCAGTGCATCATCATATCCTGACTTCTGCTCACCTGCTAATGCTTCTCCACTTAACTTTAAAATAACTCTTTTCATGTGTTTTAATTTCCTCTCTGCTGCTTTCGCGCTTTTTATTTCTTCATTACTGCCGGTATGCTGTTCTTTATGTATATCTGCTCCGGCAAGTCAGCTTCTGCCGTTAAATGTCTTCTGGCTTTTACTGCATATCCGTTTCTTCTGCCACCTCTGCCGGTTCTGCTTTTTGTTCTGCCTTTGCAAAAGGATTCTTCTGGAACACTGCCTCTGTATTGACATCACCGTAGCACTGGGAGCATCTGCCCTCAATGGTTGCACCGTTGTTAATCTGTACCGTCTTAAATTTCATATCGCCAACGACGATTGCTGTAGAATCTACAATAACAGGACCTTCGATGTCAATATTTCCCTTGACCGCACCTGCAATTACCGCAGAAGTTCCGTATAAATCACCGATAATTACAGTGCCTTTGCCAATCTTTACAGAACCGGTCGCGTGAATGTCACCTTCTATCTGTGCATCATTTGCAAACACTTCATTGGCGCCGATTGCACCGCGTACTACACCACTGACGGTTAATTTCCCCATACAGCTGACATCGCCTTCCACCGTACCATAGATATCAATAGAACCCGTAGAATCAAGATTACCTGTAACAGTCAGTCCCGCGGTAATGACTGCTGTTTCTTCTACTGAATCATCATCTAATATGTCCATATGCTCTATATCATTACTTCTTTCATTAATCACTCTGTCAATATCAGAACCCAGCTGTTCACTTTCAGATAACATTTCCTTTTTCTCCTCCAAAATATCCGGTTGAATGTCCGATTCAAAAAATTGTCTGGATTCATTTTTATTATCTTTAAATAAGCCCATTATTGTATACCTCCAACCACTTTGCATTACTTATATAAGTATATCATAAAACATCTGATAAATGAAGATGTTATTTTATTCTTTGATTTAGATAATGCATTTTTTCAGCATAACACAAAAGTCCCCAAACCGCCAGTCTTCCCGGCAATCTGAGGACTATTATGATTTATCTGTATTATCAGTGCATGATTTGAATCAAAGATTACTTTAACTGAGCTGCAACTTCTGCTGCGAAGTCTTCGTTCTTCTTTTCGATACCTTCACCTGTTTCAAAACGAACAAAGCCCTTAATCTTGATGTTTGCATTGTTTTCTTTTGCTACAGAAGCAACGTATGCAGATACGCTCTGCTTTCCGTCTTCAGCCTTAACGTATACCTGGTCAAGAAGGCAGATTTCCTTTAATTCCTTGTTGATACGTCCCTTAACCATACCTTCGATAATCTTATCGTTTGCATCTGGCTTTTCGTTCTTAGCTGCTGCTGTGATGATTTCTGTTTCTTTTGCGATGTAGTCTGCATCAACTTCATCTCTGTTTGTATACATTGGCTTTAAAGCTGCTGCCTGCATAGCTACGTTTCTAGCCATTTCTTCGATTGCAGGATTTACAACATCTGTTTCAACATCTACTAATACACCAATCTTACCACCCATATGAATGTAAGAAGCAATGAAACCGTTTGCTTCTTCTAACTGAGCGAATCTTCTGATCTTTAAGTTTTCACCGATTACGGCAATCTGTCCTGCTAAAGCATCAGCTACTGTCTTAGATGAATCCTTATTCCAGCTTTCTGCTAAGAATGCATCAATATCAGCTGCCTTTGTTGTTAAAGCCTGTGCTGCAACATCTTCAACATATGCGTTGAAATCTGCGTTCTTTGCAACGAAGTCTGTTTCTGAGTTTACTTCTACGATTGCTGCCTTAGTACCTTCAACTACAGTCTTTACAATACCTTCTGCTGCAATTCTGCCAGCTTTCTTAGCTGCCTTTGCCATACCGTTTTCTCTTAAATATTCTACAGCCTTGTCCATATCGCCGTCTGTGTTTGCAAGAGCCTTCTTACAATCCATCATACCTGCGCCTGTCATTTCTCTTAATTCTTTTACCATTGCTGCTGTAACTGCTGCCATTTGTAATTCCTCCACTTTCATTTATTAAAAAACTTTAAAAAATGCCTCAACCTGTTTCTTTCAGGCTGAAGCATTTTAGAGCTATAAATAATCTCTCAACTACTTATCAGCATTTCTATCTGTGTTTTGTGTAAATTAAGCTTCTTCTACAGCTTCTGCTTCTTCAGCCGGAGCTTCTTCTACACCCTGATTTGCTTCGATTACTGCATCAGCCATCTTAGAAACGATTAACTTAACAGCTCTGATAGCGTCATCATTACCCGGAATTACATAATCTAATTCATCCGGATCACAGTTTGTATCTACAATACCGATTAACTTGATACCAAGTGCCTGTGCTTCCTGTACACAGATTCTTTCCTTCTTAGGATCAACGATAAAGATTGCATCTGGAAGCTTCTTCATTTCCTTGATACCGCCAAGGTTCTTTGTAAGCTTATCCATTTCCTTCTTTAAGTTAATAACTTCCTTCTTAGGAAGAACATCGAATGTGCCGTCTTCCTGCATTGCTTCGATTTCTTTTAATCTGTTAATTCTGCTCTGGATTGTCTTGAAGTTTGTAAGCATACCGCCTAACCATCTTTCATTAACATAGAACATTCCACAACGCTGTGCTTCTGTTGCGATTGCATCCTGAGCCTGCTTCTTAGTACCTACGAAAAGAATTGTACCGCCATCTGCTACGATATCAGAAATTGCCTTGTAAGCTTCGTCAACCTTACCTACAGACTTCTGTAAATCGATGATGTGGATACCGTTTCTTTCTGTGTAGATGTACTCAGCCATCTTAGGGTTCCATCTTCTTGTCTGATGTCCGAAGTGAACACCTGCTTCAAGTAACTGCTTCATTGAAATTACGCTCATTTTAATACCTCCATGGTTTTGATTCTTTTATAGGCTTCTGCTCTTATAACCACCGGCGCGTATACCGGCACCAGCTATAAAATCCACCTATATGTTTTTTCACACGAATTGAATTATAACAATTCTTTTAAAATAATGCAAGCGTTTTTTTACATTTTTTTGCTAATGCTTCTGCTAACGGCTTGTAATGACATTCGCCAGATTTTCAAAAGAATCATTTTTCTTTACAATATGCGTTCCTGCAATCATTTTGGTTGAGTTGCCGGACGCTGCCATATAACCGATAAAACCATCTCTGTCACTGATAATCCCTGCTGACAGAAACATATCTGCCACCTGTGTCGCCGTATATCCGCTTCCGATTTCAATCTGCACCTCATCTCCCGGCAGATAAAGTGCTGCCCGGGTCTGCGGCTGGCCTTGTGTTTCCGGTTCTGATGCTTCTGTGGCTGCCATTGTTTCCTGACCGATTGTCGTTTCTTCCTGTGTAGTGGTTTCTTCCTGTACGGCAGTTGTCTGTTCTTTTGTTGTTTCTTCTTCCCGCTTTGTCGTTTCTGCCTGTGTATCCTTCTGGGTATAGGCAAGCACTGAACTTTCTGATGATGCCTGTTCTGTCCCTGTTACCAGCTTTTTATTGGCTGATGAAACTGCATTAGCAATCGAAAAAACAAGTGTTGTTGCCACTATTCCAATACCGGCTCCTCTTAAATAATATTTTAATTTCATTGCCATCCTCATTCTGCGCTCTGCTTTTCTTTTTCATGCAGTCCGATAATCAGACTGACCTCGCCAACGCCGATACCAAGCTGTTTTGCAATATCCCGCACCGTCATTCCCTTTCTGTAAAGGTATACAATGCTTTCCGGACTGCCGTCCTGTGGATTTTCCGGTATTTCATCAATTTCCGGCTCACCACTGACAATCGACTTTAACTTTCCTGCCTGATTTTTGGATTTGCCCTGTTCTTCTGAAATTCTTGCCTTTTCGTTGCTCTGCTTCACCAGTTCAGACAACCGTTCTTTTGCAACATCCCGCACGGTAGCGGTATATGCCGCGTTGTCCGTCTGTTCCTGCTGTGACGGCACTGCCTGCTGCACTGACGATACCGGTTCAGCTGCTATATCGTTCTGCATTTTTTTCACTTCATGCTTTGCAATGTTGACGTCTTTAACTGTATTCTTTACTTCCTTTGCCTTTTCATTGAGCATATCGTATAAAAATACGGCCTCATTGTGGCTTTTATTAATCTCACCCATCACCGTATCTGCATAATCGTTCATTTCCAAAATTTTTGTATTGGAAATTTTATCAAGAGATGCTTCCGTGCGTTCATTAATTGCATTGAGTTCTTCTGTCACCAGTTCATTGACCTGACGGCGGATTTCCTCTTTCTGTCCGTCGGACAACACTGTCTTTTCCGGTTGTTTTGCCTGCTCTGAAGTTTTTTGTTCATCTTCTGTAAGCAGAAAGCTTGCAGCAATACACAAAATTCCGCAGACAGCCAAAATGGCTTCCAGTATTACCATATGTTCCTCTTTTCCGTGTCTTTTCAAATTTTGATATCGATGTCTACGATTTCCTGTCCTTTTATAAAGAACTTTCCGTCTTTAGAACCCTTTTTACCCGGATGGTGTCCACCCGGATATTCATTCTGGCTCTTATCCTTGGCATCATACTTTTTCTGGTGGTTATCGGCATTCTCTTTATGCTGAACCTGTTCTGCTTTTGTATCTGTTTCTTTTTGAACCTGTGTCGTTATCGTCTGCTGTTCCACAACAGGCCTCTGGTTTTCTTCCTGTTTAATATGTGAAACTTCATTCATCTGCTGTACTACTGCAAAATCTACCGGCCTTACAATCATTTTCCGCTCCCATTCTGCTTTTATAATAAAGCGCTCTTAATGTCTGCCCGCTCTTTGATAAACTGACAATGGTCATACTTTTCTTTGATAAACATAAACTGATCACCAAATACAAGCTTCGTTCCTGCATACGCTGTTCCGTATACTTTAATTCTGGCATTGCTGTCTTCAGAAACAACCGACTGTAAATCTTCAAATTCTTTCTTCTGTTCTGCCAGTTCCTTATCAATTATCAGCATATTTTTCATAGTCCTTTGCAGCATTTCTTTTTTATCCTGTGAAAGTTCACCTTCTAAATCCTGCTTTTTACGCAATGCTGTTATAATCTGATTCAACTGTATTTTGTTCGTTCCCATTGTCTGAAGATTCTTTTGTAATTCGTCCAGACGTCTCTTGGCTGCCGGGTCAACACCGACACCAATAACCGTTGCCGTACCGAGTTCGTTGCCAATTACTTTTGCTTCAACCAGTATCATGGAACGGACTTCCCCACCGATAATCAGTCCTTTTTTGCCTGCCGCCTTAATGCTGCCTTTTGCATTGACCTTACTATGTAAAATAGAGTCTGTTTCAATACTGCCGCCCGCTTCTACCTGTTCTACAGATTCAAGGAATTTCGTAACGATATTGCCGCCCGCTTTAATGACTGCACGGTTCATCCCCTGCACACCACGGTTGAAAGTGATATTGCCGCCTGCGACAATTGTTGCACCTTCCACGATACCGCTTACTGCAATATCGCCGGTCGCTTTGACACTGAATCCCGCAAGGACATTACCTTTAATATTAATATTCCCCTGATAATCAATATCGCCGGTAGAATTATCTACATCGACAATTTCCAGTACATTGGATACAAATACTTTGTCATTTTCCAGAGTTACATGACCGCTGACACTGCTAATCAGCTGTAATCCGTCTTCCGAAACCGTCAGATCCCGCCCATGGCGGAAAATCACGTGTTTTACCTTTTTCGGCATGACCTTTCTTCCAAGCAGATCTTCTCCCGGTGTACCGCGGTCTTCCGGATGAAGCACGGCAACAACCTCACCCTGCCTGATGTGATTCACATTTTCAAGTGTATGGAAATCAACTGTACCATCATCGTTCATCTTTGGTGTCGGTTTTAATTCTGTATTGAATTTATATTCGATATAACCGTCACTGCCCTCTGTCGCTGCCGTTCCCACCGCAATCACATAACGGTGTCCGTAACGGCGGTGTGCCAGAAAATCTTTGACAACGTCTGTTTTAATTCCGTTTTTCACGCCCAGATGCTGGATATCTTTGATAATTTCATCTTCATCCAGCATTCCCGCACCTTCAAACGGCGGATAAAATACAGCTTCCATCTCCATTAAATCCGAACTCATGGTATATATGCCGAACTCCCGGCTCTCCAACGCTCCTGCATCTGAAACCTTTACCGTAAACGGTGCTTCTTTCGCTTTTGAAAAAGCTTCTTTCATCTTTACGGTGTCACAATCCATAATTTTCTTTTTATCCAGATAATATAATGCATCTGCCACTGTTGCCGGCTGTTCGCCGCTTTTCGGAGGATATACTGTAAAATACAACCCGTCCGGTTTTACTGAAAATTGAAAATACCCGCCAATACACTCTACCATATGCTTTCTCCCATCTGATGTATTTACGCCTGCACAACACTTCTAAATTATAAATCCGGGCTGATGCAGTTCCTTTATAATATAATGTCCAGATACTCACCCAGTGTTTTACGCATTCTGCCAAGTGCTTTGGTATGCAGCTGGGAAACCCTTGATTCTGAAACATTTAATACAAGACTAATTTCTTTTAATGTCATTTCCTCATAATAATACAATGTAATAACATTTCTTTCTTTTTCTGTTAAGGAATTGATTGCTTCTGTTAATTTTATTTTCAATTCTTCTTTTTCCATCACTTCTTCCGGCTGGTCAAAGTGCGTATTTGTTACTGACTCTATCTTTGCCTCACTGCCCGTTTCCGTATATTCATCCAATGAAATCAGGTTAGAGGCTTTGGTCTGCCCCTGCCAGCTGTTTAATTCGTCTACTGTTATTTCTAATTCTTCGGCGATTTCCTCATCGGTTGCCACATGCCCTTTTTCTGTTTCAATTTTAGACATCGCCGCATCTATTTTTTTCTGCTTCTGACGGATTGACCGCGGAAGCCAGTCCATTTTACGAATCTGGTCCAGTATTGCGCCACGGATTCTAAGACTAGCATAACTTTCAAACTTTACATTTTTGCTGTAATCAAATTTATCTATGGCATCGATTAATCCAAAAATGCCATAGCCTACCAAATCATCATATTCTACATTATAGCCCAGATACATACTGAGTCGTCCGGCGACAAGCTTGACCAATTGTGCATATTCTGCAATAAGCTGTTCCCGGATTTCACTCTTTCCTGTCTGCATATATTCCTGCCACAGTTTATTTCTACCTACTTCGTCCATTACTGCCGCCCCCAGCCCATCATTTGATTAAACTACTTCGGAAAATTACTCTTCTTCCTGCTGTTCTTCTTCTGTCTGTTTCGGCATATCTTCGCCTTCTCCTGCTGTACTTTCATCCTCTGACGGTTTTTCTTCTTCTGTTTCTAAATCCTTAAATGCCTTATTTAATATTACTCTCAAAAGAAGCCCTGCAATATAAAACCCTGCCATAACTGCGACCAATACCCACAGAAAATGTACCAGCGAATACTTTTGTATAATCATAACCACACTACTGACAAAACCTGCAAGCAATGTAACCAACGCAGGAATATTTCTAAACTTACGCATATTCCCTCCCAATCTATTTTTCTTTTTTTGCTGTCTGTTATTAAATTGTCTTTTGAGGCTTACCTACCGACTTTATAACATAATCCCCTGTCTCTGAGTAAAACTCTACAGTTCGTCCATAATTTAAACCACAGTCTTCTGCGAGAAGACGGATTCTATATTCTTTTAATTTAGCTCTGGCTGCTGCTGCATTCCGTTCACCTACCCGCAGTGATTCATTCTGCGATGCCATGGCAAACATCTGTGCACCACCCGCCATTTTTGCAACCAGGCGGCTTTTTGACGCCCCGAGGTTTTCCATCTGTCGAATTAATTCATCAATTCCTGTATCTGCAAATTTTGCAACATTTGAATTATTTCTAATCTGTGTACTGTCTGGAAGCATACAATGCAGCAATCCGCTTACCTTTGTCACCGGATCGTATAATGCAACGCCCACACAGGAACCAAGACCTAATGTTGTAAGCGCATCTGGACATTTACAGACTTTCAGATCCGCCATGCCAACTTTTATCATATTCCCCATATACAACTGTCCATTCTTTTTTCTAATCTTTACAGTTTCAAGAAACACAGCCTGCGGGACAAATTTCTCCCGCAAGCTGAAAAAAATTTTAAGTCTTACATACCAAGTGATGCCAAAATTTTGTCATAAGAATCAAGTTCAGGGATTAACAGGAAGTATCCTGTAACAAAATCCATCTCGCCAAATTCTGACTGAATCATAAGCAGCTTATCGCCATATTTACCAAACTCGGCTGCCGGCACACTCAGCAGTGCGCCTACCATATCTACGGTCAGTGACGGTACTGTACATATCATCTTTAAATTTGTCAGGGTGGAAAGCGCATTTAAATAAGAACCGGAAACAATATTTCCAATTTCATTTAATGCTGACATTTCTATTTCCGTAAAGCTTTCCGCGCCTAAATCTTCATCGGTTGTAACATCTCTCATCATTAATGAATTTACAAGATGGTGTGCTGATTTCATATCAAATAAGAACATCATCATCCCATCAATATCACCCTCAATACCCAGTAAGATTCCAACTACTGTCTGATCTTCTGATCCAATCACGGAAGAAATATCCTGAAAAGGCAGTAATGCAACATTCGGAACAGACATATCCATCTTGATGCTTAACATCTTTGATAATGCTGTTGTTGCATTTCCTGCACCAATATTTCCTATTTCCTTTAAAACGTCATATTGCATGGCGTCCAATCCGTCAAGACTTATTTTTGCCATATTCCCACCGCTTTCTTTAGTTCTCTACGATCAGACCGACAATATCTAATAAAGAAATCAGTTCACCCTTGCTCTTTCCGATGCTGCTGATATAACCTGATGCTGCATCATCTCTTGAGGTTCTTGTGATTTTTTCTGTATTGTCATCATCCAGTGTTACAACCTCTCTTACCTGATCTACAATAACACCAATGGTAGCACCTTCGATTTTTACAATGATGATTCTGGTCTTATCTGTAAATTCATCGTCTTCAAGTCCCAGTTTTAAGCGGATGCTCATAACCGGAATGATTTCACCGCGCAGATTGATGACACCTTTATAATATGTCTGTGTCTTTGGCACGCGGGTAATCTTTTGGTTTCTGACAATATTATCAATATATTTAATATTGATACCATACTGTTCGTTGCCAATTCTTACCACGATATACTGAACGGCAGTTTCTGTTTCCTGCTCTGTTGTAATTGCTTTTACCTGTTCCATATTTATACCCATCCTTTCTGTAGCATCTTCCCCTATACAAGCGTATTTGCATCAATAATCAGGGCTACAGAACCATCTCCTAAGATTGTTGCGCCACTAATCATCTTATTGATACGGATATACTTACCAAGTGATTTAATAACAATTTCCATCTGGCCAATCAGACTGTCTACTACAAGTCCTGCCTGCTTATCGCCTTTTCTTACGACAACGACTGTAATATTTTCTGATTCTTCCGGTTCTCCCGGAACATCCAGTAAATCTCTTAAACGGATTAACGGAATAACGTTACCTCTTAAATGAATCACTTCTTTGGCATGTACATACTTGATATCACTTACAGGAATATCTTCGATGGTTTCAATAGAACCAAGTGAAATCGCATACTTTTCATCTCCGAGCTTAACCATCAATGCCTGAATAATGGCAAGTGTTAATGGAAGACGGATACTGAATGTACTTCCTTCACCGTACTTTGTCTTAACTTCAACATCACCACCCAGGGCTTCAATCTTTGATTTTACAACGTCCAGTCCAACACCACGGCCGGATACATCTGTTACCTTTTCAGCAGTTGAAAAGCTTGGTCTGAATAATAAATCGATTGCTTCTTTATCTGTCATGACATCAGCCTGTTCCTGTGTAATTGTACCTTTTTCAACTGCCTTTGCTTTTACCTTTTCTGTATCAATACCATTACCGTCATCACGGACTTCGATAACAACATTGTTACCTTCCTGGAACGCATCAAGGAAAATAGAGCCCACTTCGCTCTTACCGCGTTCTTTTCTGATTTCAGCGCTTTCAAGACCGTGGTCAGCAGAATTTCTTAATAAGTGCATAATCGGGTCACCGATTTCATCGATAACTGTTCTGTCAAGCTCTGTATCTTCACCTGACATATATAACTCCATCTTCTTGCCAAGCTTCTTGTTCAGATCACGAATCATTCGTGGGAATCTGCTGAATACACTTTCAATTGGCATCATACGCACCTTCATAACGGATTCATGAAGGTTCGTTGTTACTCTTTCCAGGTATTCAATCTGTTCTGTGAAACTCTGGTTCAGTGCAGCTGCTTCATCACCTTCAACATGACTTGCAGATACAAGACCGTTCTTTGCAATAATTAATTCACTGACAAGGTTCATTAAAACATCAAGCTTTTCAATATCTACTCGTACTGTATGGCTGACTGAACCGGATGTCTTGCCTGTAGAAGCAGGCTTCTTTGCAGCCGGTTTTGCAGCTGCCGGTTTTGCAGTCTGTGATACTGCTGATGTTTCCTTCTTTTCTTCTTTTGCTTCTTCTGTCTGTTCCTCAGGGAAAGGCTGCGTAATTTCCTGGCCTGCCGCATCCTTGATTTCAGATACATTCTTAATTAATGCAATGATATTATCATATTTTTCTTCTGTTACAACAATAATGCTGAAATCAAAGTCAAACTTCTCATCTTCAATATCCTGTACAGACGGTTCTGATTTAATGATATCACCATGTCCTTCAAGATTTTTAAATACAAGAAACGCTCTGGCAGCCTTTAAAATACAATTCTCATCTACGCTGACCTTAATCTTGTATACATGAAGATTCTTTTTTAACGCTTCGTTAACTGCATTCTTTTCAAAATCTGCAAGCGGCATATCCTTATCATCTGCCGGTGCAGCTGAGGCTGTTGCTGCCGGTGCTTCTTCCTTCTTTGCCGCCGGTGCTGCATTTCCTTTACCTTCTGATGCGATAAACGCATTCAGTGCTTTGATAATCGGTTCATTATCATCTGTTCCTTCGTCCTGTGTTTCCCTGATGTTGTCCACATAGGTTTCCAGTGCATCCAGACACTGGAATAATACATCCACAAGATTTGAATTCACTTCCATATTGCCGTTTCTGACTTCGGAAAATACATTTTCCATATCATGTGTCAGATTCTGCATTCTCTTATATCCCATTGTGCCGGCCATACCTTTTAAAGAATGGGCTGCACGGAATATTTCATTAATCGTATCACTGTTATCCGGTTCTTTTTCCAGAATAATTAACTGGTCACTCAGTGTCTGTAAATGTTCATTTGATTCATCAAGAAAAATCTCTAAATACTGGCTAACATCCATCTTATGATACCCCCACGTTCTTCGTAATTACTTCAGCGACACGGTTAAGCGGTACTACCTCATTAACCAGTCCCGTCTGAGCGATGGCCTTTGGCATTCCATACACCACACTGGTGTCTTCATCCTGCGCGATGACATAAATCTTTTTATGTCTGTCTGAAAGGCCCTTGATTCCTTTGGTTCCATCTGCTCCCATACCGGTAAGCACTACACAGGTGATTTCATCGTAATCACACCGTTCTAATGATTCATACATAATGTTGGCACAAGGTCTTAATCCTTCAATTGCCGGTTCATCACTTAACTGTATCTTATGTCCTGAACCATTTTTTACAATTCTTAAATGTTTTCCGCCCGGCGCAATATAGACATGCCCTCTGCGGATAATATCTCCGTCTTCTGCCTCCTTTACCTGTACGTCACTCATCTCATCCAGCCGTTGTGCAAGCGAGGCTGTAAAACCTGCCGGCATATGCTGTACCAGCACAACACCTGCATCCAGATTTCTAGGGAGCATCGGGATGACCTGTTGCAAGGACTTTGGCCCGCCTGTTGAACAGGCAAGTGCCACGACCTTTTTACAATTCGTTTTCACATCCTTATATAACTTCCCATCTACTTTTTTAGCCGGTGCCGCACTTTGTGCTGTCCCGGTTCTGGCACGGATTGCCTTTAAAGCTTCTGCGCCCGCCATGCGGCGCTGTTCTCTTGCAGCTTCATCCTGCGTTTTTCCCGGTGTAAACCGGCTGCTTCCTGACGGTACGGCTCTGGATACGGAAGAAGCACTGACTCTTTCAAGTGTCTTTTTAGTGCTGGTCGCAACATTAAGCATCTCATGAATACGTTTTCTAAAGCTTTCGCTTTTCGTTTCCAGATAATTTTCCGGTTTTGTAACAAAATCGAATGCCCCGTATTCCAATGCCTGAATTGTTTCCCGTGCGCCCTCTTTCGCCACCGTACTGACAACAATAACGGTCTGCTCAATATGCTCACGCTGAAGCTTTTGCAGGAGTTGTAATCCATTCATCTTTGGCATATTAATATCAAGAATAACTGCACTGTAAAGTGTCGGATTCTGGCGGATATATTCGTATCCCTCCAGGCCGTCTTTTGCAATTGCCGCAACCTCGTACTCATTGCCTGACTTAATTATATCAGATATTACTCTTCTCATGAGTGCAGAGTCATCAATAATTAATATTTTTTTCGACATATTTATCAACTCCTTTTACACATTCTTTTTTGCAAAAAAGTTCTTAAAATATCCCCTGATCCCTCTTCTTGAATCCGGAACATCCTGCTGTGTGCCGGACATTTTCTTTGCAATCGCTTCAAACTGCTTTGAAGCCGCCGCATTCGGATACATAATGGAAACCGGCTTCTGTTTCATAATTGCCTTTGTAATGTAACTGTCCTGCGGAATAACACCGAGAAATTCAATATTAATATTCAAAAATTTAGAAACAACCATACTCAGCTTTTCATATAGATTCTTTCCTTCACCTGCATCAGACACCCTGTTTGCAATCATTTTAACGGTTGTATTTTTCCCCTGGAACCCTTCTGTCATGCTCAGAGCCTTTAGCAGCGCATAAGAGTCTGTTACAGAAGTCGGTTCCGGTGTTGTTACCAGAATCGTTTCAGGACTGGAAATCAGGAATTCCATAACGCTTGGGTTAATACCGGCGCCTGTATCAATAATAACAATATCTGCTATTTTTTCAAGTTCCGTCATTTTATTAATCAGCCGTTTCACCTGCTCTTTGTCAAAATTTGCAAGATTGGCAATTCCCGAACCGCCGGAAATAAACTGGATTCCCTCCGGTCCCTCACAGATGATCTCTTTCAATTCCCGCCCGTTATACAGCAAATCACTCAGATTATATTTCGGAATCACACCAAACATAACTTCTACATTGGCAAGACCAAAATCGGCATCTAAAATTACAACACTTTTTCCCATTCGCGCAAACTGAATCGCCAGATTAACGGACACACTGGATTTTCCAACGCCTCCCTTTCCACTGGTAACTGCAATCACACGTGCTGCTTCTTTTGCCTGTTCTTCCTTTTGCTGCATGATTTTCCTTAAATTTTCTGCCTGATCCATTATTCAGCTCCTCCCAGAAGTTGTTTTGCCAACGCCTGCTTATCAATCACTTCAATATCATTCGGCACATTTTGTCCCAGTGTCGTATATGACAACGGTGCATCTGTTATCATTCTGATATTGAGAATATTGCCAAGCGAACAGGTCTCATCCAGTTTTGTAAAAATAACCGACCAGTCTTTAATATCCTGATAGCGCTCTACAATGCTGACAAGGTCCTTACTTTTGGTTGTAACACTTAATGTCAGATAAATATCCACATCAAATTCATCGCTTTTTTGTCTGGTTCTTTCAATCAGTTCCATCAGCTCATCCATCTGCCCTTCAGCCTTATGGGATCTTCCTGCTGTATCTACCAGAATCAGGTCATAATCCTTATACTCTTCCAGACAATGTTCCAGTTCGTCTGCCGAATAAACGACACTCACCGGACAGGATATAATAGAAGCATAGGTATTGAGCTGTTCAACCGCTGCAATTCTATAAGTATCTGATGTAATAAATGCAACCCTTGCATGTTCTTCCAGTTTAAATTTGGAAGCAATCTTTGCAATCGTCGTTGTCTTTCCGACACCTGTCGGACCGATAAAAAAGGCAACCTTTGGCTTATCTTCCTGTAATGTAATAATATGGGGTTCACCCAGTTTTAAAATCACTTTCTGATATACTGCTGCCAGAATGCTGTCAATATTGGATTCCTTTTTTAAAGAATTTTCAATATCACCGATAATGCTGTCTGCACATTTTTCATTCACATCATTTTCAAGCATCTTCTTATATATAAGCTGCAAAAATCTGTAATTGGTATTTTCACGTTCCTGCACCACACGTCTGCCTTCATCTGCACCATTCAATTCATAGCTGTTCTGAACATCCTGCGCTGTCCGGTCTGCCGTTCTTTCTTTCGATACCGTATAGTCATAATCCATGCGGTTCTTTAAAAGCTGCTGGAGAGAATCTAACTTCTGCTCAATTGCCGCAGTATCCGCTGCCGACACCTGTGAGGACGGCTGATAGACCCCTGCCGGGTGCGGGCTTCTTACCGGCATTGACACGCGCGGTGCGTAACCTGACGGTGTATATGCCGCTGCCGGACCTTCCTGTGCCGGCATGTCTGTATCTGCAAGGACATCCCCTGCAATTTCATCAAAAGAAGTCCTGCTTTTTTCACCTGCACCTTCGTTTTCTTCCTGTGCAGCCGTAATTTCTACCATATCTTTCCGAAACAGCCTGAAAATTCCACGCTGTTTCAATGTTTTTACATTTAATACGACGGCTGAACTGCCCAGTTCATCTCTCGCCTTTAATACTGCTTCTGTTTCCGTCGGTGCCTGAAATTTCTTTACTATCATTTATGCTGTCACCATCCCAACTGATTGTAATTCAATATTTGATTCTACTTCATTGTAAGAAATTACAATAATATCCTTATAATAATCCATTGCCAGCTTCTTAAAATACATTCTGACAATCGGCGAAGTAATCACAATTGGATTTTTTCCCATATCTTCAAGCTTCTTTAACTGTTCGCCCAAAGACTGCATGATTTTTTTCGTCCGTTCCGGATCAAGCGTCAGGTAAGACCCCTGTTCTGTATTCTTTACAGCACCCATAATCTCCTGTTCCACTGCCGGGTCTAATGTAACAACACTTGTTACCTCATCAACAGGGAAATATTTGCCTGAAATTGCACGTTTCAGACTCTGTCTGACATATTCTGTCAGAATATCCGTATCTCTTGTAACTGCTGCATGATCAGCAAGGGTTTCAAAAATTGTAACAAGGTCACGGATTGAAATTCCCTCTGAGAGAAGATTCTGTAATACTTTCTGGATTTCACCGATACTCATCAGCTTCGGTACAAGTTCATCCATTAATGCTGTATTATTGTCTTTAATATTATTAATAAGATTCTGAACATCCTGTCTTGTAAGCAGTTCTGAAAGATGCTGCTTAATCACTTCCGTCAGATGCGTTGCAATAATAGACGGCGGATCAACAACCGTATAGCCTAAGGATTCCGCACGTTCTCTCTGACTTTCCGTAATCCAGATTGCCGGAAGATGGAAAGACGGTTCAAAGGTCGGAATACCGGTAATTTCTTCTTCGACATATCCCGGATTCATCGCCATATAATGGTCAAATAAAATTTCTCCTTCGCTGACCTGGATTCCCTTAATCTTAATAACATACTGGTTCGGATTTAACTGGATATTATCACGCAGTCTGATAATCGGCACAACCGCACCCAGCTCCAAGGCTACCTGACGACGAATCATAACGACACGGTCAAGCAGGTCACCACCCTGATTCACATCTGCAAGCGGAATAATACCATAACCAAATTCCAGTTCGATTGGGTCTACATTAAGCAGTGATACTACATTTTCCGGTTTACGGATTTCCTGTGCTTCTGTTTCTTCCTGTTCAACCTCTTCTTCTATCTTGGCAGCACCTGCATCTGCCCCCACTTTACGGCTGTATATAATCAGTGCCACGCCAATCGGAATGAAGACATACCACGGCAGTGGTGTAAATGCTCCTAAAAATGCCATTGCCGCACCAACCATCAGCAAAACCCTGTCCATGGAGAACAGCTGTCCTACCATCTCATCACCAAGCTCACCCTCGCTGGAAGCCTTCGTTACAAGAATACCGGTTGCAAGAGAAATGAGCAGTGACGGAATCTGGCTGGACAGACCATCACCGATGGTAAGAATGGTATACTTTGACAATGCCTCATTAATTGTCATTCCGCCATAGAGCATACCCATGGCAATACCACCGATAATGTTGATACCGGTAATAATTAAACCTGCCGTTGCATCACCTTTTACGAACTTTGTCGCACCATCCATAGAACCAAAGAAGCTGTTTTCCTGCTGTAACTTCTTTCTTCTGAGTGCCGCTTCCTTATCCGTAATGGCACCTGTATTCAGATCGGAGTCGATTGCCATCTGTTTACCTGCCATCGCATCCAGTGTGAATCGCGCCGTTACTTCTGAAACTCGTTCTGTACCTTTATTGATAACAATAAACTGGATAATAATGATGATGACAAAGATAATAACACCAATAATCAAATTACCGCCGCCCACAAATTCTCCGAATGTTTCAACAACATGTCCGGCATCACCATTTTTTAAAATCAGTTTTGTTGAAGATACATTTAACGAAATACGAAACAATGTCGTAAAGAGCAGCATGGTCGGATATGCCGCCATATCCAGAACCTCTTTTGCATATAATGTATTAAATAAAATAATCAGTGCTATTCCGATATTGATAGCAAGCATAATATCCAACAACCATGAAGGAATAGAAATAATGAAGAATATAACTGCTGCAAGCAGATACAAACCCATGAATAAGTCATTCTTCTTTACGCTCATTATTCCATTCTCCTTTCGTCTATTTTAATATTTTTTCAAATGTCACATATGTATTTATTCTATCATTTTTCTTTTTACATTTCAAATATTTGTAACATTTTGTCTTTTTTTCTATCTGATCCCCATACCATTTTATAACAGCATCGTTTTTTGTTTACCCGGCTGCAGGACTCTCGCAAGAATTTCCGCTACAACCTGATATAATTCCGGTGGAATCTCCATGCCAATATCGACATTGTGATAAAGGATTCTCGCAAGCGGTTTATTTTCCACAATTTCAATATGGTATTCTTTTGCCTTATCCTTAATCTGGAAGGCCAGATAATCCGCACCTTTTGCAATAACCACCGGTGCTTTGCCCGAGTTCGGTTCATATTTTAGCGCAACCGCAAAATGTGTCGGGTTGGTAATGACAACATCTGCCTCCGGCAGTGCTTCCATCATTCTTCGTCTTGAAATTTCCATCATACGCCGCTTGACCTGACCTTTTACCTGCGGATCACCTTCGGAATTCTTAAATTCATCTTTAACTTCCTGTTTGGTCATCATATTGTCTGTTTTAAACTTATGCCGCTGGAAAATTAAATCAGCAAAGCCGATGATCAAAAAGACGGCACTTACTCTAATTCCCATGTCAACCAGAATATTCCCGACTGCCGCAATCGCCGTATATAACGGAATGTTGTAAAATGTCAGTATCAACGGCAGTTTATCTTTAATCGTCTGATAAGCTACTATGCCGATAACCGCCATCATCGCAATAGCCTTTAGCAGTTCCACCAGCTGTTTTACCGAAAAAATCCGCTTAAATCCGCTTAACGGACTGATTTTACTGGCTTTCGGCTGTAACGGCTTTGCCGTTACCATCCATTTCTGCTGTAAAACATTTAATAAAAATGCAATGATAACTGCCACAATCAAAAACGGGGCCGCAATCAGCACTATTGATATCAGCATCTGTTTGACTGCCTCCAGTGAAAGATTCATCGGAAGCCCTGTGGCACTGCTTGATATAATTTTATCAAATGTATTGTAAAAATCCTGAAATACTTTCAGTAATTTTTCACCTACTATCCCAATGTAAACTTTAATCAATACAAATAGTGCAAGCAGAGATACTGCTGAAATCAGTTCCTTGCTTTTCGCTACCTGTCCTTCTTTTCTGACATCATCCAGTTTCTTGCTGGTCGCCGGTTCTGTTTTTTCACCACCCGGACCGTCTTTTGCAAAAAACTGGAGATTGTATGCCAATACCAAATTCTCCAATTCCATCATGTCACTAACTCATTCCTCTTACCAGTGCTGCAAATATGGTTTCTATTTCTTCCAATATGTAGCCGGATACCGCAGGCAGCATGGAAATTGTAAAATAAATCACCAAAAGTCCTACAAATAATTTTAACTGGATACCGACTACAAACATATTCATCTGCGGTGAAACCTTCGCCATAATGGCAAGAATACAGTTTACCAGCAGCATGACCGCAAATACCGGAAGCGCAATACGAAATCCAATCACGAAATATTCACTGACGAATTTCAAAATATCCGTATAAATCGTAGAGGAAAACTTTACGCCACCTACCGGAATTGCATTATAAGTTTCCACAATTGCCGCTACCAGATACCGGTGCAGTCCACTTACAATCAACAGAAGCATGACAAGGTAGTAATAAAAATTCCCCATGATACCGACCTGCATACGTGTCGTCGGATCATAAATCTGTGCCATGGAAATACCTGTATCCATATCAATAATCTTACCGGAAAACAGAATAATCTGTGTGCAAAATGATGTAACCGCTCCCAGCAGAAGCCCTACTGCCACTTCTTCAAGCACCAATGCCGCATATCCGATTACCCCGTTGTATGACACAGAAACATCACTGCCCTGTAAGCTGTAAACCAAAATAGATAAAAATACCGAGAAGCCGACTTTTGTTTTCTGCGGCGTCCCCGATGTATTAAAAAAAGGAGCCGTATAGACAAAAGAAGCCATCCGCATTAATATCAATATAAAAATTTCAAATTGATCTAACGCAACCTCGAAATCCATCATCTGTAACTCCTTAATCAGCTAATATACTGGGCAAAACTGCCCCATAAAATATTCATATAAGAAACGATTTCATTCAGCAGCCACGGTCCCATAATCATCAGTGCAAGCATAATTGCCAGCAGTTTCGGGACGAATGTAAGTGTCTGTTCCTGTATTGACGTCAATGTCTGCAAAAGACTGATGATCAGACCTACAATCATTGACACCAGAAGAATTGGAACCGATGTCTTTATAATAATCCAGACCGTCTGTCTTCCAATCGAAATAATATCGCCTGCATCCATACAAGTCTTCCTCCCATTTTTAGATTTCAAAGCAGAATATCTGCCTATAAAGTAAGATATTCCCCAGACTATAAAAGCGGGGAATCTTACATAAAACCAACTGAATTGCTACTTAAATGTTGTCATAAGATTGCCGATAATTAAACTCCATCCATCTGCCATTACAAATAATAAAATCTTAAACGGCATTGATATTGTCGTTGGTGGCAGCATCATCATACCCATGGACATCAGGGTTGAAGACACAACCATATCAATCACAATGAACGGAAGATATATCAAAAATCCTATGATAAATGCTATTCTCAACTCACTGATAATAAACGCAGGAATCAGTATTTCCGTAGGAATATCATCCTCTGAAGCAATAGAACCGGCCTCAAATCCTTTGATTTTCAAAAATGTATCTAAATCCTTGTTTGAGGTCTGCTTTAGCATAAATGTACGAAGCGGTTTAATTCCGGTTTCATAGGCTTCCTGCATGGAAATTTCATTGTTGGAAAGCGGTACAACTGCACTTTGATAAACTTCGTTAAATGTCGGCGACATTACAAAAAGAGTTAAAAATAAAGACAAGCCCACAATAATCTGATTTGGCGGGATTGTCTGCGTTCCTAACGCAGTTCTGGTAAAATGTAATACGATAACTATTCTTGTAAATGATGTCAGCATAATTAGAATTGACGGTGCCAGTGCTATTACTGTCAACACCAGTAACATCTGTAATACACTCGCCATATCTGAACCATCACCTGCCGAGATTCCCACACTAATCAGCTTATTAGTGTTGTCCTCTGCCGCCGGAACTGAACTCGTCATCATAGTGCTGGCAGCAACTACAATTGCTATCAGCAGTCCTGCTCTGACAAATTTTTTCCCGTGTTTCTTTAAAAATCGTAACATAATGCCTTATCCTGCCTAATCCTCTGGCTTGTCCTTTTTATACTTATCTAATATTGCCTTGAAATTATCAACGTGAATTCCTCCCGTTGAATTTTCCCTGTATATCAGCTCTTCTTCATTTACTTCACATAAATAGGTAACAGTGTCTTTACAAACTGCAATTGCAAAACACTTATTACCTATCTTCAGAATCTGAATATACTTTGAGTTAGAGATACGCATTGTTTCCAAAACTTTGACATTGCTGCCAATCATCTTTTCTTTCTGAATACCCCCAACCCATCTGGTAGCAAAATATGTAATAGCAAGCACCAAAGCAAAAATTACAATTAATGTAACCAGCTGTGCCAATGATTCCAGCGTGCTACCAATCAATAACTGTTGCATTATCCTACAACTTTCTGAACAGCTTCAAGAACACGGTCTGCCTGGAAAGGCTTTACAATAAAGTCTTTAGCACCTGACTGAATGGATTCGATAACCATTGCCTGCTGACCCATTGCTGAACACATGATAATGGAAGCGTTTGCATCTGCCGCTTTAATTTTCTTTAAAGCTTCAATACCATCCATTTCCGGCATAGTAATATCCATTAAAACAAGATCCGGCTTCAATTCAGCATACTTTTCCACTGCTTTAGCACCATTCTCTGCTTCCCCTACAATATTATATCCATTCTTTGTAAGAATATCTTTGATCATCATTCTCATAAATGCGGCATCATCGCAAATTAAAATATTCTTTGCCATAAATAATCTCCTATCTAACTATAATGATATTTACTTTTTAACATGTTTATTATACATCATCACCATAAAATTGCATACTATTTTTTTTAATTTTATGTCGATTTTATAAACATCTGTTTTTATCTGTCTTTAATAATCTCCGTAATACGTACACCGAAACTTTCCTCGATAACAACAACCTCACCCTTTGCGACATTTTTACCATTCACAAGAATGTCTATCGGCTCGCCTGCAATCTTATTCAGTTCTACAATCGTACCCGGTGCAAATTCAAGAATATCCTTGATTGATTTTGACGTTCTTCCCAACTCAACAGTTACCTCTAATGGTACATCCTTAATCAAATCAATGTTTTCCTGCTGTGTAATTGCATTCAAATCGCCAGAGAACGGTTGGAATGTTGCCGGCTGTACATTGACATTCGGCTGTGGTGCGTATCCGGCAGGCTGGGCATAGCCCATTGGCTGTCCGTATCCCATCGGCGGCATCTGCTGCATTGGCTGTCCATATCCCATCGGCTGTGCCGGCTGTGGTACCGGTGCCGGCTGTGGTACAGGTGCCGGCTGTGGTGCTGACATCTGCTGTGCTGCTGACGGTACTTCTGCTGATGCAGCTGAACTTGCTGTTCCTCCGCCGACCTGTGGTGCTACCGTACCATCGTCCGGTGCTGTAAACATCTTTAAAAGTTCCTTTGCAAAATCAATCGGATAGAGCTGCATAATTTCACTATCGATCAAATCACCAATCTGCATTCTGAATGCAACTAATACAAACTTATTTTTCAAAAAGTCCGGAATGGTATCCATACTTGTATCAGAATAAGTTTCAATCACATTGGCTGTTGGCGGACTGATATCAATCTTTCTGTTAAACATTGAAGACATTGATGTTGCGGCAGAACCCATCATCTGATTCATTGCCTCACCAATTGCGCTTAAATGCAGTTCGCTGAGCGGCTCGGAGTCATCAACTTCCCCCGCACCTCCCATCATAAGGTCGGTAATAATCTTAACATCGTTTTCCTTTAAAATAAGCACATTATTGCCATCAATACCTTCTTTATAAGAAATCTGCATCATTACACATGGTCTGTCATATCTTTCTGCAAGATCATCCCATGAAGAAACAGAAACCTTCGGTGTTGTAATATTTACTTTCTGATTTAACAGGGAACTCAATGTCGTTGCTGCAGTTCCCATACTGATATTGGATATTTCACCAACTGCATCTTTATCTGAGTCAGCAAGTGTAAAGTCCTCCGTCTGTGGTGCTGCTGTATCTGCTGCTGTATCTGCTGCTGTATCTGCTGCTGTATCTGCTGCTGTATCCTGTGCTGCATCTTCACCGCCCATGCCATTGAGCAGTGCATTAATTTCTTCTTGTGACAGCATGCCATCCATTCTTACTCACTCTCCTCTCTCAAAATTTCTGTAACTCTTACTGCATACTTATTATCTGAATACCCCGGCAAAGCTTTGAATTTTTTAATATTGCCCACGTAAACTTCCAATTCGTCATCGACCTTTCTATCCAGTCTGATAATATCTCCCAGCTGGAGATTTACAAAGTCCTGTACATTAATCTTACTTGTACCAAGAACTGCTTTCATTGGAATCAGTGCATTGTCAATAATATTTTCAATCGCAGCTTCATAGGAGTTACTGTCTTTTTCTTTCATTGTTGAGAACCAGTACTTCGTATTCAGCTTATCCATAACCGGTTCTAATGTTGTATATGGAAGACAGATATTCATCAATCCTTCCACATCACCAATCTTTAAATTGATGGTAACAATCGCTATCGTTTCACTTGGCGATATAATCTGTGCAAACTGAGAATTCGTTTCAATCCGATTCAGACGCGGTGTAATCTCTACTACGTTTTCCCACGGTTCATGAAGCAGATTCACACAGATTGTAAATACTCTCTCTAATATTGATAATTCAATTTCTGAAAAATCCCTTTCTTTTTCCAGAGAATTTCCAACACCGCCCAAGAGTCTGTCTACAATTGCAAACCCAAGATTGGATGCCATCTCCATAATAACGTTCCCCATTAAAGGATCCATTCCAACTACACCAAGCAAAACTGGATTGGACAATGCATTGGAAAATTCTGAATAAATAACAACTTCCGAATTCACCACATCTACACTAACAGATTTACGAAGATATGCAGGAAGATTGGTTGCTAAAAGTCTTCCAAAATGTTCAAATATAATCTCAAGTGTTCTTAAATGTTCTTTCGAGAATTTTGCCGGACGTGCAAAATCATAATCTTTGACCTGACGTTCATCCGTGTTTTTCATCTCATCAGCATCTAACTCACCTGTGCTTAAAGCTTTCAAGAGGTTATCAATCTCATCCTGGGATAAGACCTCTCCCATCTTCCTCACCTCCTTTGTCTTATTTTCTTATTTCTATCATTACGATACAACCATCTTAGTCAATGTGACAGATGTGATAGAATCTGTCTGGAATAAATCTCTTAAATAACTAAGCAGATTGCTTTCTACTGTTGCCTTATTTGCATTTAATTCACTGTAAGAATACTTTAATGCTTCTGTGTTTACCTGACTGACAACTACTTTCATGCTGTTTTCAAGGCTGGACTTTTTTTCTTCATAGTCTTTTGCCTTTGTATTAAAGCCTACTGTAACATTTAATACAGCATAATGCGTTTTACCGCCATCTGTATATGATACAGTAATATCTGTACTGTCATTATTCTTAACATCTACATATGCAATATCAGCGATATTTGCACCCGCAGAAGTGGTGTCATCTTTAACGGTTGTTTCACCAATATCCAAATCGATAATCTGAGCAACTTTTGTTATCAGATTATTGGTCTTATTATTGGTTGAAACAAGTGAAAAAGTCAGCAACACTGTCAAAATAAGATTAATAAGTACTAACGCTAATGTAATCACATTCAGCATACTCTTTTTCATTACTCTTCCTCCTAAATATCATTTATATATTATGCCGCCACTAACTATTGAGCATATTATATATCTTAATCTCAACGCGTCTGTTCTGTGCCCTTCCTTCTGCTGTCGCATTTGAAGCAACCGGAACAGCCTCACCACGTCCTGTTGATGAAATACTGTTGACATTAAATCCCTTTGTATCTACAAAATATGTATATACAGAATATGCCCTGTACATTGACAGCACCATATTATCCGGGTACTGTGCCGTATTCTGTGGAACATTATCGGTATGTCCTTCAATTGAAATGGTATTGTCATCATAAATCTTAACAGCATCTGCAACCTTATCTACAACCGAAATTGCTTCTGCCTTTAAGTCCGCTTTACCGGAATCAAACAAAATTCCGCTACTTAAGCTCAGCATAACGTACTGACTGGTGGTTGTAATTTCAACCTGGGAAGAATCTACATTAGACATATCCAATGCTGCCTGTATGGTATCTGCCATCTTTTCAGACTGCTCAAGCCCTTCTTCCTGTACTTTTTCATACGCTACATCTACTGTATTACTCTCCTTATCCAGTTCAACATCGCCTTCACTGTTCATACCCATATTATTATAGTAATCACTCAGCTCATTTAACTGGCTGGCACCGCTTCCGACCAAGATGCCGTCGGATTTAATCGTTGAACCTCCTGACGGAAGCACACTGAATGCAGAAGCTAAAGAAGCCGCAAGTTCCTGAAATTTATCCGCATCAACAGTCGACATAGAGAACAACAATACGAAAAAGCAAAGCAAAAGATTCATTAAATCACTGAATGTATCCTTCCACAATAAGGACGGTGGTGCGTCCTCTGCTCTTTTTTTTGCCATTAAGCTTCACCTCCAGCATTTCCACCTTCGCCTTCACCCTGAAGCTGTCTTGAGCCCGGTGCTAAGAATGACTTTAACTTTTCTTCAATAACACGAGGGTTTTCACCTGCCTGAATAGATAATAGACCTTCAATGACGATTTCTTTCATCTGATATTCATTATTGTTAATCAGTTTTAATTTATTGGCAATCGGAGTTGCAAACCAGTTTGCAATAATAGAACCGTATAAAGTAGTAATTAAGGCTACCGCCATGTTTGGTCCTACTGTTGAAATATCATCAAGCTTGGCAAGCATGTTTACAAGACCAATCAGTGTACCAATCATACCCCATGCAGGACCCATCGCAGCCATGTAATCAAAAAATCCGGATACTTTTCTGTGACGGTCATCCATGTTTGCAAGCTCTGTTTCAAGAATGCCTCTAACCAGCTCCGGTTCCGTACCATCGACAATCAGAAGAATACCTTTTTTCATAAATTCATCTTCAAGATTACTTGCTACTTCTTCCAGTGCAAGAAGACCTTCTTTTCTGGCCACATTAGATAATTCAATAATTTTCGAAATTACTGCGCCATGATCCAGCTTCGGATCCTTAAATGCAATACCAGCACCCTTTAAATATGTAATTAAGTCTTTGAATGTATAAGACGTAATCAAACATGAAATTGTACCACCAATAGTAATAATAATTGACGCTAAATCAATAAAACTCTCCGTAATTGCCGCAAAACTGGCACTGGAAACAATTCCGAAGATAATCATTACAAAACCAAGAACAAGTCCTACAAGTGTCGCTAAATCCACAGTTAACACCTTCCATTTCTACATATTTTCGTTAAGTACACTAATAATACTTCTTTTATATTCCAAAACCTTTTTTTTAATTTCTTCACAGCTTTCTTTCACAACATACTTTGCTCCTGTTGTCAAGGTAATCACTGTATCCGGAGTTTCTTCCACGGTCTGAATCAGGTCACAATTCAGAACAAACCGGGTATTATTAATCCGCGTTACATCAATCACACTTTTCCACCTCCCAAGCCTAATACCTCCATTTTTTCTTTTAGTAGAGTACAATTCCCCTGTTACTCAGACTATTTATATTAAAACACTATTATGGCATGATTGCAACAAAATAGTGAAATTTTCCACTTTTTTTGTAAATTTCTGCAATTAATTTTCATTCCAAATATGATTCCAATGTTTTGGAGAGGCGTGATAAAATTCCTTCTATCACGCTTCTCCTTATAAACTTCCAATTATCTCTTTAAGTTAATTAACTCTTCGAGTAAAGTATCTGAAACTGTAATAATTCTTGAATTTGCCTGATAACCTCTCTGTGTGGTAATCATATTAGTAAATTCCTGTGAAAGATCTACGTTAGACATTTCCAGATAACCGGATGTAATTGATCCGTCTGTTTCGGAAACATCCTGTCCGATTCCGTTAAACAAACCGGAATTCATAGTTGCTGCATACAGGTTATCACCAACCTTTTCAAGACCTGCCGGGTTCGAAAATGTTGTAACGGCAATCTGACCGATTGTCTTTGTATCACCGTTGGTATAACTTGCAACAATCTTTCCGTACTGGTCAATACCAACAGAAGACATTGTACCGACTGCTTTACCGGCACCTGTCTTATTCGTTCCAAGACCACGGCTGCAGTTGATATCCGTATCATCTGCATACATTGTAAGAGAGGAGGCGTCTAATGTCAGTGTAGATGAGTTACCACCGTTGTTGACACCGATATTTGCAATATTGTTTGTACCGTCATTATCTGTAATTGTAATTGTCATCGCCTGCATGGCATCGGTAATTGCAGCACCCGTTGTTGCATTAAACTGGAATTCTGCCGGGTCTAATGCCATTGTAAGGGTTGTCGGCTTTCCGTTGATAGAAATACTTCCGCCTGTTGCAGTATAACGTGCAATGGAGGCATCACTGGTATCTGCACTGTACTGTAAAGAAATTGTTCCCTGGTAGGAATTTCCCAATGAATCATAGAAGTTAAATGTAAATGAATTTAAGCCTGTATCAGAAGCCTTTACATTTCCCTTTGCTGTAATGCCAGTTGTACGTTCCGGTGCTGTATATGTAAAATCTGAACTTGTAACGTGTAATGCAGAAACACGGTCTTTCTGTACAACACCATCTTTATCCACCTGCCAGCCCATGACATTGGCGCCTTCGCTTGTAACTAACGCACCTTCTTCATCCAGCTTAAAGTTTCCGGCTCTTGTAAAGTAAGTGTTACCCTGATTATTTACAATAAAGAATGCATCTCCTGAAATCTGTAAATCGTATGGATTATCTGTTCTTTCAGAAGCACCCTGTGTTGTAATGGCTGTAGAAATACTTGCTACAGAAGAACCTGTACCAATCTGCATTGGGTTCGTACCGCCTGCTCCTGTTTCGGTATTCGGTCCTGTTGCAGTCTGTGTTGTCTGATAGTATACATCACTAAATGTAACAGACTGTGATTTGAATGCTACCGTATTTACGTTGGCAATATTATTACCGATAACATCCATTTTTGTCTGATGTGCCTTTAAACCTGACACAGCAGAGAACATTGATCTCATCATAGCTTTCGCCCTCCATAATCTGATGATGAAGACAGTTATTTTTATTCCTTCTGTCATTCCGGAATAATCGCTTCCTTGCGGTCCAGCTAGATAACAATTGCTCCATCAATATTTGTATAAATATTTTCCTCACCGGAATTCTGACACATAGCCGTAATCACTGTCTTATTCTGTGTATTCACAATAAATGCCATGTTGTCTAACAGCACCAGGGATTCCTTAATTCCCTTTTCTCCGGCGCGCTGTGTGCCTTCCTCTAACCGCATCATCTGCTCACTGGTCAGCTGGATATCTCTTTGTGTGAGCCGTTCCCCTGCGTGCTTTGAAAAACGTAATGATGTGGACTGAGTTTCATCTACCGCTGCTTCAATACTTTTTTTCTGCTGTAGTATTTCACCAAAAGAAGATGTTGCGGCTGTCCCCGTATTGTTGGTTAAACTCCTTTTTCCCCCAAACTTTCCGGTTGCCTGTTCAATAGAAGAAAAGCCTCCGGTTACGATATGGTTCATCATAATCTTCACTTCCTTAATTCTTCTTTGAACTATTCTGTCTTACCCGTTGTGTCACTTTTATCAGATGATGTATCTGATGATGAACTGTCGGACTTATTCGAAGTATCTGTTGTTGAATCTTTCTTATTCCACTTCTTATAATAGTCATCATCCATAACGGTATCTAAGTCGTCAATGTCATAAAGCTTGCCGTCAATACCAAGATAAATCTTATTGCTGATAACTTCCCAGTAATCTACCTTTCCTGCAATATAACCGTCTTTATTCAAATCCGTTGTCATAATAACGGTCTTTCCTACAAGATTTGAAGCTGTCTGGCGTGTTGCCGTATCTAACATTTCTTTGGTCGCTTCAACCTGTGAGAACGTTGCCATCTGTGCAATATACTGTGAGTTGTCTGTCGGTTCAAGCGGATCCTGATACTGCATTTCCGTTACCAGAAGGCTTAAGAAATCATTGACGTCCAGTGTGCTGGATTCTTTAGCATCTTTTTCCTTCGTTGACTTTGAACTGATAGTTGTACTCTCTGTCGTTGATGATGTTGTTCCGTTTGTAGTTGTTACATTAGACCAGATCATTGAAACACTCCTTTCTTTTACGCGGTGTATTCTACACTGCTGTTTTCATTCATTACTGCATTTTTTGCTGCCGCTTCGTCCTCAGACAATTCATCATCTGAGAGTTCGTCTAAGCTGCTTAAATCCAGATGACGCTTTCCTTCTTTACCAGCTTTTTCCTGCTGGGAATTGTTTCCCTGAAGATTCTGTCCGCCTTCAAATGCATGGCTCTGTACAGTAATTTCAACTGCATCAACTTTGATGCCCTGACTTTCCAGATTTTCTTTTAACATGCTCATCTGGCTTTCCACTGCACGCTTTACCTGCTCGTTCTGTGTTGCAATCTCTGCTGTCAGCACTCCGTTTCTTGCTGAAACCGTAATGTGAAGTTTACCGAGATTTTCAGGATTTAACTGAACTTCAATACTCTGTAACGATTCTTTCTGAATTACCTTTACGGCATCGACAACCTGACGGACAACCTCAACAGGATTCACCTGTGCTGCTTCCTGTACTGCATTGGCAAAAACATCCTGGATGTTCTGCGAAAGGTTTCCTGCGATTTCATTCACCGATTCTGCCTTTGTCTGGGTCTGTGCATTTTCCTGTTTTCCTGTACCGGAATCAGAGGTCTTATTCTCTGCTCCTTCCAGTGTCAGCTTCGACTTTAATACATCTTCAAGAACTGCTGTGCTTTCAGCTGCTGTATTATCCTGTGCTTCTTCCTGCGGCTGTACTTCCTCTGCAGCCGGTGCTGCCATGGCAGCTGTATTTTCCTGCGTATCAGCCTGCGCTGTATCCACAGTCTGTACTGCTTCTGCCGGAACCGGTGTCAGTTCGCGTCCTGCCTGCACATCTGAAACCAGCTGCTTTGCATAATCAATCACATCAGTCAGGGTTTCTGACAATCCTGCATTTGTAATAATTGCAACTGCATCTTCCACACCGGTCAGTTCTACGACTAAATCCGTAAGATTTGCCGGCTGAAGTAAATCCTGCATGCAAAGCCCAAGATCAGCCATAGCCTTTTCAAATTCTTCATCTGTCACACCCAGCTTTTCCTTTAAAAAGTCTTTGATTTTTTCACCTGCATCTGTCAGCTTGTCACTGTTGTCAGATAACGTAGACCGGGTGTTGTCAGACGTTTTCTTTGCGGTAGAAGCTGCTGTATCGTCCTGTGCGGATACCTGTTTTGTATTCTGCTGTGTGGAAGTGCTTTTCATACCTGATGCTGTCTTTGTCTGTACCATATTCTGCGATGCCTTATTATTGACATTAGAAGACAGGGACTTTGACATAATCTTCTGAAAACTTGCACCACCGGACTTACCTGCTGACGAAAGCTGTGTTAAATCAATGCCTGAAGCTGTGTCTGTGCCTTTAATTGCTGCGCTTATCATCTTTACGCCTCCTTTCAATTCTTTTTTATATAAACTGCCACAACATATGTCATGGCAGATTATACCGTTTTTAATGTTCCTACGGATACATAATCTTTGTCATCTTTGCCGCAAAGACTGTATCCATCTCTGCAAGAATTGCTGCACGCTGTTTTGCTGTCATGCACTCTAAAATTTCTGCAACAAGATTGGTATCTCCCGTCATTTCCTGTAAGATTGCCGCAGCATTCTTTGCATCCATCTTTGCATATGCCGCAGCCCAATCCTGTACTTCCTGTTTATGTTCCAGCTGTCTTACGACTTCTGCATACAGTGCGGCTGCATTATCCGCATCAATAGATTCATACCATTTTTTATATTCTGAAATATCAGGCGCATTATCCGTAAAGACAACTTCCCTGTCGAACTCATCCTTTAACTGTTCGTAGTACTCCTGATTTTCTTCAAACACCTTTAAACGATCAACCTCTGCCTGTAAATCAGCAATCTGCTGTGCGGATGCATCCCCGGAATTCTGATAAGCGGAAAGCTGGCCTTCCAGTTCTTTGATACGTTCTACTGCCTCTGCGATACTGTTAAATTTGTAACCGGTTTCATCTGCAATTTCTTCACTGCTTGCATCAGGAAGAATCTGATTGATGACCGGAACATTTTTTAAGTACGGTCTTAACATCGTTCCTACACCGCCGACATCCATTTTAATCAACAGTGCAAAAATCACAAGCCATATAATTACAACTACCAGGCCAACCAGAAAACTGGTAAGCTTACTCCCTTTGCTTTCCACAGGTTCGCCGTTTTCATCTAATTCTACATTGTCTAAATTAAGCTCTTCCTTTGATTTTTTCCTCGCCATATTTATTCACCTGTTTCCATATTATTATCATTGTAGTTAAAACTTACAAGTTCATCAATTTCTTTCTTTTCCTGTGCATTTAACTCCTGCTTAAATTCCTCAAATGCTTTCTCACGCAGTTTTTCATAAATCTTGCGCTCCTGCATGGCAAGATTCAGCTTATCCCTTGCCCTGTCAAGATTTTTCTGTGCAATTCGGATACGGACAGCCTGCTGTGTCATCAGTTCTTTCATGACCGCCATCGATTCATTACTCTGCTTTATGCTCGCAATATTTACCCGGTTCATTGCACTCTGCTTGGCTTCATTTTCATACTGTTGTCTTCTTGACGCCAGATGATGCATTTTTTCTTCTTCAGCTGCAAGTCTTGCCGCATTTTCTGCATATTCTGTCTTTGCCTGCGTTTCCAGACGCAGCTTAATATTCAAAATATTCTGCATTCTGTAAATGAATTTTGCCATGCCCTGCTATCCCTCTATGGTTTTAAGCTTCGTAGTCCTTAAAAATCTCTGACAGCATTGCCAGTTCTTCTTCAAAACTGAATTTTTCATCCGTTGCCTGCCGCAAAAATTCATTTACTGCATCAATCTTTGAAATCGCATAGTCAATATTTTTATTAGAACCACTCTTGTATGCACCAATATTAATTAAATCTTCTGCTTCATTGTAAGTTGCCAGTACATTCTTCAATCTGCCCGCCATCTGTTTATGTTCCTTCGTTGTAATCTGACTCATACATCTTGAAATACTCTGAAGAACATCAATTGCCGGATAATGATTTTTATGTCCCAGCTTTCGTGATAACATAATATGGCCATCCAGTATGCTTCGCGCTGTATCTGTAATCGGCTCATTAAAGTCATCACCGTCAACCAGAACGGTATACAGTCCCGTAATAGAACCTTTTGCAGACATTCCTGCCCGTTCCAGAAGTTTTGGCATTTCGCTGTATACACTCGGCGGATATCCTCTTGTTACCGGAGGTTCCCCGGAAGCCAGACCGATTTCCCTTTGTGCCATGGAAAAACGGGTCAGCGAATCCATCATGAGTAAAACATCTTTCCCCTGATCCCTGAAATATTCCGCAATGGCTGTCGCTGTTTTTGCTGCCTTATTACGGATTAAAGCCGGTTTATCAGAGGTCGCCACAACAAGGACACTTCGTTTCATTCCCTCAGGACCTAAATCCCGCTCAACGAACTCCCGCACTTCCCTGCCACGCTCTCCAATCAGTGCGATAACATTAATATCCGCCTTCGTATTTCTTGCAAACATACCAAGCAGGGTACTTTTACCAACACCGCTTCCGGCAAAAATGCCGATTCGCTGTCCTTTACCGACTGTAAGAAGACCATCAACCGCTTTTACGCCAAGCGGAAGCACCTGACTGATAATTTCCCTTGACATCGGGTCCGGCGGCTGTGCCTCAACGGAATATTCTTCTGTGAGCCCCAGTTCTTCACCATTCATTGGATTGCCCAGTCCGTCAAGTGTATGTCCCAAAATGGCATCGCCGACTTTTACCGCTAACGGTTTTTCTGTATTTTCCACAATACAGCCCGGTCCGATACCATCTACATTATCAAACGGCATCAAAAGCACTCTGGAATCTTTAAATCCTACAACTTCTGCATACAGATGGGACTCATTATCTGCGGAATGAATCACGCATAAATCATTGAGTTTTGCATCCGGTCCAATGGATTCAATGGTCAATCCGACAATCTTTGAAACCTTACCCAGCTTATCAAAGTAGGATTTTTGTGTTAAATTATAGTATTTTGCTACATTAAATTCTGCCAAATCCAAATCCCCCAACTTACTACATACAGCTTAACAATTTAATCTGTTTAATGAGATTATGCAGTTCCACATCAAGGCTGCAGTTAAAAACTCCTGAATCTGTTTCTATCATACATTCATTCTGCTTTAACGCCATATCCTGCACAATATCAAGATTTACTTCATTGTTCATCGCACAATAGATTTTACCCTGATTATTGAGTACAAAATTATAATCATCCGGTGATACCTTTATGCTGTAACTGTGACTGTTCTCAACATTCTTCAAAACATTGTTAATCAGATGCAGGACAATTTCTTTGTTATCTTCAGAAACTGTATGTGTCACTTCGGTAAATACTGACAGCAGTGCTTCAACAATCTGTGGTTCCATATCGTTTCTGCGCTGTTCATAATCTTCTTCCAGCTGTTTTACCAGCTGTGCATGCTGCTGTTCCAATTCCTGTTTTTTTTCTGTGAGCTGACGTTCCGATTCAATCATTCCTGAATTGAGTCCTTCCTGCTTCGCTTCTTCACGAATCTGTCCTGCCTGTGCCTGTGCCTGTGCCAGAATTTCTTCTGCTTGTGCTTTGGCCTGTGCAAGGATTTCTTCTGCTTCTGCTCTTGCAGCTTCGGCAGATTCCTGTGTTATTTCTTCTGATGCCGCTGCTTCAGTATTGATTTCATCTTCCGGAAGCCGTTCTACAACGTCTGCATTTAGTCCATTGATAAATCCGTCTGAATCTGCCTTCTGACGTTTTGCTGCTCTTGCCGCCTCTACCCGGTCTTTAATAATATCATTGTAATCAATGATTCTTTCACTTTTACTGATTGTTGTTCCAACCTTTAGCAAATTAGACAATGATCTCGTCACCTCCGCCTCTTGCAATTACAATCTCTGCTGAATCTTCAAGCTTTCTGATTACATTTACAATCTTCTGCTGTGCTTCTTCAACATCCTTCATACGGACAGGTCCCATGAAGTCCATATCTTCGCGAATCATAACAGCAAGACGTTTTGAAAGGTTGTTTAAGATTACATTCTGTACTTCTTCTGTTGCACCCTTTAATGCAAGTGCCAGATCGGCATTGTCTACATCTCGTAATACACGCTGGATTGCTCTGTCGTCCAGTGAAAGAATATCCTCAAATACGAACATCTTCTTACGGATTTCATCTGCAAGTTCAGGTTCTTCAACTTCGAGAGTTTCCATAATATGTTTTTCTGTTCCACGGTCAACCGAATTGAGGATTTCTACGATTGCATCGACACCGCCGACAATTGTGTAATCCTGGTTGACCAGTGCAGAAAGCTTTCTTTCAAGCACTTTTTCGACCTGTTTGATAACATCCGGTGATGTTCTGTCCATCTGTGCAATTCTTCTTGCTACATCTGCCTGTTTCTCCGGTGGCAGTGATGACACTACCATCGAAGACATGGAAGCCGGCAGATATGAAAGAATTAAAGCGATGGTCTGCGGATGCTCGTCCTGAATAAAGTTTAACAGCTGGCTCGGATCTGTCTTTCTGACAAACTCGAACGGTCTTACCTGTAATGATGCTGTCAGCTTGCTGATAACATCCTTTGCCTTGTCTTCGCCAAGCGCCTTTTCGAGCAGTTCCTTTGCATAAGAAATACCGCCTTCGGCAATGTACTGCTGTGCCAGACATACTTCGTAAAACTCATTCAGTACCATTTCCTTGGTCTGTGGTGATACGCTGCTGGTATTTGCAATTTCCAGCGTAAGCTGTTCTATTTCATCTTCTTTTAAATGTTTAAAGATTTGTGCTGATTTTTCCGGTCCTAATGCAATCAAAAGAATCGCTGCTTTTTCAACACCATCCATTTCTTTATCTTTCCCTGCTGCCTTTGGCATACTCTCACTCCATTCCAATATACATCTATATCTTTATCTGCCTTTTATTAATCCCATCCGTCATTTAACCAGTTACGCAGCAGTAATGCCACTGCTTCCGGATTCTCATCAACGAATTTTTCAATTGCCTTTCTCGTTTCTGACTTCTCCTGAATATCAATGTCATCAACAGCAGGCTGGTTCTCTTTTGTCGTTGCAAGCATTTCTTCTACTGACAATTCCGGTTCTGTCTCCTCTACTGTTAATGGTCTTGCACTTCTGATTACTACAAATGCAAGCAGTCCTAAAATAACAACAGCGAGTGCAATCTGAATCCAGAAGCTTGCTGTCTGGAATACGCTCGGTGAATCCGAATCTTCAAAGTAATGTGTTTCATAAGCCAGTACATTGATATTGCCCTGTGCAACACCTGTACCTCTTGAAATCGCATCCAGCCATGTATTATCAACGTCTAATGCAACGGAATCTGCATTCTGTGCCTTAAACTCATCCCATGTCATGTTATCAAGATAGCCAAGTTTCTTACATTCATCCTCATTGTAAATGCGGTTCTTAATAAATGTAACCTGCAGCGTAGATGAATCATATACAATAGAACCCGGCTCTTTTGTTGTGGTTGTTACCAGTTCATTTGGCAGGTAAGCATACTTATGCACTTCATAGGTTGAAGTAGAAGAAGTCCCGTCTGTCACTTCATAGGTTGTATCATCATTTGATGTTGTACCCGGCGTGCCGCTCGCACCGTTTGTTCCAACAGATGTTTCATCATAGGACTCTGAATAAAGTCCCTGTTCCTGTCCGTCTGCCGGTGTATATTGCTTTGCAATCGTATTGACTGCATCCCAGTCGAGTACAAGATTCATTGTAATATAAGCATCATCGTATAAACCAGTTGCAAGAAGTCCCTGTCTTAACGAATTCTTGGTTGTATTTTCAATACGTTCCTTATATTTTAATTTACTGTTGTAGCTGACACCGGAAACCGTTGAATTATTCGCGCCGGAATATAGTGTTGAACCGTCACTGCTTAAAATTGTAATGTTGTCTGTATTGGTATTACCGACTGATGTTGCAAGGAAATTCGCAATACTTTCCGCCTTTTCATCTTCCATCGTCTTTGACAATTTTAACGTAACACCTACAGATGCATCAGAGGTTGCCGTATAAAAGGAATTGGTTGAATCTGCAAGCTGGATATTTACTGTTGCATTTTTAATTCCATCCATGGATTCCAAATCTGATTTCAGCTTTGATTCCAGATAGTGTGCATATTTCTTTGTCTTATCCGATTCTGTCGTTGTAAAACTGCTGTTCATTGCATCGTCAAAGCTATATCCGTCTGACTGGATATTCTCAGAGGCAATTAACATTTTAGCATCTGTCAGCTTTGCCTTTGGCACCTGAACAATCAGTGAATTATCTGCCACCTTATAATCATAGCTGTTACTCTTTAACAACGCCGTTACTTCACTTAATTCGGTATAATCCTTACAGGTTGTAAGCACCTGGTAATTCGGCTGGTTTAAAACCACTGCAAGAATTACAACCGCTACCAAAAACACAGCCACTGCACTTACAATTACCGTCTTTTGTTTTTTTGTCCAATTATTCCAGATTTCCAACAGTTTCTTTGGAATCTGTTTTATTCTTTCAGCCATCTATCCATTAACTCCCATCAATTAAATTGACATATTCATAATTTCTTTATACGCTTCAAGCGCCTTGTCACGAATTGCCACCGTATACTGTAATGCCATATTAGCTTTCTGCTGATAAACACCCAGTTCATGAGTATTGGTCATATTTCCCAGTGCAAAATCAACTTCTGCCTGCTGTGCCTGCTGAATATAGGTATTAGTACTGTCTAACAGTCCGGATACTGCATTATAAATGGAATCGAATGTACTGTCTGTCTTTGCTGTGCTTCCCGTTGCCGAATCCTGCATTGCCTGTGAAACCTTTGATACATAATCTGTTCCAAGGCTGTTAATTGCTGATGTTACGTCCATAATAAATCTCCATTCCTCTATTTACGGTTTTATTTACTGCTTACTGTTCTCCGATTGTAAGTCCTTTATTTGCCATTGTTTTGCTTGCATTAAATGCAGAAATGTTTGCCTCATAAGATCTGGAAGCATCAATTAAATCTGTCATTTCCTGTACAACGTTTACATTTGGATAGGTTACGTATCCATTCTCATCTGCATCCGGATGTGACGGATCATATACCATATTCATATCTGTTGAATTATCTTCATAGACAGAAGTTACCTTTACACCATCGCCTAACAATCCATTGTGTGCCTGTTTTAACACGCTGGCAAAAGATGAACCGTTTGAGCTTGAGCCGGTCACGGCGGTTGAAGCTGTCAGTGTCTTTTCCGTAAATACGACTGCCTTTCTGACATAAGGTGTTCCATCGGACGTTCTTGTCGTATTGACATTTGCAATATTCTGTGAAATCACATCTGTCCGCAACTGCTGTGCCGTCATTCCAGAAGCACTGATATTAAAAGCTGTAAACATCGACATATTAATCATTCCTCCCATTTATAACAAACATTCTGCTAAAAGCTGTCACGCCTATTTATTTTAATACTGCCTTCATTCTTGTAAATTCATTATTCATGCTATCTATTAACGCATTGTAATTAATCTGTTCTGCTGCCAGTTCAGCATTCTCTGTAGACAAATCCACGTTATTACCATCCATTCTGTATGACAATGTAGTATTTTCCGTATATGTCCTGGTTGTAATTCCGCTCAAATTAGCTTCATTCACCTTCTGTGTCAGCGTTGAAGCCGGTGTACCTGCCTGCTCAAGCGCAGACTTTAAATAAGTTGTAAATTCCACGTCCTGTCTTTTATAATTTGGTGTATCCACATTTGCAATGTTATTGGTAAGAACTTCCTCTCTTAACCAGCTTGCATCTGCTGCCGTCTTTAAAACATCTACATATCCAAATGCCCCCGAATTCATATTCTATACTCCTTTCTTCGATGCGTTCCTATGTACTCATCACATAAAAAACCTAAGATATATTATAAATTATATATGAAAAATTACAAGTTTTTTTTAGCATTTTTTACATTATTATTCCAATTTTGACAAATTTTACCATAAAAAAAGGACTGATGCGCTACACTTGTGTATCATAATTCCTATATACGCATCAGACCTTTTTATTAGTTTTCATCAAGTTTTTTTATTTCTTCAAAAACGACTTCATTAATGACTTTGATGTACGTTCCCTTCATCCCCGATGATCTGGACTCAATAACTCCTGCGCTTTCAAATTTTCTCAATGCATTTACTATAACAGACCTTGTAATACCAACCCTGTCTGCAATCTTACTCGCAACAAGAATGCCCTCTGTCCCATCCAATTCTTTAAAAATGTGTTTAATCGCTTCCAGCTCTGAAGAAGAAAGCGTACTGATTGCCGATTTCACAATCTGCTGTTTGCGGACTTCCTCAGCATTTTCCTCATTTACGGAACGCATCATCTCCAGTCCGACAACAGTTGTTCCATATTCACACAAAATAATGTCATCAATTTCATAGCTGTTATTGCTCTTGTACATAAACAGCGTTCCAAGCCGTTCACCGGCAATCTCTATCGGTGCAAGCAGTGCCTGAAACTTTTTGACATTCTCATTTGTAAATCCCAAAGTTGCCAGATTTACATTTTCTTTTGTCGAAAGAACACTGAGCAGCCTTTCATTCAGCATATTATCCACAAATCCGCCAACCTTGTCATAAATCAGTTCATCAATAACTTCCTCACTGTTATAAAATCCCGTGCCAAGCACCTTGCCTTTTTTACTGATCACAAGGATATTGGATTCGAGAATGCCGCTCAACACAGCACAGATATCATTGAATTCAACCCGATGTGAGTGATTGTTATGAAGCAATTTATTGATTTTTCTGGTTTTATCTAATAACTGGACACTCATTTCTATCCTCCTTATGTTTACTTGGCAAACTGCCATACTCTATTATTGATAATAACACGTTTTTCATTACAATTCAACTGAATTCACTGTATTTTTCACAAAATTTCACTTTATTTCAAAAGCTTTCTATTTATTTTCATCGTTTTCACGATTTTCTACATAGCCGCAGTTTTCATCACCGCACACCAGCTTATTGCCTTTTTCCAGCATATAGCCGCCGCATTTCGGGCATTTCTTATCAGAAGGCTTCTGCCATGTCATAAAATCACATTCCGGATTATCCTCACAGCCAAAATATCTTCTGCCCTTCTTGGTCTTTCTCATAACGACTTCTTTTCCGCACTTCGGACATGCCACACCGATTTTTTCAAGATATGGTTTGGTATTTCTACATTCCGGGAAACCAGGGCAGCCTAAAAACTTACCGTGCGGACCGTATTTTACAACCATGTTTCTGCCACACTTCTCACAGACAACATCCGTTACTTCATCTTCAATCTTTACCGATTCAAGTTCTTTTTCTGCCGCTTTGACGGCTTCATTTAAGTCCGGATAGAAATTTCTGATAACCTCTTTCCATTTTACTGAGCCCTCTTCCACACCGTCGAGCAGTGATTCCATGTTTGCGGTAAAATTCACATCTACAATAGAAGGAAATGCTTTCTTCATAATGTTATTGACCGCTTCACCCAGTTCTGTCACATAAAGATTTTTATTTTCCTTTGCAACATAATGTCTTGCAATAATCGTTGTAATGGTCGGCGCATACGTACTCGGGCGGCCGATTCCCAGTTCTTCGAGTGTCTTTACAAGCGATGCTTCCGTATAATGTGCCGGCGGCTGTGTAAAATGCTGCTGTGGATTCAGTTCATTTAATGTCAGTTCTGACTGCTCATCAATTCCCTTTACCAGTGCATTGGAGGCTTCCTTTTCTTCATTATCCTTATATACAGATAAGAATCCTTCAAACTTTACCTTGGAAGCTGCTACCGTAAAACGGTATTTTCCTGCCGCAATCTTTACAGAAATGGTTTCATAGACCGCCGGACTCATCTGACTTGCCGTAAAGCGCTTCCAGATAAGCTGATAAAGACGGAACTGATCTCTGGATAACGATTCTTTAATCACAACCGGCGACAGTGCAATATCTGTCGGCCGGATTGCTTCGTGTGCATCCTGAATCTTTTTATCATCTTTTTTATCCACACCGGTATTTCCTACATAATCCTTTCCATAAGAAGCTTCAATATATTCTGCTGCCATAACTACTGCTTCATCTGCTACTCTTGTGGAATCCGTACGCAGATACGAAATTACACCTATTGTTCCTCTGCCTGCAATATCCACACCTTCATAGAGCTGCTGTGCAAGGCGCATGGTTTTTTGCGTTGAAAAATTCAATGTTTTTGCTGCTTCCTGCTGTAAGGTACTGGTTGTAAACGGCAATGGGCATTTTTTTGTCTTTTCACCTTTTTTAATGCTTTCAACATAGAATTTTTCTTTTTCTACCGCCTGTGTAATTTCCTGTATCTGTGCTTCATCTTTAATGTCGATTTTCCCGTCAGCATCTCCGTAAAACTTTGCCGTCAGGGGCTTTTTCTCACCTTTTACGTCTAATACTGCTTCCATTGTCCAGTATTCCTGCGGAATAAATGAATTAATCTCATCTTCCCTGTCACAAATGATACGCAGAGCAACAGATTGTACACGGCCGGCACTTAAGCCTCTTTTAATCTTTGCCCATAACAGTGGACTAATCTGATAACCTACCATCCGGTCAAGCACACGTCTGGACTGCTGGGCATCCACAAGATTCATATCAATCTTGCGTGCATTTTTAATAGAAGCTTTTACTGCATTTTTTGTAATTTCATTAAATGTAATCCGGTAAATATCTTTATCCTCCAGCTTCAATGCCTTTGCCAGATGCCATGAAATCGCTTCTCCTTCGCGGTCGGGATCGGTTGCAAGATACACTTTATCTGCTTTTTTGACTTCTTTTCTTAAAGCAGCAAGAATATCTCCTTTCCCACGGATTGTTATATATTTCGGTTCAAAATCGTTATCTATATCAATTCCCATCTGACTTTTCGGTAAATCTCTGATGTGCCCCTGAGATGCCATAACCTCATAATTTGCCCCCAGAAATTTTTTAATCGTCTTTACCTTTGCCGGGGACTCTACGATTACCAGATATTTTGCCATAGTCTCTTTTTTTCCTCCTCAAATCTCTAAATCGTTCCTTACATAACAGTTTTTTGAGATTTCCGTAATCAGCCCCTCAAGCTGCATTTCCAGAATCATCTGATTTAAATCTGCTATTTCAAGCCCTGTTTCTGCTAAAAGTTCATCAAGGCTTTTTGGATACAAATCGAAACAACTATACACCATATCTTTGGGGGTTGCAAGGAATTTTTTTTGTATTTTTTCTTTTTCTTCCCCTTTCCCGACTGTTTTATTCATAAAAATTTTATCTTTTAATGCCTTTGTCTGAAAAATATCTTCCGGTTTTGTAATTACAATTGCCCCCTGTTTTATCAGTTCATTACATCCTTCACTGAGCGGCTGCCCGATATTCCCTGGCACAACATAAACATCCCTATTCTGCTCCAATGCCGCATCTGCCGTTATAAGTGAACCGCTTCTTTTTCTAGCTTCTACAACAATCACCGCATCTGATATCCCGCTGATAATGCGGTTTCTAACCGGAAATCTACCTGCTGCCGGTACTGTCCCCGGCGGATATTCCGAAAGAATTGTTCCCTTCTCCTGAATCTGCATATAAAGCCGGATATTTTCACGCGGATAGCAGATATCCACGCCGTTTCCAAGTACCGCCACCGTTCTTCCCCCGCCCGCAATACAACCTTCATGTGCCGCAGTATCAATACCCGATGCCATGCCGCTTACCACAGTAATGCCAAGTTGTGCAAATGCCTTTGCGAAGCTGTACGCAACCGACCTTCCATAGCCGGAACATCCTCTTGCCCCCACCATGGCAACTGCCGGTTCATCTGCGCACAAAGGCTGTCCTTTGCTGTATAATCCGTAAGGCATATCATATAATTGCAGAAGGTTTTGGGGATACTGTTTTCCTTCCTTATATATAAACGATATTCCCTTATGCTGTAATTGTGTAAAACTTTTATAAACTTTTTCCATATTTCTGTTTTTCATAATCGTTTCTATGTTTTGCTGTGTAAGACCTGTACAGCCATGCAGTGCTTCCGGCGCCGCATAAAAAACCGCCTTTGGACTTTTAAATACATCCAGCAGTCTTTTTATCCGCTTATTGCCTATCCCTGAAAGATTGCACAGCCAGTACCAGTATAATTCTTCTTTTTCCTGCATATATTCTCCATTCCTTCTGTGTAAATAAACTGCTATTTAACCCCGGTATCATTTTATTCGATTACCGAACGGTAGCTGCGGTAAGAAAGTGCCTCGCTTAAATGGGCAATTTCAATTTCTGTACACTCTTCAATATCCGCAATCGTGCGCGCCGTCTTTAAAATCTTGTGATATCCTCTTGATGTAAGATGGAATTTATCATAGACTTTTTCCATAAACTCCTGTTCTTTTTCTCCCAGCCTGCAATATTTTTCAAGCTGCATGGCACTCATCTGCGCATTAAAATAAATATTCTCCTTTGCAAAACGCTCCGCCTGCCATGCTCTTGCACACTCCACCTTTTCTTTCATGTAAGCCGATGACCCTTTTTTATTACAGCTTTGATACTGCATTTTATGGACACCTGCATCCGTAACCTGTATACAGATATCAAAGCGGTCCCATAACGGACGACTGATTCTGCCCAAAAATCGTGTAACATCCTGCTGTGTGCAGGTACATCTGCTTCTGTCTGGAAAATATCCACAGCGACATGGATTCATCGCTGCTGCCAGCATAAAATCTGCCGGATAGACACACGTTTCCGTTAAACGTGTAAGAATCACTTTTTTCTCCTCAAGCGGCTCTCTAAGCCCCTCCAGAACTGTCTGACGATACTCTGTGAGTTCATCTAAAAATAAAACGCCTTTTCCCGAAAGCGTGACCTCTCCCGGTCTTGGCACTCTGCCTCCGCCCAAAAGTGCCGCCTGGGTCACACCATGCCCCGGCGCCCGGAACGGTCTTTTCGTCATCAACGGATGATTGGGATTTAACTGTCCTGCAATACTGTATATCTTTGTCAGTTCCAGCTGTTCCTCAAACGATAATTCCGGCATAATCGATGAAATTCTTTTAGCAAGCATCGTCTTACCGCTTCCCGGCGGTCCTACATATAAAATGTTGTGCATCCCCGCCGCAGCAATCATCGTCGCCCGCTTTGCACTCTCCTGTCCTTTTACCTCCAGGAAGTCCAGCTGTTCCTGTGGACTTTCTTTCCCTGCCGTATCATAATTTCCTTTCAGAGTACTATTGCTTTCCTGCGCCGGACTTTTTCCCGTCTGCAAATATACCACCGCTTCTTTCAGTGTCCGTACCGGTATCAGTTCCATTCCCTTTACAACACTTCCCTCTGCCATATTCTCTGCCGGCAGAATACAGCGCTTCTTTCCCTGCTGTAATGCTTCACATACCGATGGCAGAATTCCTTTTACCGGATTGACCGTGCCATCAAGGCTTAACTCCCCAATAATGACCATATCTTCACATACTGTCATATTGACTTCATCCTGCGCGCCAAGAATCCCTATGGCAATCGGCAGATCAAATCCTGTCCCGTATTTGTGTAAGTCCGCCGGAGAAATATTGACTGTAATGCGCCGCGGTTTCTGTTCATAACCGGAATTACGCAGGGCAATCCGCACACGCTCCTTCGCCTCTTTTACTTCTGTGGAAAGATAACCGCCCATATCAAATACCGGCAGCCCTCTCCCCACATCCACTTCCACTGTAACTACATAGGCTGTAATGCCCGTAATCGTAGTACTGTAAACCTTCGAAAACATTGCTCACCTCTGTAATATAATATAGTTTTATTCTTCTCACTATTCATATTACAGATATATTTTTAATTTGTCAACTATTATTTTTTAAGATTTCACAGTTATATACAAATTTGCCTGTACTTTCACACAGCTCATACTTTTGCTGAATTACTGCCTTTGTTATTTTCCAGACCCGGGTCTTTTGCAACGGTGCTTCCATTCCCGATAACTGTGCAATCCGCTCAACAGCCGTATCTGCATCCATGCTGTTTACTGTTCCAAGTACAACAAGTCCCATCTTTGCCGCACGCAGTGCCGCCTGTACAGCTTCCGGTGTTTCAAGTTCACCGATTAAAACACCATCTGCCGATTCATGCAGCAGATTGTCCATTCCTTCTTTATAAGAACCGGTATCTTTCCCGATACAGCGGCGGCTTAACAGCCCTTTTCCTGCTTCTATCGGATATTCTACAGGACTTTCCAGCGTTACCAGATGCATAAAACGTCCTGCAAGCATCTGTTCTGCCAGTGCCGCAAGTGTGGCACTCTTTCCGCTGTGCGGCTTTCCACAGACAAGTACCAGCCCCTGCGTAATCCCTGCCAGTGCTTTTACTTCTTCCGGCAGTTTTTCTTTCTTATTGATAATTTTTACACAGGCTGACGGCACACCGTCATTCTGGTAAATATGTACGCGGAATCTGCCGATTCCATGAAATGCAATCACTTCGTCCACACTTTTTGTTTCCCTGTACTGCGCCGCCTGTTTTGCATCCAGCATTTCAAGCAGAATTTTTTCTGCTTCTGTGCTGCTTAATTCCGGATAATCGAGATTCTTTATCTTTCCGCCAATCCGTGCTGCCGGTTTTCTGCCCGCCATCAGATATATTTCTGCTGCGCCTGCCTGCTGTGCCTGCCTGAATAACTGTTCAATTGTAACCATCTTTCCACCTCATTCCATCAACCGGTTACTGTATCTGTTCAATCCGGTACTGTGTTTCATTTTGTTCTATTGCTTCCTCATAAATTCTGTCATAATCATCCGAGCAGCTGTAGCGTTTTTCATTTTCATCATGGACAATGTCAAATATTCCCTGTGATGTCACATATCCATCTGAATAAGCAAATGCAAAATAAACATCTTCTTCATTGTCATCATTTTCTATCACTGCCTGATAAAGAAAATACAGGTAATTGTCCGGTCCTGCCACCGCGTCTGCTGTTTCTTTTTTCTTTAAAAAGTATATGCCAAGACATTCAATATCCGAAGCTTCTTCAATATTGCTGCTTCTTAAATAAGAAGTCTTTCCTGTGGCTTTATATAACATACGGAAGGTTGTATTCTCTGTCTGTGCAATAATCGTATCCTCAATCTGCCCCTGCATTTCTGACAGCACTGCATCGTCTATGTCAGCCGGTGTCTGTACATACTCACTTAACCCCTCGGCACGCACCGTTACCTCTAATGTATCTGCGATATAGCCGTGTCGTCCGAGTTCTTCTTTGCCGGTTTCACAGCAGATTGTCACTGCATCGCCTTTTTGAATGTTTTCCGTCATATCCGCCGTAAATATAAGACTGCCAAGATACTCATCACCCCACTTGTTGGTAACCAGTGCATACGCATCCGGGCTGATTCCCGCAAAGGTCACTTCTACATTGGAGAATAAATCAATCTTTGTGCCTGCTTCAATACCTTTGGCACGCACGGTATAATCTTTTGCTTTGATTTTAACTCCCAGTTCTTTTGCAAGCTCCTTATCAAATAAAACCTCAACCTTTACTTTTTGACCGTTTGCAATATTCATCTGATGAACTGCTGCCGTTACCGATTCTGCAAGACTTCTGTAACAGTTCTGTTTATCTGTGTCTTTTGTCTTTCCTGCAAGCTTACGGTACAGTTTTTCCGTATCCACACTGCACTCTGCTACGGCATATCCGTCCGCTCCGGTGTAAGATACCGTAATGTAGTCTTCCGGCTTTACCTTTGACGCCACCGCACAGATAAGGCTTACAAGCAGGATCACCAGCACCAGTACACCGATTGCTGCACCTGCCGCCGTCTTTGGTTCTTTATGCACCCAGCCGGTAAAATCCTGCATGAAACACTTGAATTTTCCCTGCTGTCTGCGTTCTTCCTCCTCTTTTTTGCGTTCTTCTTCCAGCGCAATGGATTTTTCTCTCCATTTGCCCAGTTTTAAATCGACTGTTTTATCCACAGGTTCGTTTTTACTCATTTGCTGTTTACTCATTTTCCCTCTTTTCCCGCCTGATACGGCTGTTTATTCTACCGGTCTTGTATACTGCTTTAAAAATTCAAGTTCCTCACCGGATAAATGCGGTGACAATCTGCTGTAAACCGCCGCATGGTACGCATTGAGCCTTTCGATGTCTTTTTTCTCCAGCCATGCCGTGTCTACCAGGTCCAGATCAATCGGAACAAAGGTCAGCGGTTCAAATTTTAAAAAGGTGCCGTACTCATTTTCACCGTCACCGACACACTCTATTTCATTTTCAATACGGATACCGTAAGCGCCTTCAATGTATACACCCGGCTCATCGGAAGTGACCATGCCTTCTTCAAATACGCACAAATCATTTCTGCCCGGATTGTGCTTCCAACGGAAGCCGTTGGGCGACTCATGCACGTTGAGCAGATACCCGATTCCGTGACCCGTGCCGCACCGGTAATCCATGCCCTGTTCCCACAGCGGACCTCTTGCCAGAATGTCCAGGCTAAAGCCCGTACAGCCTTTTAAAAAACGTGTATTGGCAAGATTTAACATGCCCTTTAAGGTGAGTGTGAAATATTTTTTCATCTCTGCTGTCACTTCACCCAGTGCAAAGGTACGGGTAATATCTGTCGTGCCGCGAAGGTACTGTCCGCCCGAATCTACCAGAAGCATCCCCCTTGGATACAGCACCGCACAGTGGTCTTTTTCTGCGTGATAATGCATCATTGCCGCATTTTCACCGTATGCACTGATTGTATCAAAACTCAATTCCTTGTAATCCGGAATATGGCTTCTTAAATTATCCAGATACTCTGCTGCCGTCACTTCCGTGACATTCCATTCTTTTCCTGCTTCGTACTGCTTCATTGTATTTTTGAGCCAATACATAAATTTCGTCACGGCAAGTCCGTCATCAATGTGGACATCCCGCAGATTCGCAAGTTCTGTCGGATTTTTGACCGCTTTCATATGCACGGACGGATTTTCCTTACAAATGCATTCTGCAGTTTCCGGCACACTCTGGAAAAGCGCCAGATTCACTCTTTTCATATCCATCCACACCGAAGTTTTCTTACCCGCAAGACTGCGTAAATCCGCATAGATTTGATTATACAGACGAAGCTGTATCCCATCCTGTGCCAGATCAGCTTTCATTGCCTGCGTAAAACGGGATTCCTCTGTATACAGATACACTGCATTCGGTGCAAACAGCAGATATGCCATAATCACCGGATTACATGCTACATCATCGCCGCGCAGATTTAAAATCCAGCAGATGTCGTCTAACGAAGCCACCGCATGATATGCCGCGTGTGCCGTCTCCATTTCCTGATAAATTCTGTGAATTTTATCCTCACGGCTCTCTCCGCTGTATTTAAGTTCCAGTTCATACGCTATGGAAGCCGGAAATGCCGGTCTGTCTTTCCACAGTTCCTGTACCGGCATAAAATCCCCTTTGATCCTGCCGCCGCACGCCTCTGTAAGTTTTATCCACTCCATTCCTGTCTGTGCCACACACGTTCTTGCATCCATGCCAAGCACTCCGCCTGCGCCCAGCCGCTCACGGATATACTCTGTAAGCGTCGGCACGCCTGCACAGCCCATTTTCATCAGCGTAATGCCCGTACCTTCAAGCTGTGCCTGTGCCTGAACAAAATATCTGCCGTCCGTAAAAAGTGCTGCTTCTGTCTGTGTCACTGCCAAAGTTCCCGCAGAGCCGGTAAACCCGGACAGGTATTCCCGGTCTGCAAAATATGCGCCCGAATACTCAGACATATGATAATCATCGGTAAATACTACAAATATGTCTACATTTTCTGCTTTCATGCGTTCCCTCACAAAACGCAGTCTTTCTTTTATGACTTCATGTTTTTCCTGCATGGTAATTCCCTTCTTTTACTTTTATAGTTTGGCATCCTCCAGCAGTTTTTTTAGCTTTAAAAGCGCCTTTTTTTCAATCCTGCTGATATAACTTCTGCTGATACCCAGCCGGTCTGCCAGTTCACTCTGGGTCATCGGTTCTTTGCCGTTTAAACCATACCTCCGGATAATAATGGTTTTTTCTCTTTCATTTAATACTTTATCAAGATTCTGATACAGACACAACACCCTTTGTGCAAAAAGACAATCTTCTACTACATCTTCTTTTTCTTCACCGACAATATCTATCAGGCTGATTTCGTTGCCCTCTTTATCTTTTCCAATCGGCTCATACATCGACACTTCTTTGGATTTGCGCTTTTCCATGCGGAGCATCATCAGCAGTTCATTATCAATGCATTTTGCGGCATAGGTTGCCAGCCGGATACTTTTATCCGGTTTGAATGAATTGACCGCCTTAATCAGCCCAATCGTGCCGACAGAGATTAAATCATCCGTATCACGGTCTGCCTGAAGATATTTTTTGACCATGTGTGCCACGAGCCTCATATTGCGCTCCACCAATATATTTCTCGCTTCCATATCCCCATTATGAAAACGTTCTATCATTTCCTTTTCTTCTTTTGCCGATAGCGGCTTTTCAAATGCTTTCAAAGAAAGGCACCCCTGACACATATTTATATATAGTATGTGCCGGAATGCCTTTTATTGCTTTTCCAATCTAATCTTCTTTTCTTCTTAATATGTCATACTGGCAAAGCGGAACACCTAAATCAATATAAAGCTGCTGTTTCGGATGCGGTGCACTTTCCATCGCTTCTCCGTCTTCGTTGTAAATTGCCTTGACGGTAACTTCCATGTTCGTACCATCCGGGCGCATAACTTCTATCGTTTCCCCGACAGAGAATTTGTTACGCTGTTCAATATGATACAATCCCTTGTCATTACACTCTCCTACAATGCCGAGGTACGTATATTCCTTGACATATGTATTGGAATCATAAATCTGGGTGTTTTCATCCGGTTTTCCAAAGAAAAAACCTGTTGTATACTGTCTGTACGTACATTTCTGGATTTCAGACTTGTAAAAAGGAATCCGGCTCTTATATAATTCAGGGTCCTGTAAAAATTCATCAATTGCCAGACGGTACGTTCTTGCAACCGTTGCCACATATAATGCCGTCTTCATTCTTCCTTCGATTTTAAAGCTGTCAATGCCGGCTTCAATCAATTCGGGAATATGTTCAATCATACATAAATCCTTGGAATTAAAAATATACGTTCCGCGTTCATTTTCGTAAACCGGCATATACTCGCCCGGTCTGGATTCTTCCACAACAGAATACTTCCAGCGGCATGGATGTGTACACGCTCCGCGGTTTGCATCGCGTCCTGCCATAAAGCTGCTGAGCAGACATCTTCCCGAATAGGAAATACACATAGCCCCGTGAATAAACGTTTCAATCTCCATATCATCCGGGATATGCGCACGGATTCCCTTGATTTCATTTAAAGAAAGCTCTCTTGCCGTTACAACACGCTTTGCACCCTGCTTCCACCAGAACTGATACGTCATATAATTGGTATTGTTTGCCTGTGTGCTGATGTGGATATCCGTATCCGGCATCACTTCCTTTGCAATCGTAAACATCCCCGGATCGGAAATAATCAGCGCATCCGGTCCGATTGTCTTTAATTCTTCAAAATAGGCTCTTGCACCCTCTAAATCATAATTGTGTGCCAGAATATTTGCCGTCACATAAACTTTCACATCATGTGCATGTGCAAATGCAATGCCTTCCTTCATATCTTCCATCGAAAAATTCTTTGCTTTTGCACGCAGTCCAAAGGCTTCACCACCAATATATACTGCGTCCGCACCGAATATTACCGCTATCTTTAAAACTTCCAGACTGCTTGCCGGAATCAGCAGTTCCAGTTCGCGTCCGTTATAAAAATGTCCAGCCATTCTCTTATCCTCATTTCTGAGCGACTTGTTGCGAAGAAGCGATGAGAAATTCGCGCAGGCGATTTCTCATCTGCTATCAGGGAGATTTGTTTTCGCTCAGAAACAAATCTCCCTTCCGCAGGCATTTTAATGCCGGAGGAATCGCGAGCCAAATCTTATTTGGCTCTGCGATAAAAAGCGACTTTGTGACGCCTGCGGCACAAAGTGCTGTGTGAAGAATCTTAGGTTTAAGAATTCTTCACACTATCCCTTCTTAACACTTAATGTAATACCGTCACCAATCGGAACGATACTCGTTTCTAACTGTTCTGCATGGGTCAGTGTATAAATATATTCTCTCATTCTTGTGTGGATTGTCCGGTTTCTTCTTGTTACACCGTAACGGGACTCTACAATATCACCTTCCTGTAATACATTGTCTGAAATGAGCAGTCCGCCCGCAGGCATTAACCGCAGCAGTTCGGGCAGAAAATTAATATACTGTCCTTTTGCCGCATCCATAAAGATAAAATCATACGTTCCATCAAGTTCTTTTAAAATATCCATCGCATCACCCTCTAAAAGCGTGATGACCTCTTCTTTTCCTGCCCGTTTGAAATTGTTCTTTGCAACAGGAATCCGTTTTTCATAATTCTCAATTGTCGTAATGCGGCAGTTTTCGGGCATATTTTCACTCATAAGAATAGATGAGTAACCTACTGCCGTTCCCACTTCGAGAATTTTTTGCGGCCGCTTTAACAAAAGCAGCACCTTGAGCAGATTACCCATCTCTTTTCTGATAATCGGAACACCGTCCGCCAACGCTTCCTTTTCTATTGCATTACAAACCGGAGAATTCCCTTTATCTAAAGAATTAATGTAATCAACAATCCGTTCATTGACAATTGTTCCCATTATTTATCCTCTCCTGTATCTGCACCCGACAGCACTTTCATCATTTCTGTCGGTGTCATCGCCGTATTTAAGGTATACGTACCTCCTATAAATTTATCCTTATAATCGGATAATATAATCTGATAATAAAAACAGGTCTTATCTTTTACAAGTCCTTTGTCATAAAGGAGCTTTGCAAGCTGCTTAGACGTAATGCCGTCTGAAATCGTAACCTGTGTTTCCCTTGCCTGTGCCTCGGAAGAAACGGCTTCTTCATCAAAAATATTATGACCAAAGGTATACGCTTTGCTTCCTGCCGTAAAAATGATAAACACACCTACCGCAATTACAATTACATTAAGCGAAACACCTAAAATCATCCGGATACTTTTTTTGTTCATTTTTTGTCAATCTCCCATACTGCCCGGCATTTATCTGCCGCTTTCATTTAAAAAGTCCACATCAAAATCTACCGCATCCACAAGCGATACGCAGACATCCTGTACCAGACGGCACAGACACAGTTCTGCCGAAAAGTAACTTTTTGCCAGTCCCTGATTTCTCATATCAGCGTATTGCGCTTCCAGCTGCGAAATATTCTCATCAATCTCCTGAATTTCATCGTTGTACTGTATTTCAAAATTCCGTCTCCGAAATTCATCAATTGCCCTTTTTAAATCGGCATTTTTGGACACTTCCGCCTCCAGCCTCTTATATTCGCGGTATTCTTCACTGTCTAAAACCGCCTGTATTAATTCTGCTTTCAGCTCATCGATTCTTCCCATTTACATCTCCATTTTACGTTACATATGTGCTTCCATAATAATCGGAAGTATAACTGGGTTTCTTTTCATCTTCTTCCAAAGATATTCGCTTAAATCATCCTTGATAATGTTCTTAATTTTGCTCCAGTCTGTAATGTTTTTATCCATACAGGTTTCTACAGAACCGGATACCACTTCTCTTGCTTCATCTAACAGTTCTTCTGCTTCACGGACATAGACAAAACCTCTTGTCACAATATCCGGACCTGCTACCAGCTGTCCGCTGTACTTTTCAAGTGTGAGTACAACGATGATAATACCGTTTTCTGCAAGATTCTGACGGTCACGCAGTACAATATTGCCGACATCACCGACACCTAAACCGTCAACAAGAATCTCGCCAGTCTGTACATGTCCTACAATGCCTGCTTTTTCTTCGCTTAATTCCAGTACATCGCCACATTTTGCAATGAAAATATCCTCTTTATCATAACCTAAAGACTGTACAACTTCTTTCTGTGCCATTAAATGTCTGTATTCGCCATGAACCGGAATTGCATATTTCGGCTTAATCAGGGAGTAGAGCAACTTAATTTCCTCCTGACAGGCATGTCCTGATACGTGGGTATCCTGGAAAATAACCTTAGCCCCTTTCATACCGAGTTCATTAATAACCTTTGCGACAGACTTTTCGTTACCCGGAATCGGTGTTGATGAAAAGACAACGCAGTCACCCGGCTGGATAGACACTTTTCTGTGCAGGGAAGCAGCCATTCTTGAAAGTGCCGCCATAGACTCACCCTGACTGCCCGTTGTAATCAGTACAATCTGCTCCGGTGTATAATTTTTCATTTCTTCCGTATCAATGAGTGTGCCTTCCGGAATCTTTAAGTAGTCCAGATTCTCGGCAACTTCAATGATATTGACCATGCTTCGTCCTTCAACACAGACTTTTCTGCCGTACTTTACCGCAGAATTGATAATCTGCTGTACACGGTCTACATTGGATGCGAAAGTTGCAATAATCAAACGGCTGTTTTTATTATCTGTGAAAATCTTATCAAATGTTGCACCAACGGTACGTTCTGACATTGTAAAGCCCGGACGAAGTGCATTCGTAGAATCACACATCAGTGCAAGAACACCCTTTTTGCCCAGTTCGCCCATTCTCTGTAAATCAATCGGTTCACCGTAAACCGGTGTATAATCCACTTTAAAGTCACCGGTATGGATAATGACACCTGCCGGCGAGAAAATTGCCAGTGCTGCCGCATCTGCAATACTGTGGTTTGTACGGATAAATTCAACCCTGAAATCACCTAAATTAATAGACTGTCCGTAACGTACCACCTTACGCTTTACCTGACGCTGCATGCCGTGTTCTTTTAACTTGGAATCAATCAGGCCCATCGTGAGCTTCGTCGCATAAATCGGCGCATTGACTTCCTTTAATACATACGGAATTGAACCGATGTGGTCTTCATGTCCATGCGTAATGACAAAACCTTTGACTTTATCTGCATTTTCCTTTAAATAGGTGACATCCGGGATAACCAGATCAATTCCTAACATTTCTTCTTCCGGGAATGCAAGACCGCAGTCCACTACAATAATACTGTCATCGTATTGTATGGCAGTAATGTTCATACCAATCTTGTCAAGACCACCCAGTGGGATAATCTTAACAGAACCTACATATTCTTTCTTCATTTAACACCTCTAAAACTATTCTAAATCCATGTCTTCCAGTAACTCGGCAAAAATGCGGCTGACTGCATCCAGTTCTTCTTCCGATTCAACAAATTCATAAACCGCTTCTGTATCTTCTGCCTTTGATGTGTCTTTTAAAATATAAGCTTCCGCTTCTTCATCTTCTTCGTCTTCAGATTCGGTGACTAAAAGATAATTGATACCATTGACTCTCGTTTCCTCTATAATGTAAAAATCTACACTTTCCTGGTCTTCCGTTACAAAGGTAAGCTTTTCCATGTTCTTCTCCATTCCTGATTCTGAGATTCTATACGACAGGGTAAAAGGGACAAACCAATAGTTTTGATGGCAGTTCCGGAAGACTTTCCAAAACTGCCATGCTCACACGCTTAGTTGCCATTTGCTTTGTAATCTAAATATCCCTGTAAGATAAATACTGCCGCAATCTTATCGATTACAGCTTTACGGTTCTCTCTGCGTACACCGCTTTCCATCAATACTTTATCTGCCGATACCGTAGTCAGGCGTTCATCCCATAATACGACCGGCAGTCCCGTTCTTCTTTCTAACATTTCTGCAAAATTCTGACAATCCTGCGCACGCTCTCCAACAGAATTATCCATATTCTTTGGGAATCCTAAAACAATCTGCTCTACTTCATATTCTTCAATGATTGCCTCTATCCGGGCAAGTGTCTTTCGTAACTTATTCGCTTCTTTGCGCGTAATGGTTTCTAATCCCTGTGCTGTAATGCCGAGTGCATCACTGATTGCAACACCTACTGTCTTCGTACCATAATCCAGTCCGATGATTCTCATATTATAAGCCTTTTCCTTCGATGAAATATTTAATCACTTCTTCAACAAGCTCATCGCGTTCTACCTTCATAATCAGGCTTCTTGCATTGTTATGGCTTGTAATATAGGTAGGATCTCCTGACATAATATATCCCACAATCTGATTCACCGGATTGTAACCCTTTTCCTTCAAAGCACGATATACCTGCTCTAAAATTCCTTCTACTGAAATTGCCTTGTCTGGCTGTGTTTTAAAAAATTGTGTGTTATTATCTATCATTTTCCTCACGTCCCTTTCGTATATGTGTTTATAATATAATAATTGAGCCAATAATACAAGTGTTTTTTGAAAATTTCTCGATTGATATGCCCTTTGCCGTGCGTATCACATCGCTTAATGGTGTCCACATTTTTCCATAAAAATAAGGATACAAAGACATTCCTGCCTGTAGCGGCATTTGTGGGACTGCTTTATATCCTTTATGTTTTATTATTTTTGTGATTTGAATTTCTTCTGACTTGACTTAAATACTTCTGCCAGACTTTCGTGGCAATATCTTCACAGCTTAGTTTAAATTCGTGCTTTCCGTTTCAGGAATGCCAAGCACAATATTTAAGTTGCCGTTTTTTACACGCAGTGCGTCAATAAAGTTCTTTTCATTGACATCTTTTTTTAATGCGACCGTGTATGTAAGTTCAAACAGGGTTCCCATGTTGGTTGTCTTTACTTTGCGAAGCTGGCTGTTTGTGGTATAGCTGTCAAAAACTTCGTTAAACGCATCGGTATAATTTAAGTTTTCCGGGATTGTAATCTTTAACTGGCGGTTTCCGGATGCCATATCGCCGAAGTTTGAGACAGAAAGTACGATTAAAACAAGTATAATCACAACTGCAAATATAGCTGCAAATGCAACATATCCGAGTCCGCAGGCAAGTCCTGCTGCCATGGTGAAAAATACGACGGCAATATCTTTTGCATTACCCGGTGCACTTCTGAAACGAACCAGTGCAAATGCGCCTGCCATTGAAAATGCTCTTGCCACATTACTGCCGATTAAAAAGATAACAACAGACACAATCGCCGGAAGCAGTACCAGACCGATGATAAAGTTTTTGTTGTAACCGTCCTTTTTGCAGGCAGTCATATAGGCGATGCCAATTAAAAGTCCTAACACGAGTGCCGTAAAAAGTCCTAACATGGCTGGGCCAATGCTGATTGTATCCTGCGCTGTACTTGTAAATATTGATTCAAACATAATGTTTCTCCTCCATTCATTCTTTGATTTTCCATAACATATTTTTTATATTCTGTTCCGTATTTTGAAAAAGATACGGGATAAATTTCCAGTTCCGATAAAATCCTTGTAAACCACAGCGGCACTGCCCTGTTGATTTTAATTTCCATCAGATACGTATTTTCCGGTAAAAGCTGCTGACCATAGCTTCCGCTCTCTAACCGGACATCTTCCCTGCGGGTTGTGATATTTTTGTCAAATGTAACACGGAAATCCCCGTCGTTTTTTTCAAAATATGCCCGCCGTTCATAGGATAAATAAACCTTCGGCACTAAATTATAGGTATGGCAGAAATAATCGATTTCCCGGAATACCTGCCGGTTCATCTGCGGATTTTCCATATCCGGCACCCGATGATGGTTTAAATAGTCATAGGCTTCATTTAACGGCATAATCGTACGCCGCTTGTTGACAATGCCTTTGTACTTCTTTTTAATTTCAACAAAAACATGATCTGTTTCCTTTGGTGTTCCATAGCTTCTCATGCGGAGCTTTTCTTTATACACCGGTCCTTCAATCGATGCCCGGATTAATGTATTATCCGGTGTATCATAATAAATGTTGCTGATTTCATAGAACGGCTTATCGCGGTTATACGCATCCACAACCATATATTCACTGATTGCCTGTGTCAGTTTTTCGTACTGTATGGCATTTAACATGTATTTTTTCTCATATCGGTTAAATACTTCGATTGCCATGTGCATCCCTCCCTTTGTTTTTTCAAAAATGCATTTCCTTATGTTGGATAGTTTATCCATTAAATGTGTCCAAAGTTTGTAAAATCTGCGTAAAAAATATGAAAGAAATTCACATTAGCGGCGTGCGCCGCAAGGCGCACTAAAAAGAGCCGCCACATTTTCATGTGACAGCTCTTTTAGTCTGTATCTTTTTATATTTACTTTGTAATATGTACGTCTAACTGGTTAAACGGAATTTCAATGCCGTTTTCATCAAATATCTTTTTGTATTCTTCTAACAGTTCAAAGCGGGTATCCCAATATTTGTCATTGGCAACCCACGCTCTGGTTTCGAGTGTAATACAGCTCTCGTCCAGACTCTTTACAATAACGCGGACATCTTTGTCTTTGATGATTTCTTCCTTGCGGTTTAAGCATTCCATCAGCAGTGCCTTTGCCTTGGATAAATCCGTCTGATATCCCACGCCAATCTGGATATCCAGTCTTCGCACTTCTTCCGCACCGACATTGATAATATTCGAGTTGGACAGGGTGCCGTTTGGCATCATGATAATCTTGTTATCAATTGTATGCAGTTTGGTGTATAAAAGCTCAATGGACACAACCGTTCCTTCACAGCTTCCCGATATGATATAATCGCCGATTTTAAACGGCTTAAATATCAAAAGTAAAATTCCACCTGCAAAGTTTGACAAACTGCCCTGTAAGGACATACCGACTGCCAGTGCCGCTGAACCAAATACCGTAATCAGCGAGGCTGTTGGAATTCCCAGTATTCCCACTACGATTAGTATTAAAATGGCATATCCTGCAAACTTTGTAATTGAACCGATAAATCTGGCTACGCCGACATCCAGATCACTTTTTCCGAGTGCTTTTACAATAATCTTAACCAGCCAGATAATCAGACGTTTTCCAATCTGCCAGACAATCAGTGCCATAATGATTTTTCCTGCCAGACTGACACTCCAGTTGCACAATTTATTAAACAGTGCAATCAGATTTGCTTTTGAAAAGAAAAACTCAATTTGTTCTGCCGTATCCTGTGCCGAACTAAGTGCGACAAAATAATTCATGATTTCCTCCGTTTTTTGTTTTCTTTTTTGTTTTTTTCAGCTTTTGCGCCTGTTGGGGCATTTTATCCCGGGCTACTTATTTCCGGCGCTTTAAAGCCGCAAGCTTCTTTTTGGTTTCCTGCTCGATTTTTAACTTGGCAGCTTCTGCCTCCTGTGCCTGTTTTTCGGCTTCTTCGCACGCCTGCTGTGCCGCCTTTGCCGCAAGTTCAGCCTGTTTTTGCGCTTCAAGGGCAGCCTGTGCTTCTTCTTCGGCTTTGACTTTCAGCTGTTCTGCCTGCCATGCCTGTTCCTGTGCTGCCTTTGCCGCAAGTTCAGCTTCTTCCCGGATTTGGATTTCTTCCAGTTCCAGTTTTGTAAACGGTTCATACGCATAAACGGTTAGTGCCAGCGGCGGTAAATCCAGTACAATAGAATTTTCACAGCCGTTTCTTTCCACCTTTTCCGAAGACAGCTGCTGTTCATTTAAAATGTTTTGTCCACCGAAATGTGCTGCATCTGTATTAAAAATTTCCTTATATTTACCCGGCTCTAAAACACCCATACGGAAATCCTTACGGACAACCGGTGTGAAATTCGCAATTACCAGCAAATCCTGCGATGTACTGTCTGATACCATACTCCGGCGCACAAATGCCAGCACCGTTTCCTGTTCATCCTGCGTATCTGTCCATGCAAAGCCCTCCGGTTCATAATCTGCGGTATATAATGCAGGATGTTCCTTATAAAATGCATTTAATGCTTCCATAAAGCTTTGCGGCAATGTGCCGGTACAGTTTTCCGCCGTCCGCTTTTTACCTGGATAACAATACTGATATGCCGTTGCAAGACGCATATTGGCATGTTTTTCCTCATCATTGCTGCCCGGCAGTTCCTGTTCGGTTATATGCAGTTCCTGTATAAAAAATTCACTGTAAAAATACAGCATATTATCTGTCAGTTTCTGATATACACCCTTTCTGAAAAGCGGGTCACTCTGCATAAATTTATCAAAATCATTTTTCCAGCCGTGGTTCCATTTAAAATCAAACCCCAGTGCATCTTCATGGCTGCCGGTCACCCTGCCCCACGTACTGGAATCCTGCGCAATCAGAACCGCCGGACATTTTTCTTTTATCAGCACTTTTTTTAGCTGTTTGAAAAATGCAACCGCATCGAGATTTTCATTTTCACCGTAAAGATTCGGAATCCACTCGCCCGGTGCGCGGCCATAGTCTAAGTACAGCGCACTTGCCACTTCATCTACAAAAAGCCCGTCTATATGATACTCCTTTATCCACATGATTGCATTGGAAATTAAAAACATTTTTACCTGTGGCTTTCCATATTGGAATGAGGATACCGCCACATCTGCATCCGGTGTCAGGCAGAATGCACTGCTCTCATAAAGGTTCGTTCCGTCAAACCACGTAAGCCCTGATGGAAGATTTCCCATAAATGCAGCATTCCAGTCTGCAATAACACCGATATTTTCTTTGTGCATTGCATTGACAAGGCGCTTCAAGTCATCCGGCGTACCAAAAATATCCGCAGGTGCGAAATAGCCTGCTGTTTCCCGGAGATTTCTGCGTCTGCTGTCATACTGCGCTGCCGCCTGCAGTTCAATATGTGTGTATCCAAGTTTTGCAATCTGTGCCGCGAACTGCTCCGGTTCTTTAATCTGGCGACAGGTTTCCGGTGATATTTCATAAATGGCAGCCGGTTCTTTTTCTATATCCCGGTTTTCTTCCGCCTTCTGCCATGCACCATCTTCCCATGCAAACGGAATATCTGCATACACAACCGATGCAAAGCCCTGACCGGCGTCGCACTGTCTGCAGTACGGGTCTGTCTTTACCGCAATATTGCCGCCTTTAAATTTAATTTCATATTTATAGGCTGTGCCTGCCTTCATTTCAGGTATAAACAGTTCAAAGATACCACTGTCCTCATGTTTTTCCATCGGAAAAATCCGTCCGTCCCAGTGATTAAAATCACCTACCACACTGACACGCTGTGCATTGGGTGCCCATACAGCAAAGCAAACGCCGCGGATTCCGCCCACAGTGCGCTCATGCGCGCCAAAAAGCCGGTATGCTTCCCAGTCATCGCCTGCCGCAAGTTTTTTGTGCTGCTCTGCCGTTAAAGCCGTGCCGCACGCATAAGGGTCTATATATTCTTTTTTCTGTCCTTTGATATCTTCAATACAGACAGTATAGGCAGTCTGTTTCTTTATCGGAATACAGACCGCAAAATAGCCTGATTCGTCAACCTTTTCACAAGCGTACGCTTTTTTTCTCCCCGCAATATGAATCTCTGCCTCGACCGCATCGGGACGGAAAACCTGTACCAGCATACCATCCCTGCACATCTGCGCACCGAGCAGCTCCATCGGATGACTGCACTCTGAATATACCAGTCCTTCAATCTCAGGCCAGTTCATGAATTGATATAACCGATTCATACTAATCTCCATTCCGCAGGCATTTTAATGCCGGAGGAATCGCAGGTCCAATGTCAGATTGGACTCTGCGATAAGAGCTATTTTGTGGCGCCTGCGGCACAAAATAGCTGTGTGAAAAATCTTCGTTTTAAAGATTATTCACATTATCTCCATTCTTTTTTATAAATTTTCCACCCACGTTGCAAATAATTCCGGCCAGACGGATACTTCCGGCTGGAAATGTGTTCCGTCTGCGGTATCTGTTTCCCGCGTTCCAAGTCCAAGTCCGTGATTACCGTGTGGAAAAAGGTGCAATTCAAATCCAATATGTTCTTTTTGCAATGCCTGTGCAAACAGCATGGAATTTTCTACTGGTACAGCACCGTCTGTAACCGTATGCCATAAAAAGGTCTGTGGTGTGTCTTTCGTTACACGTTCTTCCAGTGATACACTTTCAAGCAGCTGCTCATAACGTGTCCCAAGCAGTCTTTCTAATGATTTTCTGTGGGCTTTCTCCCCGGATGTAATCACCGGATATCCAAGCAGCATGCCATCCGGCCTTATCATTTCCGGCTCTGTATGCAGGTACTCTTTGACAAACCCTTCCAGTTCTTTGCTGTTCCACATTGTTCCAAGACTTGCCGCTACATGTCCCCCCGCCGAAAAACCGGCGATAATAATTTTATCCGGGTCACAGTCCCATTCTTTAGCATGTTCCCGCAGATACCGTACAGCGTACGCCGCTTCGTACAGCGCACACGGAAATTCATCGGGAATCAGACTGTATCTTAAAATTGCCGCATTCATGCCAAGTGAGAGCAGTTTCACTGCAACCGCTTCCCCTTCCCGCGGCGAATGATGTTCATAGCCGCCGCCCGGACAGATTAAAACCATTGGTCTGTGAAACGGCTTCTGCATCCCCGGATACATTTCCTTAATATAAGTTGTCAGTGTCGCTTTCTGTCCCTTATGTAAAATCCCCGCCCGCTCATAATCAATATCCAGTTCCATAGTTTGATGAATCATATTCTTCTCCAATTCCGCAGGCATTTTAATGCTGGAGGAACCGCGGACAAAATGACTGATTTTGTCCTGCGATAAATCTAATTGTAACGCCTGCGGCACAATTAGTTATGTAAAAAATTATCGTTTATGATTTTTCACATTTTCCTCATTTCTGAGCGACTTTGTCGCGAAGCGGCGATGAGAAATTCGCGCAGGCGATTCTCATCTGCCATCTATGATATTTGTTTTCGCTCAAAACAAATATCTATGTGAAAAATTGTGATTTATGATTTTTCACATTTCTCCATATTTTTAAATCTGATGTATAAACAGTCCGCTGCGCAGCTTCGGTTCAAACCATGTGGACTTCGGCGGCATCAGCCGTCCTGCATCTGCCACGGCAAAAAGCTGTGCAATTGATGTCGGATACATTGAAAATGCCAGTACACAATCTGTTTCACAGCGCCTTTCCAGTTCTCCAATTCCACGGATACCACCTACAAAATCAATGCGTGCATCGGTCTTTGGGTCTTTAATGCCAAGTACCGGCGACAACAGGGCATTTTGCAAAACAGACACATCCAGACCGTCTACCGGGTCATCCGATAAGATTTCCGGCTTTGCCGTCAGCCGATACCACTTCTTTCCTAGATACATACCAAAGGTTCCCTGCTTGTCCGGATGCACCTGCACAGCACTTTCTTCAACTGTAAATTTTTCTTTAACTTTTTCCAAAAAATCCTGTTCGGTATAACCGTTTAAATCCTTTAACACCCTGTTATAGTCCAGAATCTTTAACTGCTCGTCCGGAAACAGCACAGATAGAAAATAATTAAATTCTTCTTTTCCCGTATACTGTGGGTTTTCGGCACGGCGCTTTAAGCCGACTTTAACTGCTGAAGCGGCTCTGTGATGTCCATCTGCAATATATATAGATGAAATTCCTTCAAATGCACCGCGGATTGCTTTAACGGACTGCGGTTCGCTGATTTTCCATACCTGATGACGGACCCCGTCCGGCGATACAAAATTATATAAAGAAGAATTTTTCTTTGCTTTATCAATCTCACCGTTAATCACGGCATTGGCACGGTATGCTAAAAATATCGGACCGGTCTGCGCATTACAGGTATCCACATGCGTAATGCGGTCTAATTCCTTATCAGCTCTTGTATTTTCATGTTTTTTAATTACATTGGATTCGTAGTCATCAATTGAAGCACATGCCACAAGTCCGGTCTGCACTCTGCCATCCATTGTAAGTTCATAAATATAATATGCCTGCTCGCTGTCTTTGATAAATGTACCGTCTGCAATAGCGTTTTCCAAAAGTTCTTTTGCCTTTGCATAAACTTCCGGTGCGTAGGTATCGACCGAACTGTCAAACTGTGTTTCCGCACGGTCTATTTTTAAAAATGAAAGCGGCTCGCGGGCAACTTCCCTGCACGCTTCTTCTCTGTTGTATACATCATACGGAAGTGCTGCCACCCGCTCTGCTTTTTCTGCCTGCGGACGTACACATTCAAAAGGTCTGATTACTGCCATATGTCCTCTTTTCCGGGGTCATCCCCTGCCCCTTTTTTACTGTTCTTTTAATTCCTGTGCCAGTGTTTCAAGCTGTCCGCTTAACGCTGCCAGTTCTTCCACAATCACATTGTTGCTTTCTGTTGCGGAAAGCGTATCACTCGCGTGTGCAGCCACTTCTTCGGAAATTGCCGAAATCGTAGAAATGCTGTCAATAATTTTCTTGTTCGCATCGGCTAACTTTGTAACATACGCTGCCAGTTCATTAGAATGTCCGTATACATTGTCCGAATTCTTTTCAATAACCGTAAAGCTTTCTGCTGTCTTTTCAGTGGTTTCATTCTGGCTTTCAATCATGGAAATCATACTGCCGCTGACCTCAACCACCATCTGAATGGCATTGGATACATTTTCAATCAGCTGCGAAATCTGCACCGTGGAATCTTTCGTCTGCTGTGCCATTTGTGAAATCTCGGAAGCAACAACTGCAAAACCACGTCCCGCATCTCCGGCTCTCGCCGCTTCAATGCTTGCATTTAACGCCAGAAGACTTGTCTGTGACGTAATACTGTTAATAATATCTAGAATTGAATTCATCTGGCTCATATATGTATCCAGCTGTGAAAGTTCTTCTGTCACCTTTTTGCCGGATTCAACCGTTTCTTCTGCCTGTTTTACAAGAATACCGACATTTGCATTTCCCTGCGCAATGGCTTCTTTATTCTGATTCATACTGTCTATGATATTCTCTGTGCCTTTTTCAACCTGCTCTACCATTGCCTGAATTTCTTCAGTCTGGTTTAACTGGCTCTGTACTGCTTCTGCCGTATCATTAGAACCGGAATTGACTTCTTCCATGGATTCTTTCATTGCCTGCATGCTTTCACCAAGCGATGCTGTCTTTTGTGCACTTTCTGCAATCTGCTGTGTCATCTTATCGGAGGTATCCATAATCCGCATCAGCAGTTCTTCCGTCTTTTCATGTTCTGCCTTCAACTCTGCAAGCTTCTTCTGATTCAACTTTTCTGTCACAATTGAGGCATACAGCTGAATACCGCAAATCAGTACAATAACAAAAAACTGGATTTCCACAGATGTCATATCTGCTTTGGTGTAAATGCCCTTCTGGAAAAACATTACCAGCTGTACGACATTGACAATTACCATACCGACTTCAATCGGCAGCGAATACTTAAAATCATTGTATACCGTAATGGCAATCAGCATTGGAATAACATATACAAACGTAAAGTGATTATTGGTTGTAAACATTACAAATGTATATAAAATTGCATAGCCAATTCCTACGAAATGCTTAATCATCTTTGTATCATGCATCTTTTTATAGGAAATAAATTCTCCTGCTACCGGCGCCATTGCCAGAATAATTGTTACAAGTACATATAACAGTGTCCTGTCACCCTTTAAAAACTCCACAAAATATGCCACCGACATAATACTGCATACCAGACAATGGCAGTTCATAGCAACTGCATTCGCTTTAGCCAGTTCATAATCATTTTCTTTTGGATTGATCCCGCTGTTCATTTTACTCCTCCACTATCACATTTGTATTTTTTTATTATTATACCGTACCCATTTGTTTAAGTAAACAAACATTTCTAAAATCAAAGCAAAAAAAGAGCTGTTCTCCTCCAATTCCGGAAAACAGCTCTGAATTTATTATTTTACGACTCTGACTTTGATGATACCTTCAATAGAAGCCAGTTTATCAATAACACTGTCATCTACATTCTTGTCAACGTCAAATAAAGAATATGCATAATCGCCTCTGGACTTATTTGCCATTTCATCAATGTTTACACCTGCATCGCCAAGAATCGTTGTAATCTTGCTGATAACAGCCGGAACATTTTTGTGGCAGACTGCAATTCGTCCTGTAGTCGTGCAGACACCCATATCACAGGCAGGATAATTTACAGAATTTATAATATTACCGTTTTCAATGTAATTTCTCAATTCCTTGACTGCCATCACTGCACAGTTATCTTCTGCTTCTGCGGTAGATGCCCCAAGGTGTGGAAGTACAATTGCACCTTCCATTCCGGCGGTTGTCGGATTCGGGAAGTCTGTTACATACTTCTTTACCCTGCCGGACTTTAAAGCTTCACCAATTGCTGTTTCATCAACAAGAACATCTCTTGCACAGTTGACGATAATTGTACCATCCTGCATTAAATCAAATGCAGCTTTGTTAATCATCCCTTTTGTACTGTCTAATGCCGGAACATGAATGGTAATATAATTACATTCTTTATAAATGTCTTCTACATTGACAATATGTGTAACCTTGCTTGAAAGATTCCAAGCGGCATTGACTGAAAGATACGGGTCATAACCGTAAACATCCATGCCCAGTGCAATGGCTGCATTGGCAACAAGCTGTCCGATTGCACCAAGACCGATAACACCAAGCTTCTTACCCTTTAATTCCTGTCCTGCAAAAGCTTTCTTTGCCTTTTCGGTTGCTTTTGCAATATCTGCATTGTCTTTATTTTCAGCAACCCACTGATTACCGCCGATTAAATCACGGGAAGCTAACAGCATTGCTGCAAGAACCTGTTCTTTTACGGCATTGGCATTCGCACCCGGTGTATTAAATACAACAATACCGGCTTCTGCACATTTATCAAGTGGAATATTATTGACTCCTGCACCTGCTCTTGCAATGGCAAGTAAATGATCATTTAATTCCATATCATGCATTTTGGCACTTCTTACAAGAACTGCCTGTGCATCTTCATAAGAACTCTCCATATTGTAGTCATCTGAAAAAAGGTCAAGACCTACAGAGGCAATATTATTTAAGCAATGTACGTTTACCATTATTTTGTATTCTCCTTTTCAAACTTCTTCATAAACTCAACCAGTTTTTCTACCCCTTCGATTGGCATTGCATTATAAATAGATGCTCTCATACCGCCGACGGTTCTATGACCCTTTAAGTTTACAAAGCCTGCTTTTGCTGCTTCTTCGACAAATTTTGCATCCAGTTCCTTGTCACCGGTTACAAAAGGAACATTCATCAAAGAACGGTCTTCCTTTACAACAGTTCCCTTAAATAACTTACTCTCGTCAAGGAAATCATAAAGAATCTTTGCTTTCTTTTCGTTATGTTCCTTCATGGCGCTTAAACCGCCCATCTTCTTAATCCACTTAAATACCTTACCGCAGATATAAATGTTATAGCAAGGAGGTGTATTATAAAGAGAATCTGCATCTGCCTGTGTCTTCCACTTTAACATTGTCGGTGTTCCCGGTAATACGTCATCTGTAATCAGGTCTTCTCTGATAATGGCAATAACGACACCAGCCGGTCCGATGTTCTTCTGAACGCCGCCGTATACAACGCCATACTTTGTTACATCAATCGGTTCTGATAAGAAACAGGATGAAACATCCGATACAAGCAGATGTCCCTTTGTGTTTGGAAGAGTCTTGAATTTTGTACCATAAATTGTATTGTTTTCACAGATGTAAACATAATCTGCATCTTCCGGAATATCCAGATTTGAACAATCCGGTATGTACGAGAATGTCTTATCCTCAGATGAAGCAACCGCAACGGCTTCACCGTAAATCTGAGCTTCCTTGTAAGCCTTCTTTGCCCACTGTCCTGTGATAATGTAAGCTGCTTTCTTATTCTTCATGAGGTTCATCGGAACTTCTGCGAAGAACTGGGATGCACCGCCCTGTAAGAATAATACCTTATAATTATCCGGAATATTCATCAGTTCTCTTAAATCTGCTTCTGCTTCTTTGATGATGTTATCGTATACTTTAGAACGATGGCTCATCTCCATAACAGACTGTCCTGAGCCCTGATAATCCAGCATTTCATCTGCTGCTTCCTTCAATACTTCTTCCGGTAATACTGCCGGACCTGCACTAAAATTATAAACTCTTGCCACTTTTCTTTCCTCCTACAAGTTTTAAAACTATTATCTGACATTTTATTCCATTAAAGTGTTCCTGTCAACTCAATTCTTTATTTTTCCAAGTTCATTCTGTCTAAATCTTTTCTGTCAAATGCTTCTGAAATTGCCGCACCCGGTGAAACCATCGGGAATACTTTATCTTCTCTGTCAATAAGACAGTCAATGACACACGGAATATTTAATGCCATTGCATCTTTTAATGCTGCTTCAAACTCCTCAATCGTCTGGACACGGTAGCCCTTTGCCCCCATGCCTTCCGACACTTTGACAAAATCCACACAATCATCCAGAACAGTTGCCGAATAGCGTTTTCCGTAGAATAAATCCTGCCACTGGCGTACCATACCGAGTACATGGTTATTGAAAATAATCTCGATAACCGGAATGTTATAACGGGTTGCTGTTGCCACTTCGTTCATATTCATTCTGAAGCAGCCATCACCTGCAATGTTGATGACTGTTTTATCCTTGCAGCCTACCTTGGCTCCAATTGCCGCACCAAGTCCGTAGCCCATTGTACCAAGACCGCCTGACGTAAGCAGTGTTCTTGGTTTTTTATATTTGTAATGCTGTGCTGCCCACATCTGATGCTGTCCGACATCCGTTGAAATAATAGCTTCACCCTTTGTCAGCTCATAAATTTTTTCCATAATGAGCGGTCCGTTTAAGCAGTCCTTACGATATGCCATCGGATACTGTTTCTCATAATCGTGGATATGTTCCAGCCACTCATGTCTGTCCTGCTGTTCTAACTTTGCATTGACACGTTTTAAGATTTCAAGGGCGTCACCGACAACGCTTGCATCAGAATGGATATTCTTGTTAATCTCTGCTGCATCGATATCAAAGTGAAGAATCTTTGCATTTTTTGCAAATTTATTTGCATTACCGGTTACACGGTCTGAGAATCTCGCACCAATGGCAATCAGCAGGTCACATTCAGATACTCCGAAGTTAGACGTCTTTGTACCGTGCATACCAAGCATCCCTGTATAATGCGGGTCTGTTCCGTCAAATGCGCCTTTGCCCATCAGGGAATCTGCAACTGGCGCATCAATCTTCTTTACAAATCTCGCCAGCTCATCAGAAGCATCCGAAGCAATGACACCGCCACCGACAAAGACGTATGGACGCTTTGATGCCTTAATCATTTCAACAGCACGTTCCACATCTTCTTCTTTAATCGTATCTGTCTGACGTTCAATTGTCTTCGGTGTTTCCTTGATATAATCACATTCTGCTGCCGTTACATCCTTTGTTACATCAATTAAAACAGGACCCGGTCTGCCTTCCTTTGCAATCCGGAATGCTGCACGGATAACATCTGCCAGCTTTGTTACGTCTTTAACAATAAAGTTATGCTTTGTAATCGGCATTGTCACACCTGCAATATCGATTTCCTGAAAGCTGTCCTTACCTAACAGCGGAACGGTTACATTACAGGTAATTGCAACAACCGGAATCGAATCCATATATGCTGTGGCAATTCCCGTTACGAGGTTTGTCGCACCCGGACCGGATGTTGCAAAACATACGCCAACCTTTCCCGTTGCTCTTGCATAACCGTCTGCTGCATGGGAAGCCCCCTGTTCATGAGATGTCAGAATATGTGTAATCTCATCTGAATGTTTGTATAACGCATCGTATACATTCAGAATTGCGCCGCCCGGATAACCAAAAATTGTATCCACATTTTGTTCTTTTAAACATTCTACAATGATTTCTGAGCCATTTAACTTCATGTATCTTTCCTTCCTTTATATTCTATTTTTCATACCGGTACCCACTGACCTTTTTGTTACTGTTCGTTTTCCGGTACCTGAAGAACAGCCCCTCTGTTTCCTGAGGTTACTAATGAAGCATATCTCTTTAAGTAGCCTGTTGTAACCTTCGGTTCACGTGGCTGCCATTTTGCTTTTCTTGCTGCAAGTTCTTCATCAGATACCGCCAGTTCCAGTGTTAATGCCGGAATGTTAATCTTAATGATATCGCCTTCTTCTACCAGTGCAATCGGTCCGCCGACTGCTGCTTCCGGTGAAACGTGTCCGATAGAAGCACCGCGGCTTGCACCGGAAAAACGTCCGTCTGTAATCAGTGCAACACTTGATCCTAAGCCCATGCCTGCAATTGCAGAAGTCGGATTTAACATTTCTCTCATACCCGGACCACCCTTTGGTCCTTCATAGCGGATTACAACGACATCGCCTGCTACAATCCTGCCGCCCTTAATTGCCGCAATCGCATCTTCTTCACAGTCAAAGACTCTTGCCGGACCTTCATGAACCATCATTTCATCTACAACGGCTGAACGCTTTACAACACTGCCGTCCGGTGCAAGATTTCCGCTCAATACCGCAAGTCCGCCTGTCTTACTATATGGGTTATCTAACGGTCTTATGACTTCCGGATTTAAGTTTACTGCATTTTTAATATTTTCTCCGACCGTCTTTCCTGTTACGGTCATGCAATCAGTATTCAGAAGTCCTGCATCAGCCAATTCCTTCATAACCGCATATACACCACCGGCTTCATTTAAATCTTCCATATAAGTAGGGCCTGCCGGTGCTAAATGGCACAGGTTCGGTGTCTTTTCGCTGATTGGATTTGCAAATTTAATATCAAAATCAAAGCCGATTTCATGTGCAATGGCAGGAAGATGTAACATACTGTTGGTAGAACAGCCTAATGCCATATCAACTGTCAGTGCATTCATGATTGCTTCTTTTGTCATAATATCTCTTGGACGGATATTCTTGCGGTACATATCCATCACTGCCATACCGGCATGTTTTGCCAGCTTGATTCTTTCAGAATATACTGCCGGGATTGTACCGTTGCCGCGAAGTCCCATACCCAGTGCTTCTGTCAGACAGTTCATGGAGTTTGCCGTATACATGCCGGAGCATGAACCGCATGTCGGACATACTTTTTCTTCAAATTCACGTACATCGTCTTCCGTCATTGAACCGGCTGCATAAGAGCCGACTGCTTCAAACATGGATGAAAGACTTCTCTTTTTACCCTTTACATGACCTGCAAGCATCGGACCGCCGCTGACAAATACAGTCGGCACATTCACTCTTGCTGCTGCCATTAAAAGTCCCGGTACATTCTTATCGCAGTTTGGCACCATAACAAGTGCATCAAACTGATGTGCCAGTGCCATACATTCTGTGGAATCCGCAATCAGATCTCTTGTTACAAGAGAATATTTCATGCCGATATGTCCCATTGCAATACCGTCACAGACTGCGATTGCCGGAAATACAACCGGTACACCGCCTGCTTCTGCAACACCTAATTTTACGGCATTTACAATCTTATCCAGATTCATGTGTCCCGGTACAATTTCATTGTAAGAGCTTACAATACCAACGAGCGGCTTATCCATTTCTTCCTTTGTAAAGCCTAATGCGTTAAACAGCGAGCGGTGTGGTGCCTGCTGCATTCCTTTTTTAACGTTATCACTTTTCATGACTGTTCTCCGTTTCTTTTCTTTTTATTCTAAACATGAAAGCCTGAAATCCCGCTGTATCTGCACAAACGGGATTCCGGCTTCATAACAGATTTTACTTTTTTATATCCGTATCTTAAACACGTTCTGCGATTAAATCGCCCATCTTTGTTGTTGAGCACTGCTGCATGCCGTCTGCCATAATATCCACGGTTCTGTAGCCTTCCTTTAATACCTGTGCTACTGCCGCTTCGATGGCATCAGCTTCCTTGTCTAAATCCAGTGAGTAGCGAAGCATCATTGCCGCACTTAAAATGGTGGCAATCGGATTGGCAATGTCTTTGCCTGCAATATCCGGTGCAGAACCGTGGCTTGGTTCATATAAGCCGAGTTTTGTCTTTCCTAAGCTGGCACTGGATAACATACCGATTGAACCGGTAATCATGCTGGCTTCATCGGATAAAATATCACCAAACATATTCTCTGTTAAAATCACATCAAACTGTCCCGGATTCATAACCAGCTGCATTGCACAGTTGTCTACAAGCATATCGCTTACTTCAACTTCCGGATAATCCTTTGCAACTTCCTTTACGACCTTTCTCCAAAGTCTTGAAGAATCAAGAACATTTGCCTTATCCACGCTTGTCAGCTTCTTTCTGCGCTTCATGGCAATTTCAAAGCCTTTAATGGCAATTCTTCTGATTTCTTCTTCATTATAAGTGAGCGTATCGGTTGCTGTTACGACACCGTTTACTTCTTCTGTGTGTCGTTCACCAAAATACAGTCCGCCGGTTAATTCTCTCATGATAACCATGTCAAATCCGTCCCCGATTACTTCCTGCTTTAACGGACACGCAGCTTTTAATTCATTGTATAAATATGCAGGACGAATATTGGCAAACAATTCCAGTTCCTTACGAATCTTTAACAGTCCTGCCTCCGGTCTTAAATTCGGAGCAACGTCATACCACTTGGAGTTGCCGACATTGCCGCCGACTGCCCCCAGTAATACGGCATCGGATGCCTTTGCTACAGCAATTGCCTCATCTGTAAGTGGCACCCCGTATGCATCAATGGAACAACCGCCCATTAAAATCTTTTCATAGGTAAAATGATGCTCATACTTCTTTCCCACAGCATCTAATACCTTTACGGCCTCTCTTACGATTTCCGGTCCAATTCCATCTCCCGGAATTAATGTTATTTTACAATCCATGCTACTACCACCTGTCTTTCTCTTTTCTTACAGGAATCCGGAGGGTTCTACCCGTACCTGCCGCCCCTGAATACTTCTCCGCTTTCATATTTATGTATGAAAAAGGTTATTGTTTATTATCATAACGTATTTTTATGTATTTTTCAATATGTAATGCCTGATAAATAAATAACAAAAGACACCGAAGCGGGAATTGATACTTTCCGCTCCGGTGTCTGTACTTTCGTTACTTATTCTTCTGAACTCTTTGCCTTTTCTACCTGTGCAATGGCTTTCTTCTGCATGGAGATACGGCAGTTTTTGTTGTTACCGAATTCTACAATAACATCATCATCTGTAATATCCATAATTACGCCGTAGAAACCGCTTGTTGTTAATACATAATCGCCGATTTCGATTGAATCCATTAACTGCTGCTGTGCCTTCTGCTGTTTCTTCTGTGGCTTGATTGCAAGAAAATACATCATCAGTCCTAATGCAACGACATAAATAACGATAATTCCGATTGAACCCATTTTAATTTGCCTCCTAAAATATACTTTCAAATGTAATAACATACGTGTCCCTGACACATACACTCTATAATAGCGGAATTTATTCTTTCTGTCCACTAAAAAACATTTTGTTTATAATTTTTTACTTTTTATCATAGGTCTTTAACATTTCCAGGCGTTCTTTCTTAAAGGCACTGTATCTTCCTTCTTCAATCGCTCCCCGGATATCTTCCATTAAATGATTGTAGAAGTACAGATTATGCAGTACACAGAAACGCATACCAAGCATTTCTTTTGCCTTTAAAAGATGGCGTACATATGCTCTCGTATAGTTTTTACAGACCGGACACTGACAACCTTCTTCAATCGGTCTGTCGTCCTTTTCGTACTGTGCGTTAAAAAGATTGATTTTACCAAACTTTGTATACACATGCCCGTGTCTTCCGTTTCTGGACGGATATACACAATCAAAGAAGTCAATCCCTCTGTCTACCGCTTCCAGAATATTTGCCGGTGTACCGACACCCATCAGATAAGTAGGCTTGGCCTGCGGCAGATACGGAACGGTTTCATCGAGTATGTGGTACATTTCTTCATGGGTTTCACCGACTGCAAGTCCGCCGACTGCATAGCCCGGCAAATCCAGTTCCGAAATACGTTTTGCATGATCAATACGGATATCTGCATAAACTGCACCCTGATTGATACCAAATAAAAGCTGGTTTGGATTAACGGTATCCGGCAGGGAATTCAAGCGTTGCATTTCTTTTTTACAGCGTGCCAGCCAGCGCGTTGTACGGGCAACAGACTTTTCCACATAATCGCGTTCTGCCTTCGCCGGTGCACATTCATCAAATGCCATGGCAATTGTAGAACCTAAGTTAGACTGAATCTGCATACTTTCTTCCGGACCCATAAAAATCTTTCTGCCATCAATGTGGGACTGGAAAGTTACGCCTTCTTCTTTAATCTTTCTAAGCCCTGCAAGGGAGAACACCTGAAATCCACCCGAATCGGTCAGAATCGGTCTGTCCCAGTTCATAAACTTATGCAGACCGCCCATCTCCTTAATCAGTTTGTCCCCGGTACGTACATGCAGATGATATGTGTTTGACAATTCCACCTGTGTTCCGATTTCCTTTAAATCCATTGTCGATACGGCACCCTTAATGGCTGCTACTGTTCCGACATTCATAAATACAGGTGTCTGGATTGTTCCATGCACGGTCTGTAATTCACCGCGTTTTGCACGCCCGTCTGTTTTTAATAAACGATACATCTCTTTCCTCTTTCTTACTTGCTTCTATTATAAAAGGCACAGATTCCATCCAATCTTGCCGTCATATTTTCAAAAATCAGATCCACGAGTGTGAGTGCCGTCATTGCTTCCACAACGACTACGGCACGTGGCACAATCATCGGGTCATGTCTGCCCTTTATGGAAATTTCAATATTTTCACCATCTTTATTGACCGTATCCTGCACTGCAGAAATAGACGGTGTCGGTTTAACCGCCGCACGGAATACAATGTTGCTGCCGTCACTCATGCCGCCTAAAACGCCGCCTGCGTGGTTAGTTTTTTTGGTAAGTTTTCCGTCCTTCAGGACAAAGCTGTCATTATTTTCGCTGCCGGTCATCTTTGCCGCTTCAAAGCCACTTCCGATTTCAAAGCCTTTAACCGCACCAATTGAAAGCATTGCTTTTCCAAGAGAAGCGTCCAGCTTGTCAAATACCGGTTCACCGATTCCCGGCATCATGCCCTCAACCACACACTCAATGATACCGCCGATTGAATCGCCCTCCTGTATCTTTTGCGTGGCATACGCTTCAACCTTTGCTGCCGCTTCCTTATCCGGCATTGTAAATGCATTTTCGCGTGCTGCCTGCAGATCAAACTTTTCATAGTCAATCGCAATTCCGCCGATTTCCTTTGCGTAAGCGTGCAGGGTAATCCCAAGGCTTTCCAAAATCTTTAACGCAATCGCACCCGCTGCGACCCTGCCAATCGTTTCTCTTGCGGAACTTCTTCCGCCGCCGCGGTAATCCCTGAATCCGTATTTTGCATCAAATGTATAATCGGCATGTCCCGGTCTGTAGTATCCTGCAATCTCCGAATAATCGCCTGAGCGCTGATTGGTATTAAATACTACCATGGATATCGGTGTTCCTGTCGTTTTCCCTTCAAAAACGCCCGACAGAATCTTTACTTTATCAGCTTCCTTGCGGGGTGTCGTAAATTTAGACTGTCCCGGTTTTCTTCGATCAAGAAGTTTCTGGATATCTTCCTCACAAAGCTCTAAACCCGCCGGGCAGCCGTCCACTACAACGCCTAACGCTTCTCCATGGGATTCGCCCCATGTCATAATCTTAAATCTGTTTCCATATGTAGAACCAGCCATTTTCTCTCCATTCCGCCACACAATGCGGCATTTCCACTTTCTATCTGACACTTCATCATACCATATACAAGGTTATGTTTTCAACTGTCTGTTTTGTCCCGGTTCTGCATTTTTATAGATTTTTAGAAAGTGCAGGAATGTCCTAGCTGTTTAATGCCCGCTGCAGCTCTTCCTGCAAATCACGGATAACTGCGGCAGAATCCGCCGTAATCTTTTCCGGCGGCACTTTATATAAAGTACGTTTCAGCTTACCGAGGATTTCTTTAACCGCCTTTTTCTTACTGCGTTCCCACTCTTTTTTATGGCTGTCCAATTCTGCCTGCGCCTGTCCTGCAAACCGCACTGCCTCCTGACGTACCGCAAGCAGCTGTGTCTTTGCTTCATCCTGTCTTCCGTACATCTGGGCTTCCCATTTTGCGCGCTCAATCTCCTCCTCGGACAAATTGGAGCTGGACGTAATCGTAATGGACTGTTCATGACCCGTGCCTAAATCCTTTGCCGATACATTGACAATGCCGTTGGCATCAATATCAAAAGTCACTTCAATCTGCGGTGTACCCGCCATCGCCCGCTTAATACCCGAAAGGCGGAAATTTCCCAGCAGTTTATTATCCCTTGTAAATTTTCTCTCACCTTGAAACACTTTGATATCTACACTTGTCTGAAAATTGCCCGCAGTCGTAAATATCTGGCTGTGTCTTGTAGGAATCGTTGTATTGCGCTCAATCAGACGGCTTGACACACCGCCTACCGTTTCAATTGAAAGCGACAGCGGCGTTACATCCATTAAAATCATCTCAGAAGCCGCAGAACCCGCCATAAGCTGTCCGCCCAGCTTTCCTGCCTGGACTGCCGCACCGATTGCCACACATTCGTCCGGATTAACATTTCTTGAAGGCTCTTTGCCCATCAAGGTCCGCACTTTATCCTGCACTGCCGGGATTCTTGTTGAACCGCCTACCAGCAATACCATATCAATCTGTGACTTTGTAAGCCCTGCATCGTGGATTGCATTTTCAACCGGAATCACCGTCCGCTCAATCAAATCTTTGGTCAGTTCTTCAAATTTACTGCGGGAAAGCTGGATATCCATATGATGTGGTCCGTCTTTTGCCATCGCAAGAAACGGCAGGTTAATATTCGTTGTCATACAGGATGACAGCTCCTTTTTCGCTTTTTCCGCTTCTTCTTTTAACCGCTGAAGCGCTGCCGTATCCTTAGACAGGTTAATTCCCTCCGTCTTTTTAAACTGCTCCACAAGATACTGCACAATGCGCTCATCAAAATCATCACCGCCCAGATGATTGTCACCGGACGTTGCAAGTACTTCAATCACATGGTCGCCGATTTCAATAATGGACACATCGAATGTGCCGCCGCCCAGATCATAGACAAGAATTTTCTGTGCCTGTCCGTTGTCAAGACCATATGCCAATGCTGCAGAAGTCGGCTCATTGATGATACGCAGTACATTTAACCCAGCAATCCGTCCCGCATCTTTAGTCGCCTGCCGCTGTGCATCGTTAAAATACGCCGGTACGGTAATCACGGCATCTGTGACCGTATCCCCCAGAAAATCTTCTGCGTCTTTTTTCAGCTTCATTAAAATAAAAGCAGATATTTCCTGCGGCGAATATGCTTTTCCGTCAATCTTTTTTCTGTAATCCGATCCCATATGACGTTTAATGGAAAAAATTGTCCGCTCTGCATTGACAGCCGCCTGCCTTCTTGCCGGATCTCCCACAAGCATCGTCTTGTCTTTTGCAAAAGCCACAACAGACGGTGTTGTCCGGTATCCTTCCTTATTGGCAATCACTGTCGGCACATCGCCCTCCAGCACTGCAACGCAGCTATTTGTTGTCCCTAAGTCAATTCCAATTACTCTACTCATGACCATCCACTTTCCAATCTTCGTTCTAGCACATAATCCGTAAAAATCATCGTTTGGTGACTTTTAACCCCAATACCACATATATATAATCATACCATAAATCTGCCGGGATAATTATTAATTTAGCGGAAAAAAATAAAAAAAATTATAAAACCGGGATTATCGTAAAACAGCGGTCAATACTCTTTGTGCATTTTTGTAAAATATTTTCTCCAGTTCATCCTCCGAAAGCCCTGTCTGATGAAGTGTTTCATACAGCATGACCATTTTGGCAGGACTGTCAATTTCCATCCGGCTCTCCACCCCGTCAAAATCCGAACCGATTGCCAGCACCTCACTGCCTGCAATTTTGCGGATATGCAGAATGTGTGTAACCATATCGCAGATACGGCTTTCACCGTCCGGCGGCTGTGTATCCGAAAGAAAATGCGATGCAAAATTCAAGCCCATAACACCGCCTGCTTCCGAAAGCTTCCTTATATACATATCAGGCAGATTGCGTGGGTGCGCCGTTATGGCGCGTGCATTGGAATGGGATGCTACAAACGGCATGCCTGTCTTTTTTGCAAACTCCGACACATTTAAAAATCCGCCGTCCGATAAATGCGATACATCAATTACCATGCCGAGCCGGTTCATTTCTTCAAGCACTTCAAATCCAAACGGTTTTAAGCCCTTCTGCATGATATCCCGGTCTGTGCTGTTTGGGTATCCGATTTCATTTTCATGATTCCATGTCAGGGTTACAAGGCGTACACCGTCTTCATACGCACGGTATAATTTCTGCATTTCTCCGCCCATAACGCCGCCATCCTCAATCGTAAGCAGTATACCCGTGCCTAAATCCTGCATTTTATCGTTCTGCCGGATATCCGGTATATCCCGCCGGGTCAGAACCCTGTACAGTTCTTTTGGGTTGGCATTTAATTCGCGTTTATAAACGGAAACTACACGGTCATACTCTGTCTGTATGGCTTCTTTTCTGTCCACTCCCGTATACGTCCCTGTCGGAATAAAAATGGATGCACACTGAATCACACACCCGCCCTTTTTCAAGGATTTTAAATCTACATTTTTATGATTCCGGACTAGCGTTTCCCCTTCTTTTAACTCTGTGAGCGTATCACAGTGCAGGTCAATATATTTCATAACATTCTCCTATTCTGTAGGCATTTTAATGCCGGAAGAATCGCGGACTGAATTTATTCAGTTCTGCGATAAATTCAGAATTGTGACGCCTGTGGCACAATTCTGTTATGCGAAAATCTTTAATTTATGGATTTTCGCATTTCTCCTTTTCCAATATAAAAATCAATTTTACATCATATTATCAGACGAAAGGGAATATTACAAATGCGTATTGCTGAAATACTGTCACTACATTTATAAAGTAAAAATGCGTCACGGAAACATAAACTTTTCCGTGACGCTTATTTTCTGCCTTTTGCTGTGCCGGCATCCTCGTTGGGAGCTTTCGCCCCAACTTCATTTCTATTTACTTAACTGAAAATATTAAAATATACTTCTCCCGGTATTACATTGTTCTTACACTGTGTTGTAATACTGCTTACCGTTGCATTGACTGTGCTTCTAATCTGTGCCTGCTTTGAGGAAGACGGTATGGAAGCCGTATATCCGCTTGGCAGCTTGTTAGAAGATGCTCCTGAGAAGCTGAGGATATTGCTGAATTTCTTGAGTGTAAACGGCGGCATATAATAATTGTAGCCGTTGTCATAAGAAATGCAGTTGCTTAAATATGCCGTGCAGGAGCTGTTATTGTTATCAAAGCCTTTACTGCTGTGTCCAAAGGCTAAACAGTTGGTTACGGTTCTTACACAGCTGCTTGTAGTATTCACTGAACCGAACTTAAATCCGTTTGGATTGCCGTCATATTTGCTTTTCCAGTTTGCAATGCTTAAAGTTCCCTGTGTGGTGCGGATAAAGCTGCCGCCTGGCAGAGAGAACTTTCCTTTTTTGTAATTGCTTGCAAAAGAAGAATCCTTCTTGCTGATTAATTCTACTAAAAGTAAATCCGTATCCAGCGCATTTCCGTTATTATAATCGTATTCCCCGGTAAAAATAGTCGGGTCACCGTTGTTCCAGCATGCACAGTTGGTATATGTCAGGTTGTAGGTTAAGCTGTCCTTATCGTAAGAATCCCAGCCGTCATCTGAATTTTCCCATGAATAACAGCCGTAGAATACATTTCCCTTGCCTGCGCCAAGCTTCGGCGCAAAGCCGTCTGCGTTGCCACCGAGTGTATAGACATCACAATTTCTGTAGCTGTATACAAAACGCATGGTATTGCTATATGCACCACCTGTAATCTGCACCCCGGCATCATTGTTGTAACGCACGATGCAGTTTTCAATCGTATTGTTGCCTGCGCTGCTTCCCTTAATCTGGATGCCGTTATCCGGTGCTTTCTGGATAATCAGGTTCTTGATTGTATAATTGCTTCCCGAAATGCGGATGCCGACTTCTGAATCCGTTGTTGCTTTTCCGATATAAGCTGAACGGAACGCTGAAAAGTCTAACACCGGATAGGTACCGTCACTGTTTTTTACACCGATAATAGATACATTGGCATTAGAAGCTTTTAATGCAAGCTGTGCCGTACAGCTGATACTGCTGCCCTTCACATAGACAATGCCGCCGCCCGCTTTTTCAGCCTTTGTCACAGCCGCCGTCAGTTCTGAAAATGAAGTAACGACTGTTCCGTTGCTGGTATCAGTTGTGGAACTGCCGGAAGATGAACTTCCAGAACCGGATGAAGCAGAACTGTCCACCTGAATCTTGTAAATGTTAATACCGCTGTTTGAGGAATACAGGTACACGTATCCTGATGAACCGGAATAGTTATATGAAACCGTTGCTGCCGTTGTGCCTGCATTCATCGTGCCAAGCTTATTTCCCGAACCATCTGCCACAACAAGTGTTCTTGCCGCACTGCCGGAACTCTTACAGGTTACTTTAATGGTGTCTGTTCCCGATACCGGTACTTTGACTGCACGATAGCTTGTCGAACCGCTGCCGCCCAATGCCAGTGCATATGTATATGCTGTTCCATCCACTGTCTGACTATTTGCAATCACAGACATAGTCTTTGATGATGTTGCAATCAGTGACAGGTTATCCACTGTTACCGTAGAGGAAATTGTCCCCAGATTTTTAAAACCGGTATTTTTAAAATTCCATGATGTAGAAGCAGATGCTTTTGCCGTCATAGGACTGCCCGCAAGCACCATTGCCAGCATACAGACAATACTCATGCCCCATGCCAATACTTTTTTTAAACCCTTTTTCGCTTTCACCTTGTGAAACCTCCTTGTTTTTGCCTGTTTGTTTTTGCGAAACAAAAATCTCATGCGAGAAATGATTTTCCTCTTTATTTTTGCTTTGCCGGCACAATGCAGTCATTGTATTTTTTTACAAACCAAAAGTCAACGGCAATTTTTACAAATATATTTGTGCATTTTGTATATGTTTTCTACATCCAAAAAATATTTTTATGCACTTTCTACAATTGATTGTTTTTTACATTTTTTATTACCTTTAGCGTTTCCAGATACTGCCGTGTTTTACAAAGTTAAAGCTATTTATTTTTGAAAAAGTTTTTTAATGCTATACAATTTTCACAAAATTGCACAGAAAATAATCAAGCCCGCTTTGCGGGCTTAATCTCTTCCCTGTACACACCTATTTTTCATTTCCATGTGGCAGACGGACTCTTAAAAGCTTGCGTTTCAGCATTTTTTTATCAAACGGAATCAGCGGATAAATATAGCTGCATCCCGTCATGGTACGGTTAAAAGCTATCGTTGCCGCTATTAAAAGGATTCCCGCAATATATCCTGCCAGGTTGAATGCCGCCGTCAGACACAGCAGAATAATCCGCATAAATTTCATTGCATATCCCATTTCAAAGCTTGCCTGCGAATACGTGCCTACCGAAACCACTGCCATATACAGCATGGATTCTGCATTAAACCATCCGGAGCTGACTGCATACTCACCTACCACAATACCGGCAACAACGCTGAGCGGTGTTGAAAGCAGGGTCGGCGTATTAACAGCTGCCAGCTTTAATCCGTCAATGGAGAGTTCCAGCAGTAACAGCTGGAAAAACACCGGTACGGTAATCTCATCAGACACTGTAATAAACATCATCCACTCCGGCAGCCACTGCGGATTGTCAATCAGTAACAGCCATGTCGGGGTCAGAAGCATTGTAACCAGTGTCAGCAGAAATCTTGAAATTCTTAAATACGTTCCGATGACCGGTGCAAAATTATAATCGTCTGCCTCTTCAATAATGTCAAAAATCGAAGTCGGCACAATCATGACCGCCGGTGAATTGTCTACCATAATCACAATATTTCCGTCCAAAACCGCAGCAGCGGCGGTGTCCGGACGTTCTGAATATTTAAATTTCGGAAACGGATTAATCCATTTATGCTCATATAAACACTCTGCAAGACTTTCTATATTCATTGTCAACGCTTCTACACGTATTGCCTGAATCCGCCTTTTTATGCTGTCTAACAGCTTTTTGTCGACTTTATCCTCCATATAGCAGACAGCAACGTCGGAACGCGAGCGTGTGCCTACCCCCATCAGCTCCAGACTTAATTGGGGATCGCGGATTCTTCTGCGCAGAAGTGCCGCGTTTAAAACAAGTGTTTCCACAAAACCGTCCCTTGAACCACGAAGTACTTTATCCTTCCACGGCTCTGTCACACTACGCATCGGATACGTCCGGCAGTCTAAGGACAGGCACTCTGAAAAGCCGTCAATAAAGCAGACTGTTACTCCCGAAAAAAATGCCGTCAGTGCATCACTCTGCTTAGTAATTTTATTGACTTCTGTATAGGGCATGCCTTTTCCAAGAAAGGAATCCACATCCGATAAATCTTCCGGTTTGAGTGAATAAAAAAACTGCATCAGTTTTTCTATCATATCTTCCTGCACAAATCCATCTATAAAAAAGAATCCTGCCTTTTTTCCACCGATTATAATTTCTCTCGTTAAAATATCAAAATTCTCCTCAATGCGGATTTGTTTTTTCATACTGCGGATATTTTCATCCGCACTGGTTGAAAATTCTGTCCTGATATTATCTGTATTTATTGTCTGCATCGAAATAAATCCTCATTTCATTTCTGCGCTGGTTGCGCTTTTTATCCATAGGATATCCGCCGTCCGTGACTTCATACATCTTTTGAAAAAAAATAACAGAAATCCTATCCGCACGCGGTATATGATTTCTGTTATTTTTATCTTTTTTAAATTATTATTTTAAAGTCGCTCTTAATACTCTTAAAGTTCTTCATCGGACTTTTTCTTTCGCTTACTGCCTGCAAATCCTGCAAACATTGCTGAAACTGCCGCACCGAAAAGATACCATACGGAATGTGTTTTATCTGCTGTCTGCACACTTTCCTGCTGATTTTCTGCTGCATTTTCGGATGAATTTTCTAAAAATTCATTTTCTGAAGCTGCACCGTTGTTGTCTTCCTGTTTTCCGCTTTCTGCATCGCCGGTTCCGCCGTTTTCACTGCCGGACGGATTATCATTACCATTCTGACTGCCGTCAGCTTCTCCCGTATCTCCCGGCTGGTTATTGTCCGGCTCTGAAGGCGTCGGGGTCGGTGTTGGCTCCGGCGTTGGTGTTGGCTCTGGGGTCGGTGTTGGTGTCGGTTCCGGCGTTGGCTCTGGGTCTGGTGTTGGCTCTGGTGCCGGGGTCATTGTTTCCAGATTTGCCACAGCTTCTATCAGCCTGTGTGCCAATACGCTGACTTCTTCCTGTGTTGCCGTTGTCCTGTCGAGCGCCTTTGCCGCATTTAAAGCAGATTCAACTGCACTGAAATCCTTATAATCGGCGCTGTTTAAGCCCTCAGCGTTCTGAATTGCCCTATCCAGTTCCGAAAAATCTACCGATACTGCTCCGCTTTCTGTGTAATCTGCGGAGGCTGCCGCATATGCCGCTACTGCATCCCAGCCTTCTGCAAATGCCATACCTTCGCCTGCTTCCCTTGCAAAGACACCGTTGACTGTCAATGCTTCTCCTTCTGCTTTGGCAAGCTGTCGTCTGTCGGTATTAACCGCAAAGCCCGGTCCGTAGGACTGATATTCATAAAAACGTGCTGCACTGTGGGTATTGCCGCTCATATTATCATAGCCTTTTGTCTTAATATGGCTGTCCATAAAGCATTTTACATACGTTACACAGGCATTTGACCGCCACGGTCTGCCCAGTGCTACCGTGTTGTCTGCCACATCCTCTGTTTTTCTTAACAGTCTGCTGTTTATGAATACATAGCCTGTTGTTTTTGTACTTTCAGTACTTGCCGCCGTTACATAGCCTGCCGCATTGGCGACAATATCGCAGTCGTCAAATACTGCCTGTGCACTACCGAAAATCCAGTCGACATTTCCTTCAATATAGCAGTTCTTAAAATACTGACGTCCGCCGCCGTCTGCCTGTAAAGTATCCTGCCAGCCGGTCAGCCTTACATTGTTAAAAATAAGCCGATCCGCTCTTGTAAGCATTGCAACTGCCTGCTTGCCTTCAATCGTTTCATTCGGATAATCAAAGGTATTCGCAACCGTCAGATTTTCCATGTATGTATGATGTGCTGCTGCTTCAATTGAAACCGATGCACTGCCTGAGGTTCCGTATGCTGCACCTGTTGCCGGATTTGTTTTTCCTGATGCCGCATCATAACACAATACTGTCTTTTCACTGTCCTCACCAATTAAAGTGATATACGGCGATGTAATGCTTAATTTTTCGTAGTACGTACCGTTCTTTACAAAAATAACTTTCTGCTCCTGATTGTCTGCCGGCACTGCCGCCAGTGCTTCCGCTACTGTTGTATACACCGGTACAGACTCACTGTCAAGCGTTCTGATACCGGAAGCATCTACAACCATATCGTATGATGAAAGTTTAACAAAGTTAAAATTACGGTATGTCTTTATGCCCTGTGTATTTTCAAAGACAACTTTTACTGCATTTCTTCCGTCCTGTAACGGAATCGTTATATCCACCGCTTCTCCTGCTGCCGTTTCTTTTTCAGACAGCAGCCGATCTCCTGCATACACCGATACTTTTCCGGCTTCATCATAGGCAAACTTTAAAGCAGCTTCATTTCCCGTTACCGTATCATTAGACTTTTCAAGCACCGTCATCTGTGCCGCCTGAGAACCGAACATGTATTCGCCTGTGTGCCCTGCCGTTGCCATAATGGATACCGGCGCTGACGGGTTACTTTCGTTATCCTGTCCGACTGCCACTACCGTATAAAAATACGGGACTTCATTTTCCACAGTGGTATCCGTAAATGTCGTGCTTTCTGATGTTCCAATCTCTGTATAGCCTTCTGCACGCTGTGTTGAACGGTAAATTCTGTAGCTGACAGCTTCCGGCACAGCAGACCATGTAACCGTATTTGCTGCATTTCCGGATTCTGCACCAATAGACGGTGCTGTCATCGGCAGTACAAAATGTACGGACGAAGTTTCCATAGAATTGCTTTCCTGTCCGCCGCAGACACCTGTAATTCTGAACTGATAGTCACCTGAATTTTCCGGTACATAGCTGTAAGAAGTTTCAGCGGTGGTATCCAGCTCCTTATAAGTTACGCCGTTATCCTGTGATACCTCTACGCGGTACTTTCCGTCTAACTGCGCACCCTCGCCGCTCCATGATACCGTAATGGAAGAACGGTCCTCTGAAATTACCGGCGTATTTACTCCTGTAACAGCCGGTGCTGTTCCGGCATCTTTATAATAATCCTTCTGATTATATAAAATGTTGCCCTCAGCATCCTTTGCCACCCAGTTGGTAATTTCCACATCGGCGCCAACCAGTGCCAGTCCGTATGATACGGCATCTTCTGCTGTCAGTGTCATATCCTTCCACTTGAATTCCTTTTTATCTGAATACGTCTTATTGCCGTTAGCATCGACAAGCAGCGGCTTACCAAGACTTTCAAATTCGGCAAGATAGCCGTTTTCGGTTCTTGTAAAGGTTACGTTATATTTATTATCTGCTGCCACCTCATACTTTGGTGAACCGTTTCCGGCTTTTCCGGTGCCTTTCATCCAATAGCCCGAAAGTGCATCGGTTCCAACCGATGAATCATAGCCCCTGAATCCCAATGAAGCAAACGCATATTTACCCGAAGTCTGGAATGCACCGACAAAAACACCCGTCCTTTTTGCATTCTGACCCGTAATCGAATAATCCGTAATTTTAAGAGTCATGGACATTGATGCAAATGCATCATTTTCCGGCAGTAAAATGTAACTTGTATTGACTCCTGCATCACCTGTGCTCTGTGTAATATATCCGCTTTCTGCAGACTGTTCCGCTTTCATTACAGAACCCGCCCCGGTAACAGTTAGCAAATCCGAACCGGATACCTGTGGCTTATATCCACTTTCCTCCTGACCTGAATTGTCCCTATTCTGGTCATACAGCACATTTCCTGACATATCGGAAAGCACCATATCCGTCACTGTGACATCCGCACTGTAAACTGCCAGTCCGAACTGTGCCATAATATCCGGTGTCAGCGCAGAATCCGAAGCCTTAAAAGTCTTTTCATTGACAGCCGCGCTGCCTTCCTCCTGAAATGTGGCATAATAGGTATTGTTTGCTTTCTTTTCAATGCTTACCGTATAAACAGCCCCTTCTGTCCATGCCTGCTTCGGACTTCCGTTTCCAGCCTTGCCGGAAGCTTTCAGCCAGTACGGTGATACAGCATTTGCATCGCCTGTACCTCTGAATCCGATTGAATTATAAAGGTAATCTCCGTCCGGCTGGAAAGCACCGGCATACACGCCGGAATATTTTCCATTGCTAAATGAATTGACCTTTAATTTCAACGTCATTTTTGCCGCTTCTTTCGACTGTGGGAATAAAATGTAGGAAACATTTTTTCCTGCCGTTCCCTTATTTCCAACCATACTTGCAGATTCTGCAGTCTGGCTGATTGTCATACTGCCTGCATCCTGTGTCACGGTTACATCTTCCGTATCGCCGTAGGTCTGCAATGTATAATCAATTTTAACATCTTCTTCTGCCTGTGCTGAAATTGTAAGCTTTACACCGGATGTCAGCCTGTCTGCCTTTACAACAATATCTCCGGTTTTGGCATCATAGGTATAATCCTGCTTTGCGAGAACATTTTCTCCTGCTTTAATTTCAATTGCATCCGGAAGATGATATCCGCTGTCTGCCGTAAGCTGCGTTGTAAAATCTGTACCGACTGCCGCATAATCCGCACCGCTTGTTGTAATGTGTTCAAGGTTATAGTCAACATCTGTAAATTCTTCATGAATCGCAATATTGGAAAACTTTGCCGTGCTTAAATTTTCAAGGCTGTTTGCCGCTTTATTCGCATCTACGGCAAATCCCACATAAATGTCTTGTGCCATTTCAATCGTCTTCGAACCGACCTTTGTCCACGTTACACCGTCATCAGATGCATATCCTGTAAAGGTATCGCCGCGTCTTATCAACTTAAACCATGTTCCGTTAAAGTCTGCACCGCTCTTAAAATGCAAATCACTTACCAGTGGTATTCCCGCTTTTTCTGCATTTGCAGGCGAATCGATCGTTTCAGAAATATCCGAAATTTTACCGTTTGTTTCAAGTCTGCTTGCAAGATAGGTTGACCATGTGGTTTCATTGCTGATTTTAACCAGTGACATACCGAGTGCCGCCGTCTTTGAACCGCTCTCTAAGCTTTCACGGAACATCACACCGGTAAATACATGGTTGTCAACGGTTGTTGCTGAATCCAGTTTTGTAATAATTTCTGCATCACCTTTGACAAGCTGATACGTATACTGAAAATCATCGGTTGTGGCATCTGCATAGGTACTGCCGGATACGCAGCCTTCTGATGCGCCTAATTTTCCGGCACCTTTCACTGTCATCACACCATTTTCCAAACTTGCATTTCCCGCTACACCCGGATTGCCAATATCAGTGCTTGTCCACTCGCCTGTGCCAGCTGTGCTGTTAATATGCAGCTTCGATACAGATGACTGGGTCTGATTGCCATCATTATCATAGGCTCTAGCGGTGATATTGTACGTGCCGTCTGTCAACCCCGTATAATCAAAGGTAAATGGTGCGGTATCTGCTGTTCCGACAAGCTGTATACCATTGTAAAATTCTACCTTTGCAATGCTTCCCCCATTGTTTGCCTTTACATCAGCTGTCACTGTTACTGTCTGTCCTTCATCATACTGTGCATTATCCTGTAAATCAAGGGTAATATCCGGATTTGGTGCCGTATAACCGGACTGCTCTACATTTTCAACAAGTCCGTTAAAATATTCTTCTACGTAAGCATATCCGGTTGCCGGATTGATTTTCTTGGAATCACTTGCATCATTCGGATTTAAGCCATGTGCCGTTTCCCATGTATCCGGAATTCCGTCCATATCTGTATCAAATGAAGCAGCCCGTACAGATTCTTTTGCCGGATAGCCGCCGACCTCATCTTCTGTATTCACATATCTTCCCGAATCTGTCCGCGTTTCGGCTACAACTCTCGCATCAATGGCATCACGGTACGGATAGGTCGCACCCGACTGCGCAAGCACCGGTTCATAACAATCCGCAGCACTTGTCACGGTGGCACTGTCAAATCCTTCTGCCGTATACGGTGTTTCTGAAACTACAGTTTTATTGGCTCCTTCTGTCACGCCTGACATTTTTGAACCTTTTGCATTGTCAGCGGTAATTTCAGCATTGCCGTCCATGTAGTTGCCGTTTACATAAAATCCGCCCGGTTTTGTGGCTTCACCCATATCAATGACCTGATACCGAACCTGTTCTCTCGTTCCCTGTCCCGGTTTTAAGAAATTGTTGATAAAATTGGTATACGCATAACCACCACCATAGCAGGTGTTATATCCCCAGTTATAAATAATATTATTGCTTAACTGCAGTGTTGCCGTACTGCCTCCATCCTTTGTCGGATCGCCCATACATCCGCCGCCGATTCTTGGATTTCTCGATGTATGATTCGCAATCAGGTTATTCTGAAACAATACATTGTCGCCACCAAAAATACCGCCATATCCGTGACGGCCTTTGGAATGTCCTGAAACAGTCAGACTTTCCGATACGATACACCACTGTACTGTTCCGTCCTGTCCGCGGTAAGTTGAAACTGTTTCATCGGTATTCCAGCTAAACGAACAGTGGTCGATCATAAAAGTCTTATTATCCCTGCCCCAGAGTGCATCCATGGAATCTCCGCCGGTATGTACATTTGCCGCACCCGGACGGAAACGCATATAACGGATAATCAGATTTTCAGAATTGCTGATATTTGTATCCCAGCCGGACAGGGTAATACCATCCCCCGGTGCTGTCTGTCCTGCTACGGTAATATTTTTTCTTTCTTTAAAGGTCAGTGTCTGCTTTAATTCTATCGTACCACCCACATTAAATACAATCATCGTTCCGCCTTTATCTTTGGCAAATTCTTCGATGCCATAACGCAAAGACCCTTCTACCGGTGTTTCACCTTTTCCGTAATCCTCCAGTGTTGTAACGACATACACATCATATCCTCGTCCGCCGGTTGCAAATCTTCCACCGCCTTCTGCGCCTGCAAATGCAAGCAGGGTGTTATTTTCCGCCCCATATGCAAATGTTCCCGCCGGCAGGGATATGCCTGATGTTGCCATCAGTCCTGCCAGTGCAAATGCCGTTGCCCTTTTTACGTGATGTCTGTTCGCCCTTCTCCGCTGTGCGCGGTTTTGTATCTTCTGATTCATTACTAACCCTCCAAATAAATATTTTCCATGATATCAGGGTCAAAAGGTCTAAACCGAATGAGCTTGCTCATAGGTGGGTGCTTTTCTCCCCAACATCTTCCCATATATGTATCATAATCTTTCACCCCGGCATTTCAAAGATACAATCCATTTTTGTGCAAAATGTATCTTTTGCAATTATTTTTTGTAAAAGTTTTTTGCAAAATATCTTGTTTTTAGTTTTATTTTTCGTTATGATAGACGTGCAGGGTACAATTTTTCATCGTACAAAATGTACTCTGTGTGAAAACAAAGAAATTGGAGTAGTGTGAAAAAGCCTTAAATCAAAACTTTTTCGCACGGCTATATTGTTTCCGAGCGAAAACAAATAGCCATGATTGCAGATGAGAAATCGCCTGCGCGAATTTCTCATCGCATCTACGCGACAAAGTCGCTCAGAAATGGAGTAGTATGAATGAGCAGTTATTAATATATGGGATTTTACATGAAGCATTTACACGGACAAGTTATGCACCGGAACCGGAAACCGCAGATTTACTGCACCTCCGCTTTCCGTATCCGTTTTTTTGTATCGCTGCATTTTCACTGTCTGGTACATATAAAGCAGAAACAGATTCTTACCGGCGTACACTGGTTTCCATCATTCCAAAATACACCGCCGGACTGGCAGAATTTCCAACATTCTTCTATCGCACGGAAAATCATGAATTTTTACTGCTTTTTAATTATCCTGAAGAATTTGAGCCAGACATCTATATTAAGCAGTCTTATGAATATTTTAAACAGCGGCACAACTGCACAGTCTTTTGGGGCATCAGCCGTCCCTGTGTCAGCCTGTCCGAATTTATCTTTGCAAAAAAAGAGGCGCTGACTGCGCTTTCATTTTCGCTGACGGACAGCCATGACGATATTACCGTGTATTCTGACCAATTGTTTTTTACTGCGGGAAATGCAGATCGCTGTTTCTATCCACAGACTGCCGCGGATTTATTAATAAAGGGCATAAAAACCAACAACATTGATTTGATTCGATTTATCCTGACCGTTCTTGAAGATGAAAATACACGGCTTCGCTCTTTTTCTCCCGGACAGATGATTGCTGGGCAAATGCTTGCCCTTCATAATGCTGTAACTGCCACCTTTTGGAGTCTGAATCCGGTAAAGTACGGTTTTTCAGAACAGCTATTTGCTTTCCAGCAGGAAATTATCAGCTGTCAGGGTGATTTTGAATATTATTTTTCACACCTGCATGACCTGTGTCTTTCGGTCAGCTCTGTACTTGCCGGGCAAAGAGTGAGCAAAAAGAAGGAACTCGTTCAGGAAACTGCCGATTTTATCCTGCAAAACTATGCCGATGCCAACTTAAATCTTTCAGGTACGGCACAGCATTTTCAAGTTTCCGAAGGCTATCTTTCGAGTATTTTTAAGGAACACGCCGGTATCTGTTTTGCGGAATACCTTGAAAAATGCCGCATTGAAAAAAGCTGTGTTTTGCTGTCGGACACTGCCTCGACAATTGAACAGATTGCCGAAGATGTCGGCTATAACAGTGTGTATTCTTACCGCCGTGCCTTTAAGCGGCTGTTTCATATCAGTCCGTCCGCTTACCGGGAACAGAAACTGCCGTAAAAAACAAAAATACTCCGAAACAAAAATACCCCTCAGGGACTGTCAGATTTTATCGCTGACAGTCCCCGCGGGGCTTTTCTTTGCTTTTGAACCGACAATGCCTGTTCCGCTTAATGCCAGTAAGGCAAACAGCCATGTAACAGGGGTACTGTCACCGGTTTGGACAGGCGCACTCTGCGGCTGTTCCGGCTGTGCTTCTGCCTGTGCCTGCTGTGCTTCGGATACATCTTCTTTTTTCTGTATCGTCACCTCAACACGGTTGCCATCGGCGTCCACTGCCGTAACCTTTACCGGCTGATTACTTCCCTGTATCGTATAGATTCCATTATCCGCCGTAAGCTGTTTATCTCCTGCAAATACTTTCTATAAATTATCATCTTCCACCGTAAACTTTACATTTTCACAATAAATGCCGCCGTCGCTGATTCCGATAAATACAGGCGGCTGTGTGACTTTCTGCACATAAACCTGTACATTTGCCATAGCTGTGTTTCCGGCTTTATCAGTAATCTTTGCATAAACAACCATTCTGCCGTCCGGCTCTACCGTAAATTCTTTTTTGTATAAATTCCACTTTCCGTTTGGCAGTGCATTTAACTGTTCTACACTCTGCTCACCCTCTGCAACATAGTAGACAATATTTGCAATGCCTGTTCCGGTATCGTGTGCCGTAATCTCTACTTTCTGTGTCTTATTAAAGAACTTTCCGAAAGTTATCTGATTCAGCCACTTGTTCCATGTCATGTCCGATATCGTAATACTGCCTTCCGGGATACCTACCACATAGCCTTCGGCACCGCCTGCTTTAACCGTAACAGTCTGATTGCCGGTATTTAAAATTTGTATCTGCTTTCCTGCCGCCTGTCTTTCCTGACCGTAGCCTTCTTCCACAGTACCCAGCCTTTTAAGCGGTATTTTTTCTTCATACACCTTTCCTCCTTGAATCCCCACATAGTTCTTTTGTACTATCATATTCTATCTATAGTTCTATTATATCATAATGTTTTTTATCTATATATCTAATTTTGTAACAAAAAAATGACCTTCGGTCGTCAGATTTTTGCTTTACTTCTAACGACCGGAGGTCTGCTTCATATATTCACTATATGATTTTTATTCTTTTATTTTACTTCTTTTTTTCTTTCTGCCTGCCAGCACAACGAATGCTGTCATTGCCGCAAACATCATCAGTACAAATGGAACTGCACGCATGGTATCCGCAGTTACAACACCTGTATCCTCTGTCTGTGCATCAGAAGTTGTTGCTGCAGAACCTTCCGTAGACGGATGTACCGTTTGTGTAGGCAATACTTCCGTTGTCGGCTCTGAAACAGTCGGCTGTTCCGGTTCTGACGGTGTGGTCGGCTGTTCATTTACTGCCTGATAAACTACCGCAAACGGGCTGAATGAGGAAACTTCAACATAAAGTCCGTTGTCTGTCAGCTGCGGTATCAGTGTTTCCAGACCATTTTCTGTCAAATGAAGCACTGCAAATGAGTAACCGCTCTTTCCTGTTCCTGCCGGATATTCTAATGTAATACCCAGCTTGCCGTTCTTAAATGTTACAGTCTGACCTGCTTCATCTGTCAGATTCATTTCCAGATAAGAAACACTGCTGTTTTTCAAAGTTTCCGGCATTTCTTTTTCGATTGCCGCTTTCATCTGCTGTGCGGCTGATACATATGCCTGTCCTTCTTTTACAATATTCAGGATTAACTTTGTATTCTTTAATACACCGCCGTCTGCACCCACAAATTCAACTGTTTCAGGAACAGTTACTGTACCGCTTCCGTTGACTGTAACCGTTGTCTTTGTTTCTGTCGGTATCGCCGGCTCACTTGGCGCTGTCGGCTCTGCCGGTACGGTCGGCTGCTCCGGTGTTGTCGGCTCACTCGGTGTCGTCGGTTGCTCCGGTGTTGTCGGCTCACTCGGTGTCGTCGGCTGCTCCGGTGTTGTCGGCTCACTCGGCGTCGTCGGCTGTTCCGGTGTCGTTGGCTGTTCCGGTGTCGTCGGCTGCTCCGGTGTTGTCGGCTCACTCGGCGTCGTTGGCTGTTCCGGTTTCGTCGGTTCACTCGGTGTCGTCGGCTGTTCCGGTGTCGTCGGTTCACTCGGTGTCGTCGGCTGTTCCGGAATCGTCGGCTCACTCGGGGTTGTCGGCTGCTCTGGCGTTGTCGGCCGCTCCGGTGTTGTTGGCTGCTCCGGTTCACTTGGCTGTTCCGGTTCTGCCGTAACTTCCTTACCGTCTACGATAAGCTTTACATCAGAGAAGGTTACATCGGCATTTCTTGCCACGTACATGCCCACATAGACATAATCGGAATCAATAGATGTCAATTTAAAGTCAAATCCACCGGTAATTGTTTCTTCTTTTCCGAATGTGCAGGCATATCCGTCTGTACTGCTTTCAATTTTAACATCAATCACATCACCTGCTGCAATTTCATTTACACAGATTCCTCCTCGTGTTAAAGCACCACTCTTTCTCGCAAAACAGTTCCATACATTTCCCTGTTTTGATAATTTTAGTGGTCCTGCTGCCACATAATCTCCCATCATATCTTTCGTATTCATATCCAGCCATACAGCATCTCTTACCATCAGTCCAAATGAAGCCTGATCATGTACATCGTAAGATAACACTCTCATTTTAGCTGACAGTGTAAATACACTTTTTGCCGGGACTTTATAATAATACATCGCTATACCGTCAGAAGTATCCGTTATTTTTCCCTTTGTACTCTTAATATGGACTGTGTTATTTTCCAGTCCTTCAAGCACATGCGTTGCCTTTGACGGCTTACCGCCAAGGTCGCCAAATACCGAACCGCTCCAGATACCAATCTGTTTCCAAAGCTGACTGACATCTGTAACCGGAGTATATTCTGCTTCCTTATAATCCGGATTTGGCTGCAATACTTCGCTCTTTAACGGTTTTTGGGCCTCCTTAATGTGTTCTGAAAGTCCCGGAATATTCTGTTCTTTCAATATTCTTGTCATCATGTATGCATTATAACGTGCACCATAAATATTCGTATGCGTATTATCTACGCTGGTATCAGAAGACGAGGTCCATGCATGTAAATTCAATGTTTCATCTGCTCCCAGTTCATCATAAAGATTCTTTGTAAGCGTTGTCATATCCACAACGGTTATATCTAAATCCTCACCCATTTTACGAATTGCCTCGGCATAATTTTCTCCTTCAAATTCACCTGAATCCGATGTGATATGCAGATTTGAATCTTCCCATATTCCTGTTGCTGTTCTTCTGACAATCGGTGTACAAAGAACAACTGTAACGCCTTTTTCCTGCGCCGGTTTTACATAATTTACATACAGCGAATTGGCAAATGAACCTTCTGTCAAATAATTGCCATTTGGATTCGTATACCGTCTTTCATCCGCTTTTTCATCATTATGTCCAAAGCCAACAAACAGGTAATCTCCTGCTTTCATTCCCTGCATTAATGTCTGATACTGTTCTTCCTGCACATAGCTTTTTGAGCTTCTTCCTGACAATGCAAGATTTTTCACTGTGAGACTGCTATCAAAATAATGTTCTAACTGTGTTCCCCATCCATACCTTGGATAATAATAGTTGTCATTAAAGCTGCATACCGTTGAATCTCCTACGGTCCATACCGTTGCCGCATTGAATGATGGAACATCCGGCTGTTCAGGTTTTGACGGCTGCTCCGGTTTCGTTGGCTGTTTTGGCACCTGTGCCGATACAAAGCTCTTACTGTCACCTGTTGTTCCACTGATTGTTTCCGGCTTTATAACCAGTTTGATAGAACATCCTGCATCCTCCTGCGTAATTGTATAGCTTTTATCCGCATAAGAAGGTACTGCCTTTACCAGTGTTTCTTCTCCTGATGGTGTTATACGATACCATTCCAATACAGAGGCATCCGCTTCTTCATTACCACTTAACGTATACAATGCCTTTAAAACAGAACCCGTTTTAAGCTCGCCTTCGATGGCAATATCTTTCACTGTCACTGCCGTGTCTGTTTCCTGTACAAAATAAAACGGCTGCCAGCCCTTAAATGTCTGCACAATATCTGCATATGGATTTTCATTCTTTACTGTGCCTGCCGTTCTAGCTGAAACATCTGCCGCACCGCTTCCTAAAACCGTCGTATTGTATTCCTGATAATTTGCATCTTCCGGTCTGGCACCACTCATTGAATTCCAGCCTACCGCTGTTACTGTATCCTTTGTCTGAAGCTTTGTATTTAAAAATGCAACCGTTGCACTGCTTCTCCATGGTCTTCCAAAATATCCTGCCGCTACATCCCATGCATCATTGGCTGACACATAACAATTTCTGAAAATGTAACCGGTCGTACTTCCATCTGCCGCAGCCGTAATATAAGCGCCCTTTTGTGTATTGCTGTATCCATAATAACTCAGTTCACAGGCATCAAATAAAACATCACCGCCGCCAAAGATATAATCAGTATTGCCATCTATGAAACAGTTCTTGAAATATGCCTGAATATTATTACCTGTATACAGTGTATCCTGACTACTGACAATTCTACACTCATAAAACTCCGACTGTGAACCTTCAACTGCAAGCGCACTGGCACGTTCTGTAGCCTCACCGCTTGCCGCATCAGAATCTTTGGTTCTTTCAAAATTCTTAATATCCGGTCCACCCGGTGTCACACCGTCTGCCAATTCTTCATCTGTAATGTATTTATTAAATGACGATTCAAATGTAATATTCTGTGCGCGAAATGCTGTTGCCGTATTTTTTATATAAACAGCCGCACCCCATTTTTGTGCAGTATTTTTTTCAAATTTGTCATACGCTGCTGCTTCTGAATAATACCCGTCAGCACCAATACTGTAGTATTCGTATCCAATACCATAATACCACGTTAACAGCACTTCTTTTTCCGGTTCATCATTAATAAATGTTACATATGGTGTATCTACAAGAACCTGCTCACGATACACCCCCGGCGCGATATGAACAGTAATACGCTCAGATTCATCAGAAGGATTCATCGCTTTACATGCTTTTACTGCTTCCCGCACTGTCTGATAATTATGCTCTTTCTGGTCATATCCGACATAAATATCCGGTACCCATTCAAGTTTTTCTTTTTTTGTCGTTAAAAATAGCAAATCTCTTGCGACTGCCTGATTTTCAACGACAATATGTGAAACAGTCTGATAGTCCCCTGCCTCTGCTTTTACTTCATATGTACCGTTACGCAGTTTAAGCTGATAACTATTTGCAGAAATCGCTGCATCATATATATACCGGTCTTCCATATTCACAAACTGTAACGCTGTCACTGTATCCGGCACATCCAAACCTGTAAATGCACCTGACACTGTGTAAGTTTCTTTTTTTACGACATGAATATTCTCTTGTGCTGATTGTGTCAGACAGATTTGCGCTGTTCCGTCCGGCTCATAATCGTTAACGCCGTTTAATGTAATCGTATATGTTACATCCGGTTCAATACTTACACTGTAAGCTCCCTGTTCATCCGGTATAAAAACAACATCTTCTTTTTCTGAATTTTGAGGTGCTTTTAAAATAACCCTTAATGCACTGGTATCATAATCTGTATCAAAGCCTGATATGTTTCCTTTTAATTCACACACATTTTTACTTTCCACAAAAAGATTCTGCTGTTTTCCGTTTATTACATCTGTATCCTGCACTGTAATATTTTTACACGCATCTGTGAAACCAAATCCCACATTTCCTGTAAGAACTGCCGTATATGTATATCCCGGTGTCAGGGAAACTTTATACATTCCATTTTTAACCTTTGCCTGCACTTCTTCCAGTGTTTCCGTATTTATAAATTTTACGCCATATTCTGCAATATCCGTACCTGCCATATCTACAGTTCCTGTTACCTCAACCGGAGGAATCTGTAAAATTCTGTGGTATACCGGTTTTACATTTGTCGTACTTCCAACATAAATCTGATACTGTCCACTGTACTGTGCAATAAATTCATACCGTTTACAGGCTGCATTTCCAATATCTGCTGTATCGTCCTGTGTTCCCTGTGTCCCTTTATAAAGGAAATGAACTTTGTCGGTTTCTTTTGTATAAGACCCCATATATGCCACAATTTTATCTCCGGCACATACATCATTTAATGTAACACAGCGTCTTGTATTTCCACCTTTTCCATTGCATTTCCATACACCATCAGAACAATATCCGTCCTCATATGAAAATGTCGTATAATTCACACCGCCTGTGACAAATTTCAACGCATTGACACCGCCCTGTATGCTGTCTCCATTTTCGTATTTTACTGCAAGTGTACCAAAATTCACTATCTTATCTGTATTAACCGTCCCATCCAGTGTACCATTTTCACCTATAAGACCATTGGCATCCCATGCTGCCTGTGTGATATTGTTATGATATATTTGTGTATCCTCTTCCTGCTTCGCCCCAAAATCCCACACTTCAATCTGTCTTGTAACTTCCGGTTTCTGAAGTTCGGATGGAGTCACAAGAATATACGGAATATATGTATTTGCTGTCAGCGTAACTGTTCCGGCATTTCCCGTATACTCAAAAACAATTCGATCCGAACCGTCGGTCTGGGATTCACTATAACAATTCTGTGTCTTTGAAGACTGAACCGTCTGGTCAAGTGTTCCGGATTCAGTATTAAGTTTAATATCACCACCCCACCGGCAGCCTCCAATCATAATGCTGCAGTCTCCCGGTACCTGAATCGTAAATTCCGTTTTCCCCTGCATTCCATGTGTTGAATCCTTATACCGTCCGGGTGTCCGAACCTCCATCAATCCTATAGCACCTGTATTCAAAGCAGGTTCTGACGCACTGCTGTCTAAATTGTAAAGCACACTATCTTTTATCCTGAAATCATAATAATAGCTGGTATTCACTGCCATCTGTGCTGCTGTCATTCCATCAGCCACCATTATAGACTGTGGTATATAATCATCTGCAAGCGGTGTAATCAGAATTTCCGGTATATACGATCCCGGTGAACTCACGGTAACTGTTCCCGCATCTCCCACATAACAAAAGCTTACTCTGTCCTGACCACTTGTATCAGCCGGATCATAACATTTTGCTGTTTTTGCTGCTTTAGACACGGCATCCAATGCTCCCGTTGTTGTTTTTAATACAAACTGGTCATTCTGTCCTGTAAACTGACATCCTCCAATTGTAATCATACAATTTCCAGCGACCTTAAACGTCATCTGTGCCTGTCCGTTCATGCCATGCTGTGTACTATGGAATTTTCCCGCCTTCTCCACGGTCATCAATCCAAATGCGCCACATTTCATTTCCGGATTAGCACTTTCTTTTGATGTATCATAAATTTCACTGTCTTTGTTTTGAAAATTAAATGCATATGCAGTTCCTTTTACTGGTTCTGTTACCTGAAATCCGTCTGCGTATGTATATTCTTCAGAATCCGCAGCAAAAATGGCATAATCGCCTGTAAATACTGATGTTATCATCATCAGAAGCGTTAATGCCATGCTGATCCATCTTTTGGTTGTTTTTCGCAACTTCATTTGTAAAACCTCCTATTATTTATTTGAATTTTATACTGCGGATTATAATTGCATTGCATTCATTTTGCAATATATTTTATAAAACCATTTTTCTTTTCTCTGTTTTAAACGTTTTTTTGCTCATTTAATTGTTAATATTTCACAATTGTTTTGTAAAATTCAATATTTTTTTATTACTTTTGTTGCTTTGCTTGTACAAAAAAATTATATTCATTTTAATAAAATAAAATTTTTTATCTGTATATCTAATTTTGTAATAAAAAATGACCCCCGGTCGTCAGATTTTTGCTTTACTTCTAACGACCGGAGGTTTCCTCCATATATTTACTATATGTTTTTTATTTTATTATCTTACTTCTTTTTTCTTTCTGCCTGCCAGCACGACGAATGCTGTCATTGCCACAAACATCATCAGTACAAATGGAACTGCACGCATGGTGTCCGCAGTTGCAACACCTGTATCCTCTGTCTGTGCATCAGAAACCTGTGTTGCTGCCGCAGAACCTTCCATAGATGGCTGTACCGTCTGTGTAGGCAATACTGCCGTTGTCGGCTGTACTGTCGTTGGCTCGGTCGGTGTGGTCGGCTGTTCCGGTTCTGACGGTGTGGTCGGCTGTTCATTTACTGCCTGATAAACTACCGCAAACGGGCTGAATGAGGAAACTTCAACATAAAGTCCGTTGTCTGTCAGCTGCGGTATCAGTGTTTCCAGACCATTTTCTGTCAAATGAAGCACTGCAAATGAGTAACCGCTCTTTCCTGTTCCTGCCGGATATTCTAATGTAATACCCAGCTTGCCGTTCTTAAATGTTACAGTCTGACCTGCTTCATCTGTCAGATTCATTTCCAGATAAGAAACACTGCTGTTTTTCAAAGTTTCCGGCATTTCTTTTTCGATTGCCGCTTTCATCTGCTGTGCGGCTGATACATATGCCTGTCCTTCTTTTACAATATTCAGGATTAACTTTGTATTCTTTAATACACCGCCGTCTGCACCCACAAATTCAACTGTTTCAGGAACAGTTACTGTACCGCTTCCGTTGACTGTAACCGTTGTCTTTGTTTCTGTTGGTGTCGTCGGCTGTTCCGGTGTTGTCGGTTCACTCGGTGTCGTCGGCTGTTCCGGTGTTGTCGGTTCACTTGGTGTCGTTGGCTGTTCCGGCGTTGTCGGCTCACTTGGTGTCGTCGGCTGCTCCGGGGTTGTCGGCTCTGTCGGGGTGGTCGGCTGACTTGGGGTCGTTGGCTGCTCCGGGGTGGTCGGCTGTTCCGGTATTGTCGGCTGCTCCGGTTCACTTGGCTGTTCCGGTTCTGCTGTAACTTCCTTACCATCTACGATAAGTTTTACATCAGAGAATGTTACATCTGCTTTTCTTGCCACATACATACCAACATAAACATAATCTGAATCAATCGTTGTCAGCTTGAAATCGAATCCACCGGTAACAGTTTCTTCCTGTCCAAATGTGCAGGCATATCCGTCTGAATTGCTTTCAATCTTTAAGTCTATCGTATCTCCTGCCGCTATTGCTTTTGTGCAGGTTCCGCCCTGTGTCAGCACGCCGCTCTTTCTTGCAAAGCAGTTCCATGCACCGGTCTTTAACTTTAACGGGCCTGCCGCTACGTAATCGCCCAGTGCATCAGTTGTATTTTTGTCAAGATACATATCATCTCTTGCCATCAGACCAAAGGATACCTGGTCATTGCTGTCAAATGAATTAATAGTTGCCTTGGCTGTCAGCGTAAAGCTGCTTGATGCCGGTACCTTATAGTAATACATTGCAATACCATCGGCTGTGCCTGCAATCTTTCCCTTGTTGTTTCTGACTGCAATATGGATATTTCCATCAGCATCTGTTTCCAGTGTCTGATTAACTGTTGATGGATTACCGCCAACATTTCCAAATACAGAGCCGCTCCAGATGCCTGCTTTCTTCCAGAGTGTACTCTCACCCGTTACCGGTTTGTAATCCGCTTCCTTATAATCCGGGTTCGGCTTTAATACTTCGCTCTTTACCGGTGCTTCTGCGGATAAAATGTGGTCTGCAATGCCTGTTACATTTAACCTCTTGATTTCCTGTGTCAGCATATACGCGTTGTAACGCGCACCATAAATATTGGTATGTGTATTATCCACACTGCCTGCATTCGATGATGTCCATGAATGTAAATTCAAAGTTTCATCTGCGCCCAGTGAATCATACAGGTTCTTTGTCAGTGTTGTCATATCCACTACTGCGACACCCGTATCTGTTCCCAGCTTTCTGACGGCTTCTGCATAATCGCCGCCTGCATACGTCTTTCCGTCACTGACGGCATCACTTGTAATGTGCAGGTTGGAGCTGCTCCACTCTCCTGTTGCTGTTCTTCTGACAATCGGCGTACATAAAATCACCGTTACACCTTTTTCCTGCGCCGGTTTTACATAATTTTCATATAAAGAATTGGCAAATGAACCTTCTGTTGTATAAGCTCCATTCGGGTCTGTATATCTGCCGTCTTCCGCCTTTTCATCATTGTGTCCGAAACCAACGAGCAGATAATCTCCGCTTGTCATTGAATCCATTAATGTCTTGTAATTGTCTTCTGTTGTAAAACTCTTTGAACTTCTGCCTGAAAGTGCAAGGTTTTCAACTTTCAATGAGCTGTCAAAGTAATTAGATAACTGTGTACCCCAGCCGTATCTTGGATAGTAATAGGCATCTGCAAAGCTGCATACCGTTGAATCGCCGACTACCCATACGGTTGATTCTTTTGCCGGTTCTTCCGGTTCTGACGGTGTCTTACCTGAAAAATCCGCACCGATTCCTGCCGGTGCTTTATCTGTCATTTCAAATAAGCCGTTCATATTGATACTGCCGTCTTCATTTCTTGCCGGTGTAATTGTCTTATAATCCACCGATGTAAACCAGTCTGCTTCCACTGCTTTATTTTCCGTATTTACGCAAAGCTTGGTTGAAATGTCATTGCATAAATAATTGGTTGTCTTATAAATCACAGAAGAATCCTGATTCTTTAACGTAAATTTATCTGCCGCCATTGTACCGTAATTTTCAATTGCATCTGTATAGAAGCTGATTGAATTTTCCAGTACATAGCCTGTATCTCCTGTAAATTTGTCACCGTTTTTTGGTGTCAGCTGATAATTGTTTCTGTCTGCTGTACCGCCAACTCTTGAAAACAGTCCGTTATCTACGGAAATACACTGATATACCTGGCAGTCTGGTCCATTGTTGCTCATGATACCGCTTCCGCCATTGTTCCATGAAATACAGTTCTTTAAAACGTGTTTTCCTGTAAGGCCTTCTCCGCCTAACTTAAATCCATTTGCACTTGCCGCAGAATAAGAAGTTGTTCCATCTTCTGCAACTAAAAGTCCATTGCTGTACGCAACAGAATTCTGAATGGTTACTGCACCAATCGGGCCGTATTTTTCTGTACTCTTTGCATATAAATCGTATCCGTCATCGGCGTTGTTGTATGCCATACAGCCGTCAAATACATTGCCCTCACCAACTGAAAGCTTTGCTGCAAATCCATCTGCATCGTTTTGTTTACTGTCACAATTTGAATAAGATGTACAATTTAAAATTGTATTGTCTGACGGCCACCAGCATTTTGGTTCTCCGCCTGAGTAACTAATCTGAAGACCTGTTGAACCATTTCTATACATTTCACACTGTTCAACAACATTGTGATTACCGGATACATGAACACCCTTTGTTCCGTCTGATGCGTATGCAACCGCAATATCCTGTATTTTCCAGTAATTACCCTTTACAGATAAAACAGCATCTGAAGAAGCCGGAAGCTTTGCACCATTTAACACCGCTTTTCCTGCATTTTCTGCCTTCATTGTAATGACAGCATCTTGATTTCCCGAAACGCTATAAGGAATCGAAACAACCTGTGATACATTGTATGTACCGTCCTGTAACAGGATGGTCTGTCCTGCTTTTGCATAAGATACTGCTGTATAAATATCCGTCGGATTTTCTTTTGTTCCTGCTGCTTTGCTGTTTCCGCCAGCTGAAACATAAATGGTATCTCCACTGAATTTTGCTGCATCTTTTGTAACCGTATCCGTTACTGTAACCGGACTGTAATCTTTTAATAACAGTCTGTCATCGTATTTTCTGCTTCCATCTGCATTTACAGCATTTTCATAAGGTGTAACAACTGCTGTAAATGTTGTATCGCCGTCCGGCAGTTTAACCTGAAAATCAGAAAGCTTAAATTCAACTGTATCAGCCTTCTTGATTTCCTTATCGGTATAGTACTGATTTCCGTGATTATCGGAAATGCTGACCGTACCCGTTACATTACTTGTAAAACGGTAAGTATAATCTTCATCAGCAGTCGTTGTTCCGTTAAATGTATGAACTTCTGCCTCATCATACTCCACCCACAAATCCGGATTGACCGCATCTAATTCATCCTGTGTCGGTGTATGCTGTTCATAGCTTAAATCCGTAACTTCTACTGTTCCGATACGGCTCGCATAAAAACCGACATACACATAGTCCGAATCCTGCTGTAAAAATTTATTCGGGTTATACACGGTAATCGTTTTTTCTACATTGCTCCAGTCATCGTTATACCAGTTACATACATAACCGTTACCGTCTTTAACAAGTTCAAAATTATAATACAATTGTGTTGCATTACTTTGTGTGAAAACCGTTGCATTTTGGTCAAAATACTGTGTTACATCACAGCTTCCACCTGCATTGCTCTTTCCTGTCGCATCGGAATTGCCCGTATAAAGACGCACACCCGGAATCGTTGTTCCTGTTGCTTCACTCTTTGTTGCTGCATAAACATCCAGCTGATTAATGTAATCTGCTGTTGTATCGGCTGCGCCAAGTGTATCTAATACAGCCAGTCCAAAAGAGGACTGGTTATCCTGTTTTGCTACCGATGTCGTGTGAAATCTGCCACGGATTGTAAAGTTATAATCCTTAGATTTCACCTTCGTGTAATAGATTTCAAATCCACTCTGACCGGTATTTGCCATCTTTCCTTTCGCTTTTGTATTCAGCGTTAATTTGTTTGCGGCACTGTCGTAAACCGGTGTCACCATACCGTCTGACTGCGTTCCCAGCTTTGCTGTCTTCCAGTCAGCAGAACCTATGCCTGTCGCTGCTCTTGCATTTTCACCTGCAAAAGACGACCACGGCATCAGTAACACAACCATTACTGCCGCAAGCAAAACTGCAATGCTTTTCTTGCATTTTGCTCTTTTGTTTTTCATCATAATCCTCCATTCTTGCCTTTATGGCAATTTTACTCCAATGAGTATCATATCATATATAATAAAATACAAAAAATATTAATTCCGTATATATACCATATTATTTTTAAATACTAAACCTCATTCTGCAATCACAACTATTTACCTTCTCTCAGAAACAGGATATCACAATACAAAAACACCCGGAGAAAATCGTTTTACCGACTCTCTCCGGGTGCTTCTATTTTAGATTCTGTCTGTTAAGACGAATCTTTTTTACTTATAAAGTTCTACTAACTTCAGTAAGTGCTGGTAACGTGCATTTGCAGTCTTTTCAGATTCAGCAAAGAGTTTTTCAGCTCTTTCTGGGAATGGCTTAATCAGTCTTGTGTAACGAGCTTCGTTATTTAAGAATTCCTGATATGAACCATCACCTTCCTTAGAAGTTAATGTGAATGGATTCTTTCCTTCAGCCTTTAATGCAGGGTTGAATGAGAACAGATTCCAGTATCCGGCCTTAACAGCCTTCTTCATTTCATCCTGGCAGTGGTTCATACCACCCTTAGCGATACCGTGAAGTTCGCAAGGAGCGTAACCAATGATTAATGAAGGACCGTTGTAGCTTTCAGCTTCAGCAATTGCCTTAACAGCCTGTGCAGGATTAGCACCAAGAGCAATCTGTGCTACGTATACGTAACCATAGCTCATAGCGATTTCTGCAAGACTCTTCTTGCTGATTTCCTTACCTGCTGCTGCGAACTGGCAGACTTCACCGATGTTAGAAGCCTTTGAAGCCTGTCCACCTGTATTAGAATACATTTCTGTATCGAATACCATAACGTTTACATTCTCACCTGATGCAAGTACATGGTCAAGACCGCCGAAACCGATATCGTAAGCCCAACCATCACCACCGAAGATCCATACAGACTTCTTAGCAAGGTAGTTCTTCTTAGCAAGTACTTCTGGAGCTGTTGGGCATCCATCTGCTGCTGCCTTTTCAAGTTCTGCGATAAGAGCTTCTGTAGCTGGTGTATTAGCCTTAGTATCATTCTTTGTTTCAAGGTACTTAGCTGCTGCTGCCTTAAAGCTTTCTGAAGCCTTCTCAGATGCAGCCATTTCTTCTATCTTAGCGATAGCCTGGTCACGAAGAACCTTCTGTCCAAGATACATACCAAAACCATGTTCTGCATTATCCTCGAATAATGAGTTAGACCAAGCTGGTCCCTTTAATGTATCCTTATTTACTGTATATGGTGATGTAGCTGCTGGACCGCCCCAGATTGAAGAACAACCTGTTGCGTTTGAAATATACATCTGCTCACCAAATAACTGAGTAATTAATCTAGCATAAGATGTTTCTGCACAACCTGCACAGCTTCCTGAGAATTCAAGGAGTGGCTGGTTGTACTGAGAACCGATTGGTGTATTAACTAATGCTGGCTTAATATCCTTCTTACCTACGTTAGCAACAAGATAATCGAATACTGGCTGCTCTGCTGCCTGTGATTCCTGTGGAACCATCTTAAGAGCTTCTCCAGCCTTAGGACATACTGTTACACATTCGCCACATCCCATACAATCTAATGGAGATACTGACATTGTGTACTTCATTGTTGTGTCTGTTGCATGCTTAGAATCAGCAAGCTTAATCTGTGATGGAGCTGCTGCCTGTTCATCTGCATTAAGGATGAATGGTCTGATAGTTGCATGTGAGCATACGAATGCACAGCTGTTACACTGAACACAGCTTGCTGGATCCCACTCAGGAACCATAACGGCTGTTCCTCTCTTCTCGTATGCTGAAGCGCCTGTTTCAAACTGACCATCAGCGATATCCTTGAATGCTGATACTGGAAGGCTGTCACCATCCATCTTGCCGATAGGGTCGAGAAGTTCATTAACCATCTTAACTGTAGCAGGACGACCTGTTCTCTCAACTGGCTTATTATCATCAACTGCTGTTGCCCAGTCTGCTGGTACTTCTACCTTATGTACTGCGTCAACACCAGCATCGATAGCCTTGTAGTTCATCTCAACTACTGCATCACCCTTCTTGCTGTATGACTTCTTAGCTGCTGCCTTCATATATTCAACAGCTTCATCGATAGGCATTACGTTAGCAAGCTTAAAGAATGCTGACTGTAAGATTGTGTTAGTTCTCTTACCCATACCGATTTCAATAGCTTTATCAATAGCGTTGATTGTGTAAAGCTGGATATTATTCTTAGCGATATACTGCTTTGCTTCTGCTGGCATATGCTGGTTAAGTTCTTCATCAGACCACTGGCAGTTAATCATGAAGATTCCGCCTGGCTTAACATCCTGAACCATCTTATAACCCTTAACAACATATGAAGGATTATGACATGCTACGAAGTCAGCCTGATTGATGTAGTATGGACTTCTGATTGGGTTATCACCAAATCTTAAATGGCTGATTGTGATACCACCAGTCTTCTTTGAGTCATACTGGAAATATGCCTGAATAAACTTATCTGTGTGGTCACCGATAATCTTTGTAGAGTTCTTGTTAGCACCAACTGTACCATCACCACCAAGACCCCAGAACTTACATTCTACTGTACCAGGAGCTGATGTAATAGGAGCTGGCTTAACCTCTGGAAGTGAAAGGTTAGTAACATCATCAACAATACCGATTGTGAATCTGTGCTTTGGCTCATCCTTCTCTAATTCCTTGTATACAGCGAATACTGATGAAGGAGGAGTATCCTTTGAACCTAAACCATAACGACCACCTACTAATGTGATATCGTTAAGACCTGCTTCACGAAGTGTTGTAGCAACATCAAGGTAAAGTGGTTCACCAAGTGAGCCTGGTTCCTTAGTTCTGTCAAGAACAGCAATCTTCTTAGCTGTCTTAGGAAGAACCTTTAAGATTGCCTTAGATGACCATGGACGATAAAGTCTTACCTTAATAAGACCAACCTTCTCACCCTTAGCTGTTAAGTAATCAATAACTTCTTCTGCAACGTCATTGATAGAACCCATAGCTACGATAACTCTGTCAGCATCTGGAGCACCATAGTAGTTGAATAAGTCATAGTTAGTACCGAGCTTCTCGTTTACTTTCTTCATGTACTTCTCTACTACTTCTGGAAGTTCATCATATACTGTGTTACATGCTTCACGATGCTGGAAGAATACATCTCCATTCTCATGAGAACCACGCATAGCTGGCTTGTTAGGATTAAGTGCATGAGCACGGAATTCCTCAACCTTGTCCATTGGGCACATTTCCTTAAGGTCTTCATAGTCCCACTTTTCAATCTTCTGGATCTCGTGAGATGTACGGAAACCATCAAAGAAGTTGATGAATGGAACCTTGCCATCAAGAGCTGCAAGATGTGCAACTGGGCTTAAGTCCATAACTTCCTGTGGGTTTGTTTCAGCAAGCATAGCGAAACCTGTCTGACGACATGCATAAACATCACTATGGTCACCGAAAATGTTAAGTGACTGTGTAGCAACTGTACGAGCTGATACATCAAATACACAAGGGAGCTGTTCAGCAGCAATCTTATACATATTAGGAATCATAAGTAAAAGACCCTGTGAAGCTGTGAATGTTGTTGTAAGGGCACCGGCTGCAAGTGAACCATGCACTGTACCAGCAGCACCTGCTTCAGACTGCATCTCTGTTACCTTTACTGTATTACCAAAAATATTCTTTCTTCCAGCTGCTGACCACTGGTCAACAACGTCTGCCATTGGGCTGGAAGGTGTGATTGGATAGATACCTGCTACTTCTGTAAACGCATACGCAACGTGAGCAGCGGCTGTATTACCATCCATTGACTGTTTTTCTCTAGCCATTGTTATATATACCTCCTAATCGAAATATGAGATAATAATCTCTCTTATCAATATTTTAGTATTATTCGACAAAAAAGTAAAGTCATTATGTCAAATCTATTGTATGTAATTTTGTAATTTATCAAATAAATGATATTTTTTTCATAAAAGATTTATATTTTATTTTAAAGTTCAGATTTATCATTTACCATTTGTTTAATTAATGCATTTTAACCCAATATTGTTACATTATTAACACATTCATCCTTGTTTTCCTGATGATACATTTTATAGCATTTTGTCTCTGGAATATTTTTCTTAAGAATTTTTAAGATTTTTTTCGTTTAAGTATTAATTTTTTTCAAAAAAAGTAATATAATACTTTAGCTACAATAATAAGTTAGGAGATTAGACCTATGATTACTAAAGAATTCTTTGAAAAGAATAAGAAACTTGTAATAACTGTTACTGGCATAGTTGTTGCATTACTCTTCCTTATTATATTGTTTCTTTCACTTTTTAATATCGATATCAGTCTGAACGGTAAAGCAAAGGAAACGATTGAATATGGTGAAACATATAATGAAGATGGAGCCGTTGCCTCCTATAATATGTTTGCCTCAAGAAATATACCTCTGACCGTTGATATAAGCGGCAATGTGGATACTTCAAAGCTTGGTACTTACCACATTCATTATAAGGCAAAAAAAGGCATATTTTCAGCCAAAAAAACAAGAGATGTTAAAGTAGTTGATACACAGGCACCTGTCATCGAGCTAGACGAAGTACCTGGCTACTACCCTAAAACCGGCGAAACCTATCAGGAAGAAGGTTTTACCGCTACTGACAACTATGATGGTGATATTACAAGTAAAGTTACTAAAACGGAATCTGATAATGTTATAACTTATACTGTAAGTGATTCCTCTGGTAATAAAACATCTGTACAGCGTGTAATAGAATACAATAACGGAATTGCACCAGAACTCACACTTAATGGTGATGCTGAAATTACTATCAAAGCTGGAACCAAGTTTGATGACCCTGGCTGTACTGCTACCGACTCTTACGGCAATGACATTTCTGAAAGCATTACCGTTTCTGGAGATTTATCAACTTATCATGCTGGAACATACACATTGACTTATGCTGCAACCGATAAGTTTGGCAATGAATCATCTATTGAACGAACTGTTAATGTTGAGGCCGTCAAGCAGGCAAGTACATCTAATTCTGGCAGCAAGGTTGTCTACCTGACCTTTGATGATGGTCCTGGTGCATTTACACAGCAGTTATTAGATATCCTTGATAAATATAATGTAAAGGTTACATTTTTTGTAACGAATGTAAACAGCGGTTATCAGGATATGATAGCCAAGGAAGCCGCCGCTGGTCATACAGTAGCTATCCACAGCGCTTCACACGACTATCAGAAGATATATTCAAGCACAAGCGCATATTTTGAAGACTTAAATGAAATGTCTGACATTATCTATGCACAGACTGGTGAGCGCCCTAAGCTTATAAGATTTCCTGGCGGAAGTTCTAATACTGTCAGCAAGAAGTACTGCAGCGGTATTATGAGCGAGCTTACAAAAGATGTTACTGACCAGGGCTATAAGTACTTTGACTGGAATGTTTCAAGCGGTGATGCCGGTGAAACTACAAGCACAGATGCAGTTTATCAGAATGTTATAAATGGAATGAAGAGCCACAATGTATCGGTGGTTTTACAGCATGATATTAAGAACTTCAGTGTTAATGCTGTTGAACGTATTATTCAGTGGGGTCTTGCAAATGGATATACATTCCTGCCACTCACACCTTCTACGGAGGATGTGCATCATGGAGTTAATAATTAGTGGGATTGCTGGTATGAGTTTTTAATAGACGGACGACATAATAAAAAGGAAAGCGGCGGCGCATATATGTGCTACCGCTTTTCTTCTACGGACGCTACAAGGAATGAGGGTTGTTTCAGTAATAATGCTTCAGTCACCAGAAAGTGGATTGGATATTTCTAAGACTTTTCATATATGTGGCGGCAGTTGCCGCTACCGTTCGATACGGGACGTCCTGTCCCATATCTCACTTCCACAGACATCCGTGTCTGTGGATAGCTGGGTTATTAAAGAAAAGTCTAAGAACTATCTCAATTAAACTTCAAGTGCATCTTATGATGTATACACCACCGCTTCCCTTTTTATTATGTCTGACTATGGCTGAATTTTGAAAAAATCAACACCTTTGCCGTAAATGGCTTTCATACATACCATTGGCACTTTTAAAAATGGAGGATTTATTCATCTGGGATAGGAAAAAAACTTAGCGAATTTGCTCATTTATAGTTAATTATTTATTATTCAACATACTATCTATTATATCATTTATCATACCAATAATCATCCATTGCTTCATCCATATATCTTCGTTTTCTTTCTTCATCGCTCTCTGCAGCACTCTGTATAACAGGAAACATAATCACAATAGCTATCAGACCAATACCTGTAAGTGCCAATGGAATCATCCATAGCCATTCTCCAATTCCCATCATATACATTTTCTTTTTCATTGACTTGAATTCATCGCCAAAGCGCTCCTTTAATGGCAGTTCCTTCTTTTTCTTAAACTTATTAACAATACGCAGTATAATGGCCGCTACTATTATTGCAAGTATTGATTCGAATGCTCCATCATAATCACTAAATAAAATCAGAGCTGAAACTACATTGATACATCCCTCCAGTATACCCAATTTCATAGCAAGAGACACTGCAACATAAGGTGCATACTTACGTGCTTCCTCAATTGAATAATACTTCATATATGGAAATGCTCCCTCCTTATGCTTGTCCGCCTGCTTTCGCTTTACCATCCCGTATATTGCAAATGGTATCGACAAAAGACATACTCGCATTACTTGTGCCAAAGCAAATACAAATATGCCAAACAATATTTCTTCCATTTTTTTATTCTCCTTTTTCTTTGATTACATTGGTTATTTTTTCTTTTCACTTAATTAGACGAAATGAAAAGCCTTAAGGTTTTAAATTTTTCTAAATGAAATTGTGAAATCATCAACCTCATATCATTTAAAATATATTATAATCGGCAATAGTTATCAATACATTATTTCAAGAATAGCTTTTTCCTCAATATTCTTGTATTTAATGTGAATGAATAATTTTAAACATTTCATTTGGTGCCATAATTCCGTATCTTATATCATCTGTTCACCAATAATATAGTTAAAAACATACAAAAATTATAAAAAATTGAAGTCCACCAACCAACCACAAAAAAGGTGTGGATGCCAAATCATTATCTGACATCCACACCTTATAAATTCTAATCCAATATTTTAATCATCTTCGCCCTGTAAAGCATCAAAACCAGTTTCACCTGTACGAACCTTTACAACATTTTCAACATCATATACGAATATCTTACCATCACCGATATGACCTGTGTAAAGAACCTTTCTGGCTGCATTGATAACATCCATAACTGGAACCTTAGAGATAACCATTTCAACCTGAACCTTAGGAAGAAGCTGCATTTCCATCTGAACACCTCTGTAGTATTCAGGTGCGCCCTTCTGTGCGCCACATCCAAGAACCTGTGTAACAGTCATACCAGTTACGCCGATATCGTTCATAGCCTTCTTTAAAGCTTCAAATCTTTCCTGCTTCATAAGAATTTCAACCTTAGTAATCTTCTTGTCATCTGGTATATCAGAAGATGTCTTAACCATGGCTGGAACTGCATTTTCAACTGATTCTGAACCAACTGATACAACATCATCATATGTTATATCTATATCTGGCATTCCTGCTGCACCGAATTCAAAACCTGCATATGCACTTGTAAGACCATGCTCACATATATCAAGTCCCTTGATTTCTTCTTCCTTAGAAGCTCTAAGTCCGACAGTTGCCTTAATAGCAAGGAATACTATTGTCATACATATTACTGCCCATGCTGCTACTGATGCAAAACCTAATAACTGAAGTCCTAACTGTGTGAAACCACCACCATAGAATAAGCCTTCTGCCTTGATTGCACCACTTTCCATAGCAATTGCATATCCTGGAGCCTTGCTTGTTGCAAAAAGACCAACTGCTATTGTTCCCCAGATACCATTCATCATATGAACTGCTACGGCACCAACCGGGTCATCTATATGTAACTTATAATCAAGAAGCCATACACCAAATACTACAAGAAGTCCTGCTACAATACCAATAACGAAAGCACCTTTTGCATCAGTTACATCACAAGAAGCTGTTATAGCAACAAGACCTGCAAGTGATGCATTAAGACACATTGAAACATCTGGCTTTTTATACTTAATCCATGTAAATATCATACATGTTACTGTTGCTACCGATGGTGCTATTGTTGTTGTGAGGAATACTGATCCAAGATCTTCGATTGTAGTACAAGCAGCGCCGTTGAAGCCATACCAGCCGAACCATAATATGAATACACCGAGCGCTCCAAGAGGGATGCTGTGTCCGGGAAACGCATTTACCTTTACTACCTTACCCTTCTCATCCTTAACAAACTTACCGATACGTGGTCCAAGTATTTTAGCTCCTATGATAGCTGAGATACCACCTACCATATGTATACAACATGAACCTGCGAAATCATGGAAGCCTAACTGTGCTAACCAGCCGCCGCCCCATATCCAGTGTGCTTCAATTGGATATACAAGTGCTGATATAACACCTGAATATACACAATATGAAAGGAACTTTGTTCTCTCTGCCATAGCTCCTGATACAATAGTTGCTGTTGTTGCACAGAATACTAAGTTAAATACAAAACTTGAAAAATCAAAATTATCATAAGCTGTAAATATATCAAATCCAGGCTTTCCAATGAAACCAAATAAATCTTCACCGAGTAATAAACTAAATCCTATGAATATGAACACTACTGTACCAATACAGAAGTCCATAAGGTTCTTCATAATAATATTACCTGCGTTTTTAGCTCTTGTGAAGCCTGTTTCTACCATTGCAAATCCTGCCTGCATCCAGAATACCAATGCGGCACCTATAAGGAACCATATTCCAAATGTCTGCTCACTTATTAAGTTCGTTATCTGTTCTACTGCCATATCTTTTTCCTCCCTTTTTTATATGGAAGCCCAATGAAGGTGATCAGATTTCATCAGACAACTGAAATACAGATAAACATTTATTACCCGCGCCGTAACTCCTTGACTGATATTCCTTCCGTAATATAAATTCCTGTATCACCATCACTTTGATTCAGGTCTTTATGTGTGAATATAATCAGACAAAGAAAAAAGGCATGCAACTACTCTATCTGGTAGTCACACGCCTTTGTGTTCTCTGTTTTTCAATTATGTTGATTATTATACAACTCTTTTTTGATATTTATTGAAAAAATCGGACATTTTTATTGACTTTTTTAATATTTGTTTTATCATTATTTTATAAACACCACATAATATAAAGATTGGAGAATACTTATGAATAATCACATATATCAGCCAATGATATTTAATCCTGAAGTCAGTGTCGACTCAATATTTATTAAAAATGTACATCCTGAAAATGCAGTTTCCACGAATATGTTTATATATCAGGCGGATAAAACAAGCTCAGAATCTATTGTACCCGACAGCTCTGTTCTTTTCCCATCAACCCACACTCAATGGATAATGGGCTACAACCATTCTGATAATGCTGCTGTCTTTTACTGCATAGGTCCTGTAACCAAAAGGCGAAATTATTCATTTAAAAATTATGAACACTACTTTGGTGTATGCTTTGATGATATATGTTCCTACTTTGCAAAAGGAGTCCCTGCTGACACATATCCATCCAGTATGACCGATGAAATATTTGAATACACGCCAACAGAAAGCTCATACGAATACAGTTTTATACAACAACTAAAAAAACACAGCGACCTTAATACACGCGCCGCCATGTTTAAAGATTTTCTTTCTGAAAGCAAGCAGTGCTGCTATATTCCAGAGAATATGATTACTCTTACTGATATCATTAAAAAGACTTATGGATGTATCCACATATCAGAACTTGCCACAAAGCTTGGTTACTCTGAAAGACATATCCTCAGGATGTTCAACGAAACTCTTGGTGTAACTCCTAAGGACTACTGTAAAATGATAAGATTTCAGACAGTTCTTATCAATATGCTCTCCAACAACAGCCAGAATAACAGCGCTTACATATCTGGTCTTGGATATTCTGACCAGGCACACTTTCAGAGGGAATTCAAGACATTTACAGGAATAACGCCACGCCAGTTTACTAAACTCATCGCAGCACCCGAGTTATAACATCAATTATTGCATACTGTAACTATGCACCACTAATAGTGACATTATTATAATATAAAATCTGACATAACGGTATTGCTTATATCTATTCCTCTCTTGGAAAGGTATAAGCAGTTGCCGTCATGTATAAGAAGTCCGCGGGCTATATTATCCTCGATTGCCTCACCGAATATATCTTTTATATCGGTTCCGAATTCTTCTTTGAAGTCTGTTATATCTATTCCTTTTGTCTTTCTTAAACCAAGAAACATATATTCAGACATCTCATCTTCCTTTGACAGTTCTTCCATATCTGTTCTTATCTGTAATAATTCATTTACATAGCTCTTATCTAATGCATTTGTAATTTCTGCCAACACATCCATATATCTGCCAATATCCGATATATTAGTATATCTCCTGCCTCCATACAAAGAAGCTGCACCTATACCAAAGCCTAGATAATCACATCTTTCCCAGTACTTTAAGTTATGCTTGCACTCATAACCTTTTTGGGCATAGTTTGATATCTCATACTGTTCATAACCGTATGAAGACAGCATTTCCTTTGTCATATAATACATCTGCCTGTCCTCATCATCTGACGGTATTGGTGGAAAACTGTCTATATTATCAGACAGCCTCGTTCCCTCCTCAACTATAAGACTGTATACAGATATATGCTCTGCTCCAAGCGACAATGCCTTTTCTAACACAGCTTTAAAGCTCTCCATAGTCTGACCCGGAAGTGCTGACATAAGGTCAATATTGATATTGTCAAAACCTGCCTCTCTTGCTATTTTATAGCTTTCCATAAACTGCTCATATGTGTGTATTCTGCCTAACATCCTAAGCTCATTATTATCGGTGCTCTGCAAGCCAAAGCTTATCCTGTTTATGCCAGCTTTGCGGTATATCACAGCCTTTTTCTTATCCATAGTTCCCGGATTACATTCTATAGTTATCTCTGCTTTATCACTTACATTATAATTCTTTCTTACAGCATCTAAAATGTCACTTATATCCTCTGCATCAATGGCAGATGGAGTCCCTCCGCCTATAAATATTGATGTTACTATATGCCCATTCTCAGATTTAATATCATCTACACAACCTGAAATATCTTCCTGCATTATTGTTTTTTCATAATCAGCCATACAGACAGTATCATATAACGCATAATCACTTGTCAGACCATTAACTGCCGGTTCTTCCATATCCTCATATGATGTATTATCGCCCTGCAATACATTTTTAATTAATTTATTGGCACATTTGCCCTCTCTGGTAAGATATATTTCATTGATAAGTGCCCTCACATACTGCTTTCTTGTATGCACATCAGCAGGCGATGACAGAAAGTCGCAGTATATGCACTTATGTACACAAAAGGGGATATGTATATATATCCCCAGTTCGTTTTTATTCTTCATCTAACTTTAATACGCTCATGAATGCTTTCTGTGGTATCTCTACGTTACCAATCTGGCGCATCCTCTTCTTTCCTTCCTTCTGCTTTTCAAGAAGCTTCTTTTTACGCGAAATATCGCCGCCGTAACACTTTGCAAGTACGTCTTTACGAAGTGCCTTGACTGTTTCTCTTGCTATAACCCTGCTTCCGATAGCCGCCTGAATAGGTATCTCAAACTGCTGTCTAGGTATCTCCTGCTTAAGCTTCTCGCACATCTTTCTTCCACGTTCCTCCGCACTGCCTGCGAATACGATAAATGAAAGCGCATCCACCTCTTCCTTGTTGATAAGAATATCAAGCTTGACAAGGTTAGATTTCTCATATCCCTTCATCTCATAATCAAATGAAGCATAACCTCTTGAGCGTGACTTTAACGCATCAAAGAAATCATATATTATCTCGTTGAGCGGAAGGTCATACTTAAGAAGTGCTCTTGTCTGTTCTATATATTCCATGCCATTGTATACACCACGGCGCTCCTGACAAAGCTTCATAATAGGACCAACAAACTCAGTTGTAACCATAATCTCAGCACTTACCATAGGCTCTTCCATATAGTCTATCTCTGATGGGTCTGGCATATTAGATGGATTAGTAAGGTCTATAACCTCACCATTAGTCTTATGCACCTTGTATATAACGCCCGGCGCTGTTGTTACAAGGTCAAGATTATATTCTCTTTCAAGTCTTTCCTGTATAATCTCAAGATGTAAAAGTCCTAAGAAACCACATCTGAAACCAAATCCAAGCGCTATAGATGTTTCAGGCTCAAACTGGAGTGAAGCATCATTAAGCTGAAGCTTTTCAAGTGCCTCTCTTAAGTCCTGATACTTTGCACCATCTGCCGGATATAAACCGCAGTAAACCATAGGATTAACCTTCTTATAACCCGGAAGCGGCTCTGCTACTGGTCTGTCATTATCTGTGACTGTATCACCTACTCTTGTATCCTGAACATTCTTGATACTTGCTGTTATATATCCAACCATACCTGCTGATAACTCATCACAAGGTATGAACTGTCCGGCTCCGAAGTAACCTACCTCAACTACTTCTTCAACCGCACCTGTCGCCATCATCCTTATCTTAGTACCCTTCTTTACAGTACCTTCTACTATTCTTACAAATATAATAACCCCCTTATACGCGTCATATAATGAGTCAAATATAAGTGCTGAAAGTGGATTAGCAGCATCACCTGTAGGTGCTGGAATTTTGGTTACTATCTGTTCAAGAACTTCTTCGATATTAATACCATTCTTTGCTGATATAAGTGGTGCATCCTGAGCCTCTATTCCGATAATATCTTCAATTTCATCCTTAACCCTGTCTGGTTCTGCACTTGGAAGGTCTATCTTGTTAATAACAGGAAATACCTCAAGGTCGTGGTCAAGCGCAAGGTATACATTGGCAAGTGTCTGTGCCTCTATACCCTGTGCCGCATCTACTACAAGCACTGCTCCGTCACAGGCTGCAAGCGCCCTTGATACCTCATAGTTAAAGTCAACGTGACCCGGAGTATCAATAAGGTTGAATATATATTCCTCACCATCATTCGCCTTGTATACAGTTCTTACTGTCTGCGACTTGATAGTAATTCCCCTCTCTCTTTCTATATCCATATTATCAAGCACCTGCTCCTGCATTTCCCTGCTTGTAAGAAGACCTGTCTTTTCAATTATTCTGTCCGCAAGAGTTGACTTACCGTGGTCAATATGCGCTATTATACAAAAGTTTCTTATGTTTTTCTGATTAATCTTAGCCATTAATATAACCTGCCTGTTCTAAGTATTTTATAATTCCATCTGATACTGCCTTAGCTGTATTTTCCTTGTCTGTTGTTACCAGCTTGTTATCCTCGCTGCTATACATATTACCAAGCTCGACTATACAGCTTGCTGATGAACTATGCTGATTAAGGTAATAATCCTTTGATGAATCATCTGGAGTACCTGTATTCACCCCATTTGTACCAACACCTATCTCCTTAAATGCATCTATTATATCCGTTGCCAGCTTATTAGAGTCCTTTGGCGATGATGTATATATCCACGTGCTGACACCACTGCTTGTGCCTTTCTTCTTAGCAACATCTCTGTGAAGTGACACAAGTGCTGCTGCTTTTCCTGCACTGCTCTTTTTAATCCGTGCCGAATAATCTACATTTTCATCTGCTGTCCTTGTCATAACAACAATTATACCATACGCACTAAGATTGCTCTCAATAAGCTTAGCGAGCTCTAACACCTGGTCTTTTTCATAATTCTTCCCATCATACTGTCCCGTATCAGTTCCACCGTGTGATGCATCTATACACACAACTGCCTTTTCTGACGCCCCCTGCTTTTTCGTATCAGTATCATTTCCAGACATATCATTAGCAGCACCCACAGAAGCAGAAGTATCTTCTGTGGCTTTACCAGTACCTGCTGCCGGTCTTATTGACGTTCCAAAATCGGCATATAACATAGCTGCAAATATAAGGACTGCTATAATAGAGGCTAATCCAAATATTCTGTGCCATCTAATTCCTGAATTATTACTTTTCATATCATTCTTTCCATATCTGTTTTAATAAATATAAAGCCTTTTCCCCTTATACCAGCTATACTATTCTATTTTCATAGACACGGCTGAGAATGTCAAGCAAAATGTTATATTATATGAAATATTTTATAACTTTTTAAGTTACTGTTAAGAGCCAATTCCCCAAATGCCATGCATGGCTCCTGACAATAACCATTTTAATCAACAGGCCCTTACCATCTCCCTCTTGAGCCTCTTTATAATCTTTTTCTCCAGTCTTGATATATAAGACTGGGATATTCCTAGCATATCTGCTACCTCTTTCTGTGTTTTTTCCTCTCCATCCTTGTCACTAAGCCCATACCTCAAATCGACTATAATTCTCTCCCTCTCTGACAGATTGCCGAGCGCATTTTTAAGTGCCTTCATCTCAACCTCATTTTCAAGATCCTTATAACATACATCATCATCTGTACCAAGAATATCCGATAACAGAAGTTCATTGCCATCCCAGTCTACGTTAAGCGGTTCGTCTATGGATACCTCTGCCCTTATCTTGCTGCTTCTTCTAAGGTGCATAAGAATTTCATTCTCTATACATCTTGAGGCATATGTAGCAAGCTTTATATTCTTATCACGGTCATACGAATTGATTGCCTTTATAAGTCCTATTGTTCCGATCGATATCAAATCCTCTACTCCAACCCCTGTATTATCAAACTTTTTTGCTATGTATACAACCAGACGAAGATTGTGCTCTATAAGCATTTTCTTGGCATAATCGTCATCTTCAGTCTTTAACATCGCCAGTACATTTTTCTCCTCCTCTGCATCAAGCGGTGCCGGTAATACCTCTGCCCCTCCTATATAGTGAACCTCTCTTGTTCCTAACATATAAAGATTTCTTATAGATGGTACCATCTTAAACCGAAAACGATCTGCAACTGCCACTTTTATCACCATTTCTCTCCTCATTTCTACGGCGCTGTTACACTCACAGGAATACGGATGCACCGCCAACATATTCCTGCCCTGCAATGCAAAGACTGATTATTATGTCTGTTACATTCGCATTAACTCATATGTCCATTGATTAGTGCCTGATATTCCCCATTTTGCGATACTTTCCTGTCGGAAAGTCCTATCAGCGCACCCTTATAAGCCTTCGTTTCATTACTGTTAGATATATACATACAATCCGATGTAATAACTTCTATCATCCCCTCATTATTACCTATAGTTGTGTATGGTATAATATGATACTTTAATCTCCCGTAATCATTTATCCGATAAAGAACACCTTCAAAATATGATTTATCCATCACATTTACAGGTTTACCCGCATATACATCGACAAGCTGATTTCCTGTGTCTATTATTCCCTGTAGCATAATCTTTTCATCACCTATAACAACGGTAACTTTATATATACTTATATCTCTCCTGTGCATACGAAGCATATTAGAAAGCAGTATAACCACCACCACTGACACTCCCCCTGCAAACACAAGCTGACCATCTGTAACCAGTATATTTCTTACTATCCATCCTGCATATGTATAATACACAACCATATGCATAACGCCACCTGTAAGGCAGGCAACAGACAGCATAACAATCATACCCTTCAGCAGTCCCTTAAAATAATTCCTTAAAGCATACTTATCCATGTTACTCTTATCTGCACTTATAATACTTAACGGACTATTTATCACCACAAGCATAAGGCAGCTAACAATAAAATATGTGCACAAATTAACGAATAGCCTATATTTATCCGGAAAACTCACTGCAATGACCGACCATACTGCGCCTAAAGTGGAAGAAAGCAGTAGTCTTGCAACAGATGCATAATAATGCATAATTCTGTTTACAATAAATAGTACAATCAAATCCATACAATAATTAATTCCAAATAATATATCTATATATATTACAATCCGCTCTCACCTCCATACATCACTACATTCTCTGTTCTGTATAAAAGATTATATAAATCTTTTGAACAATTAGAGTATACATAAGTGTCGGTGCAAAATTTGTCGGACAAAGGGCTGTATTAGAAAAAATGCATAAAAATCACTTTAATAATGCATAAATCAGAAAATACATCAAAAAATTTAGAAAATATAAGAAGTGTTTCACCACTTTTTCATAGAAAATATACTAAAAATAAAGAAACCCGATACTGTAGCATCAGGTTTCCAATATGTTTTTTTACCCCACTCCCACTTGACACAGAACCAAAACAAAAAAGCAGGACAAAGTATATCACTATAACTCTGTCCTGTTAATATATGTAATAATTAAATCTTCATTACTTTCTATTCTTCTGAAGGAAAGTAGGTATTGTAATTCCATTAGGCTTTACATTGCTTGTCACTGGATTTGGCTGCTTAAGTCCTGGAAGTGGGTCAGGCATTGATGTTGTACCCATACCTTCTGTTCCCTGTGGCTGCTGGTATGTATAGGAAGGCTTTACAGCTGGTCTTGGCATCTGTGTCTGAGCCTGCGCCTTAGGTGAAAACTTTGCCATAGCATTATTTACATTCAGACCTTCTATTCCTGTAGCAATAACAGTGATTGTACAACTGTCTGTTGCACTCTCATCATATACCGCACCGAATATAATGTTTGCATTATCACCGGCAAGTTCCTGAATATAACTTGCAGCATCATTCGCCTCAACAAGTCCGATATCACCAGATATGTTAATAATAACATGTGATGCACCTTCGATAGTTGTTTCAAGAAGAGGACTGGCAACAGCCTGCTTAACAGCCTCGATAGCCTTGTCATCTCCTGTAGCAGCACCGATACCTATATGTGCAATACCCTTGTCCACCATAACTGTCTTAACATCAGCAAAGTCAAGATTAATAAGTCCAGGAACATTAATAAGGTCAGTGATACCCTGAACTGCCTGCTGTAATACCTCATCAGCCTTTTTTAAAGCTTCCGGCATAGTTGTTCTTCTGTCTACTATCTCAAGAAGCTTGTCATTAGGAATAACAATAAGTGTATCTACACTCTCCTTAAGCTTCTCAATACCTGCCTCAGCATTAGTCATACGTGTTCTTGCCTCAAATCTGAAAGGCTTGGTAACTACACCTACTGTAAGAATACCCATCTGCTTGGCAATCTTTGCTACTACTGGTGCAGCACCGGTACCTGTTCCGCCACCCATACCACATGTAACAAAAACCATATCTGCACCCTTCATTGCCTGTGTAAGCTCTTCCACGTTCTCTTCTGCAGCCTTTTCACCAATCTCAGGCTGTGCACCTGCACCTAATCCCTTTGTGAGCTTTTCACCTATCTGGATGGCAGTTGGAGCCTTACATAACTGAAGTGCCTGACTATCGGTATTAATTCCGATAAATTCGACACCTGTTATACTTTCATCTATCATTCTATTTACAGCATTATTACCAGCACCACCAACACCGATGACTATAATTTTTGCTGATAAATTAGATTCATTTTGTATTATTTCTAACAAGGTTATTGCCTCCTTCTATACTTATACATACCTATAATGATATAATTTTTCGTAGTAAATATCAACTATTTTTTTGTTTTTTTATTCATTCAATACACTATTATTCATAGCAGATATCAAAAATGCTTCACATTTTTCTAATGCTGTATATCCGCTAATTATCATCCTTTTTGAATATTATAGCATTACTATCCTTTGTATAGTCCTGCATATAAAGTGTTCCCTTAAGCCCTGCAAACTTTGATGCCATCTGCTTTAACTCAAAAAGCTTGTCCGTATAATCATCACTCTTTCCAAGATACACCTTTACATCATCAACATACAGTATTACACTATCCGATGAGTCAAAGTATACCTTTGACACACCAAGTTCATACTTATCAAAACTCTGCGTAAGGTCAAGTATCTGTCTGAATATCTCATCATCCCCTACATCTAACTTTGACCCAAGCACGATAGCATTAAACTTAAGTCCTATTATCTCAGGAACTTTATCATAGCTTTCTGTCGAACTTTCAACTACAATACCATCCTTATCAAAGAACATATTGCAGCCCATATATCTTATATAACCTATAACTGGCTTCTCATATACAGTTACATACAACTTTCTTGGTCCCTGCACCTCTACTTCATACTTCTGTATGAATGGAATTGTCTTTTTCTTATTCCCAAACAGCTTATAAAGCACTACATTCGGCTTGTCACTTCCAAATATTTTCTCATTCATTTCCTGATCTGAATAGTGGGAACTGCCAACATATGTTATTTCATCTGCCTGAAAGTAGACATATCCCGCAATTCCCGCTACAAGAAGGATAATTACTATAATAAGAAATATCAGCAAGCCGTTTTTCTTCTTTTTGACTTTTGCCATATACTATCTTTCCAACCTAATCTGACTACTTATATTAAATACTATTCCAAGTTCAGCAAGTAAAAACAGCGTTGCAGTTCCTCCATAGCTTATAAATGGTAATGTTACACCCGTATTAGGAAATACATTGGTTACTACCGCAATATTAACAATTACCTGAATAGCAATATGTGCAAATACACCGACTGCTAAAAGTGAACCAAACAGGTCTGGTGAATTCTGTGATATATATATAATTCTCCATAACATTATTATAAAAAGGAGTATTACACATATTGCACCAAACAGTCCTAATTCCTCACATATTATTGAAAATATCATATCATTCTGTGATTCTGGTATAAAACCCAGCTTCTGCATGCTCTTTCCAAGTCCTTTACCAAATAGTCCTCCAGAACCTATAGCATAAAGTCCCTGCATAGTCTGGTATCCCTTGCCATCTATATACTTTTCCGGATTAACCCACACTAAAAGTCTTGCAAGACGGAAATTCTCACTGAGCGCACTGCCTGATGCCACTGCATTTTTAAGTACCTGCCTGAGTCCGACATAACCTGCAGCTATAAGAGCTGCTATTCCACCATGAAGTCTGTAGTTAGGATACGCAACAAACGACATAATAAACACAATTCCACATATGATAATCGCACTACTTAAGTTGGATGTAATTACAAGTATCATTGCTGCTGGCAAAATCGCACATCCTGCAAATATCTTGAAATTCTTACTGACCGTTTTTATCTTCGTCCCCGCCGCGCACATCCGCGCCGCCGTCATTATAATAACCGCGATTTTAACAAGTTCGGCCGGCTGGAAGCTTATAGGTCCTATGTATATCCATCTTTTGGCACCGTGGCTCTCACTTCCAAAGAATACAACAGCAACAACTGTAAGCAGTGATACTATAAAAATCCATGGTGCAAACCTTTTCAGCCAGTGATAATCTGCATATCTGGCTATTAGAAACATAACAGCAAACCCAAGTAAATCAAAAGCAAGCTGCTTTTTGAAATAATATTCCGGATCGCCCTTATTAATCTGTGCCGTATAAGAACTCGTACTATATACCATAGTAAGTCCGAAGCCAACTATAAATATAAGAACAAACAGAAGACTGTAATCAAAATAAAATCCATTCTTCCTCTTCTTTTTCGCCATATTCTTCCTCTTTTAATTAATAAATATTAATAATGTTGATATCTTATTAATCAAGCTTGTTGACATATTCCTTGAACATATCTCCGCGCTGTTCGTAGTTATCAAACATTTCCCAGCTTGCACATGCAGGTGATAATAATACCGCATCACCCTCACTTGCATTCTTTGCACATATTGATACTACCTCTTCAAGTGACTCTGCATATACATAATTCTTAAAGCCGTACTTATCACATGTCTTAGCTATCTTTTCTGCTGTCTGTCCGAGTAACACAAGCATTTTAACCTTATCTTTAAATGCTTTGACATACATATCAAACTCTGAACCTTTATCGTATCCACCGCCTATAAGTATAGTTGGTCTTACCATAGCTTCTATAGCCTTAACAGATGCTTCAGGATTAGTTCCCTTAGAGTCATTGTAATACCATACACCCTTCTTTGTTGCCACATATTCTATTCTGTGTTCAACTGCCTTAAAGCACTTCACCTGCTCTATTATGATATCATCAGGAATACCAACAGCCTTTGTCATCGCTATGGCTGCACATACATTTTCATAGTTATGTGTTCCTAAAAGATTCATATCATGGATATTGAGCATAAGCTTATCCTGTGTTCCATCTGTATATCTTATGTCATCACCATCAAGATAAGCGCCTTTATCCGGCTTTCTCTTACTTGAAAACCACACTACAGAAGCCTTACATTCACTTCCAAAGCGATACAATTCTTCATCTTCCATATTAAGTACGCACACATCATCTTTAGTCTGGTTCTCTGCTATTCTTTCCTTTGTGTGTGCATAACATTCCATAGTATGATGTCTGTTAAGATGGTCTGGTGTTATGTTAAGAATAGCACTTACAACCGGATGGAACCTGTGTACTGTTTCTAACTGGAAGCTGCTTATCTCTGCAACTGTATATGAATTCTCACTTGTCTTAAGGACTTCACCGGTATATGAATTACCTATATTACCTACTACATAAGTCTGTTCATTGTATGCCTTTACTATCTGTCCGACAAGTGCTGTCGTTGTCGTCTTTCCGTTAGTACCTGTTATAGCTATTATTCTTCCCTTATCATAATTATAAGCAAGCTCTATCTCTCCCCATACAGGCACTCCTGCCTCTTCAAACTTCTTGACAAGAGGACTGTCAACCGGCACACCCGGACTTATAACAAGAAGTTCAACCTTTTCTGTTATATCATCTGCAAGCTCTCCTATAATAATCTGTGCCTTATTGCCATTAAGCTTCTTTGCTACTGCTTCCTCTGTAAGCTTTTCATTGGCATCATATATAATACAGTCTGCTCCTGCTTTGTTAAGTAAATCTATGGCACCTATTCCACTTATTCCGGTACCTACAACCATTACCTTTTTACCTTTTAATTCCATAATCACTCTTCCTATCTGCCTATGTATACAGGCTATCTTTGTATTATCAGTTACAAAAAGCTTATTATATTTTACTCTAAGCATTCTCATATGTAAAGTAGGCTTTTAGCCATTATACAAAGCCTTTTGTTACTTTTTCTCCATATATGGAAGTATATTTTCATACAATTCCTTTATAACCGGGGCTGCTATAGTACCTCCATAGTATACTCCCTGTGGTTCGTCTATAAGACACATCGCTATAACTGATGGATTATCTGTATCCGAAAAGCCTATAAATGATGAGATATACTTTCCTGAACCTCTTGGAAGCTTCTGCGATGTAGCCGTCTTTCCACCTATGGAAAAGCCCTCTATATACGCATTTTTTCCGCCGCCCTCTTCAACAACCTGCCTTAATATATCTCTCATTGTATCGCTTGTCGTACTGCTTATGGCATCCTTTGAAGCTTCATAAGCAAATTCACTGTAGGTCGTTCCATCACTTGAACAGGTCTTTACTGCAAAATGTGGTGTCACAAGACTGCCGCCATTGACAATAGCCGCTGCTGCCCTTAACATCTGCATAGGCGTTATCTGGAATGACTGTCCGAAAGACATAGTTGCAAGCTCCACCTCGCCTACATTTTCTTTCTTATGAATAATAGCACCTGCCTCACCTGCAATATCTATTCCTGTCTTTGATGTAAAGCCAAGCTTATTAAAGTACGTGTAGAAGTTATCGACACCCACACGTCTTCCCCATTCTATAAATGCGGGATTACAGGAGTTCATAACTGTCTGTGTAAATGTCTGTGTGCCATGTCCTGTAGTCTTATGACATCTTATCTTTCTGTCTGCAACTATAGTTGAACCTCCACACGTATATGAGTCAGACAGGCTGACAACACCTGTTTCAAGCGCTGCCGTTGCTGTTACCATCTTAAAGATTGAACCCGGCTCATAAGTATCATTGATACAGAAATTACGCCACATATTGTTGAGTTTATCCATCTTGCTCCCTTCCGTGCCGTCATCATCATAATTTAACGTATATGGGTCATTAAGATTATACTCCGGCGCATTTACCATAGCATATAATTCACCATTCTGTGGGTTCATTACTATTATAGATACTCTTTTAGCCCCCTTCTTAACAAGTGTCTTTTCTGCAAGCTGCTGCGCATATGACTGAATGTTCATATCTATACTTGTATACAGGTCGCACCCCGCCTGCGGCTCAAGCCTGCCCTCTCTTTCTCCGGTAAGCTCACTTCCCCACGCATCTGTAAGTGTTAGTATCTTTCCACTATCCCCCGACAGATATGCATCATACTTTGCCTCAAGTCCTACTATTCCCTGATTATCACTTCCCGTAAAGCCTATGACCTTTGAAGCTAGTGTATCATATGGATAATATCTTTTATAATCTTCATCCACCTTTACACCAGAATAGCCATATTCTCTTATTCTGTCCCCAATTTCCTTATCGACATTGGTTTTAATAATCTCTATTGAAGATACTTTATTAACCTTTTTGGCTATTGTCTGCTCATCTGCTGACAGTTCATCACACAGCATGGTAATAACTTTGTCTGCCTCTTTTATCTGGTTATGTATAACGGATACTGTACACACTGTCTTATTATCTGCAAGCACAACACCATTAGTATCAAGTATCCTTCCCCTCATAGCTTTTATGGCACGTTCTCTTTCGTGCAGCTCTGTCGCCTTCCTGCTGTAATATTCAGCCTCGACTGTCATTATACAGCCTATACGCACCACCAGCAGGGTCATTATGACAATAAGACTTACCACTATCGTAAGAAGCTTCTTTCTATGTCTTGTTCTTACATATATCGAATACCGCTCATCCTCGTTCAATTCTATTCTTTCTTTCATAAAATGCGATAACCCCGAATAAACTTACTTTATATTATGTAAGTTCACTCAGGGTTATTCTTATACTTATTATTACTAATCAACTGATGGCATCGTCTGATTTGTTTCAGTAGTGTTTGATATTGAACCTTCTGGCACATCACCTACTGTCAGCTCATCTTCACTGTTACTTGTGTCTACAGGCTCATCAAGTGCATCCTTATAAACACTCATATATGGAAGAAGCTTTTCTAATATATCATGTGAAAGCTGAAGAACATCTGCTGAGTTTCCGGATGTTCCTGTTGTTCCATCTGGTTCATCAATTATTACATATATAGCAAACTTAGGATTATCCGCAGGTGCATGTCCTATAAAAGATATAAGCCACTTGTTCTCACTTCTTGGTGACTTCTGCGCTGTACCTGTCTTTCCTGCTACTGAATATCCTGTAACAGCTACTTTCTTGGCTGTTCCTGACTCAACTGTATTCTTAAGATATCTTCTTAAAAGCTTTGATGTTGACATAGTAACTGTCTGTCTTATAAGAGTTGCCTTGTTTTCTTTAACAACCTCACCATTAGCAGACTCTATTCTTTTTACTACATGTGGCTGATATAACATTCCACCATTAATGATAGAACAGTATGAAGCCATCATCTGCATCATATTGACATTGATAGTCTGTCCGAATGAGTTGCATGCAGCATCTATAGTTGTCATCTTATCACCATAGACAATACCTGTTGTTTCTCCCGGCAGGTCTATGCCCGTTGTCTGTCCAAAGCCAAAAAGTGACTGATATTCTGCAAACTTGGCATTACCAAGCTCTAATGCAAGATGTATCATATATGGGTTGCACGAATTCATAACAGCCTGTTCAACTGTAAGTGTACCATGTCCGCCTGATGAGTATACGTGACACTTAAGTCTGTCAGGACCTATCATCTCATATCCGTTACATACATATGTATCTCCATCCTTAACAACACCCTCTTCAAGGGCTGATGCAACCGTAACCGGCTTGAATGTTGAACCCGGCTCATAACTTTCTGATACACAATAGTTCGTCCAGAGTAAATACAATGCATTCTTGTAATCATCATCTGTCATCGTAGCTATCTGCTCATCTGTATACAAGCCGCTTATATCTCTTGGTTTGTTAAGGTCAAATGTAGGATAACTTGCCATTCCTAGTATTTCCCCGTTTGATGGGTCAGCCACAACTACTGCCGTATTCTTAGATGGCTTTTCTTCGTTATATTCCTTAATACACTGCTCGATAACAGACTGTACGTTATAATCTATCGTTGTTACAATATTGTTGCCATCTACAGCAGCTTTCTGTGTTTCAGTAACCTCAAGACCCTCATCTACATAACTGTAAGTAGTCCCATTAGTTCCTGTAAGTTCATCATCATACTGGCTTTCTATACCAAGTTCTCCACCATTGTTAGCACTTGCAAAACCTACTGTGTCACATGCAAATGTGCCGAGTGGATACTTTCTTATATAACTGTCCTCAAACCATACACCCTCTATATTCTTGCCTTCTGTCTTATCGTCAGCAAGAGTCTTAAACTCTTCTATCTCGTCAGATGTAAGGTTTTTAAGAAGCTTCTGGTATCTGCTGTCAGGATTATTGGCAACTCTGGTCTCAAGCTCGCCCCTGTCAAGGTCAAAGCACTTCACAAGCGCACTTAATGTCGGCTCTTTATAAGCCTCATCTGATAACATCTGCTTTACATCAAGAATAAGATTATACACTCTCTCACTATACGCAAGGACTGTGCCATCACTTGTAAGTATCTGTCCTCTCTTATATGGAAGTTCAGTTGATGTGTAAGTCTGATGGTCTAATACTGCCTTTGCGTATGTATCACCATGTGTATAGTTAATCCTGAATACCTGACCTCCAAGTACCATTAATATAACAACAACCATGCCAAGTGCCACCTGACCCTTGACATGGACTCTTCTTAACATTACTTTTTTTCTTCTGTACTTATTTCTTCTTAACTGTTCATCACTAACCATAAGTACCTCTTATAAATATATTTTGCCTGTTAGTTCGCATCTGGAACATCCTTGTACTGCTTTACATATTCACTTTCTTTAGAATTATATGTAATAACCTGGTCTTTTCCCGGATACACCATTCCAAGCTCATTAACTGCTGTATCATACAGAGCATTATAATCTATGCTTGCATTAATATCAGACTCAAGAGCATCATTATCATCCTTAAGTGAATTAAGAGTACTCTTTAATTCAATTATCTTATCAGAGTTAGCCTTAGCTACAGCCTGTACATTAAGATACTGATAACAGATAAAGAAAACAACCGCTGCAACAGATGCAACTACCATTGTATACATAAGGTTAATCTTATTATTACGTCTTATCTGCTTCTGTCTTGCTTTCCTTTGTTCTCTTGATTCCTCTGTTTCTTCGTCACGTCTTAATGGCTGTGCAGTATTAAGCTGTCTTGCAGTACTTCCATACTCATATGCACTGCGTGATGAAACGCCGGAACCTGTTCTCTTGTTCTTTACGTTACTCTTCTTCACTTCTCTTACCTCCCCTTATGCCCTTTCAAACACTCTCAGTTTAGAGCTTTTTGATCTGCTGTTCTCTTCTAATTCTTCATCCGAAGGAACTATAGGCTTTCTTGTTATAACTTTCCCCTTAGACTTCTTTCCACACACACATGTTGGAAAACTTGGCGGACACGTACATGGATTTTCATTGTTCTTAAATCTCACCTTAACTATCCTGTCCTCTAAGGAATGAAATGTTATGATACACAGACGTCCCTCTTTATTAAGCCTGTCTATCATCATATCAATTGAATTCTCAAGAACTTCTAACTCTCTGTTAAGTTCTATCCTAATCGCCTGATATGTTCTCTTGGATGGATGCCCTCCTGTCGCCCTTACCTTCATTGGTATTGCGGCTTTTATAATGTCGTTAAGTTCAAATGTTGTTTCTATCGGCTTTTCTTTTCTTGCAGCCACAATATGCTTTGCAATGTTCTTGGCAAATCTGTCCTCACCGTAATCCCTTATTATCCGGTAAAGGTCATATTCACTGTAATCATTGACAATGTCTCTTGCAGTTACTTCCTGCCTCTGATCCATACGCATATCAAGCTTTGCATCCACATTATAAGTGAAGCCTCTCTCCGCTGTGTCAAGCTGATACGATGAAACACCTAAATCTAACATTATACCGTCTACCTTATCTATAGAAAGGTCATTAAGCACCTTATCCATATTACAGTAATTGTTTCTGACTATAGTAACTCTGTCCTTAAACGGCTCAAGCCTTTTACTTGCTGCCTTTATTGCATCCTCATCCTGGTCTATGCCTATGAGTCTGCCCTTGTCTGAAAGCCTGCTTGCAATCTCATATGAATGACCGCCTCCTCCAAGCGTGCCATCTACATATATACCATCTGGCTTGATATTCAGTTCATCAACCGTCTCGTATAGTAATACTGACTTATGCTTGAATTCCATATCACTCTTCTCCCTGCACTATCATATGGTAAAGCCCAGACTTTCCATATTCTCTGCGACTTCTTCCATATCATCATCATAAATGCTTATGCTTTCATTCCATCTTGCCTTATCCCATATCTCTATACGGCTTCCAACACCAACAAGGACAACATCCTTCTCTAGTGCTGCGAATTCACGTAATACCGATGGAATAAGTATTCTTCCCTGCTTATCAATCTCCATCTCGGCAGCTCCAGCAAGAAAAAATCTTGTAAACTTTCTGGCATCCTTATTCGTAAGAGGTAATGTTCTTAACTTTTCCTCAAACTTACGCCAGTCTTCGCTTGTGTATACAAAGAGGCAGTTATCAAGTCCTTTGGTAACAACAAAGTTATCCCCAAGACTTTCACGGAATTTAGCTGGAACGATTATTCTGCCCTTGGCATCTATAGTATGACTATATTCGCCCATGAACATGATTACCGTTCCTCCCTTCGCCACTTTCATCCACTATCTACTACTTTGTTCCACTTCAGAGCTAATTTTATACTTTTTTAATAAAAAAGACAAGTAGTTTGTAGAAGTTTTTACACAATTTTTTAATAGTGAATGATTTTAGTAATATAAGTGGATGCCTATAGCACACGCAGCGTTCAATGCCCGAAGCTTTAATTGGATATTTCACACTGCCTGCACTACAGGCATCCACTTATATTATGTCTGGTTGTGATGTAATTAAGTTTTGAATTATATTTATAGAATACTTTCATAATTTAAAGTAATCAAGTGTAACAAAATAACATTTTATGAAAATATATCTATACAAACAATACAAAAAGACCAGATACAAGTTCACATATAGCAAACTTATATCCAGCCTTATATTTTATATATTCTTTTTGTATCAATTTTATATCTTATACATTAAAACGGAAAAGAATTACATCGCCATCCTTAACAACATATTCCTTACCTTCCATACGAACAAGTCCTTTTTCCTTAGCCTTTGTGTATGAGCCGCAGTCTAAAAGATCCTGATAGTTTACTACTTCCGCCTTGATGAAGCCTCTCTCGAAGTCACTGTGAATTTTGCCAGCAGCTCCCGGTGCCTTAGTTCCCTCTGTGATAGTCCATGCTCTTGTTTCAGTTTCACCCGCTGTTAAGTAGCTGATAAGACCGAGTATTCTGTAGCTTGCTGCTACAAGCTTGTCAAGACCTGATGAGCTGATACCAAGGTCATCAAGGAACATCTTCTTTTCATCATCATCAAGCTCTGATATTTCTTCCTCTATCTGTGCGCATATAACGAATACCTCGCAGTTGTCCTTCTTTGCATATTCACGCACCTGTGCAACATATTCATTGTCTGCACCATCATTTGCAAGGTCATCTTCTGATACATTTGCTGCAAATATAACTGGCTTGGCTGTAAGAAGATTATATTCCTTCATAAATGCTTCTTCATCCTCATCTTCGCACTCAAAGTTCTTTGCAAGATTACCTGCTTCAAGGAAAGCAAGAAGCCTTTCTATAAGGTCACACTCCTTAGCGATATCCTTATTATTATAAGAAGCTCTCTTCTGCTTTGCTAATCTTCTCTCAAGTACTTCCATATCTGAGAATATAAGTTCAAGGTTGATTGTTTCTATATCTCTGACAGGATTAATAGAGCCGTCTACGTGTACGATATTAGAATTCTCAAAACATCTTACAACGTGAACTATTGCATCTACTTCTCTTATATTGGCAAGGAACTGATTACCAAGACCTTCACCCTTGCTGGCACCCTTTACAAGTCCTGCAATATCAACAAACTCTATAACTGCTGGTGTTATCTTAGCTGAATTATAAAGTGCTGCAAGCTTGTCAAGTCTTTCATCTGGTACAGTAACAATACCAACATTAGGGTCTATTGTGCAGAATGGGTAGTTAGCTGACTCTGCTCCAGCCTTTGTAAGTGAATTAAATAATGTACTTTTACCTACATTTGGAAGTCCGACAATTCCTAATTTCATAACTTATTATACCTCTTTGAAAATGCTGTATTTCAAACATTCCCGCCTTTCTATGTTATTTTACTACATAATGTGCTATATAATTCTCAGGGCTTTTCTATCTTTTCACCTCTTTATGCTATATAAGCATAAATAACCCGATACAATTTATTATTATATCATAAGTCTTATCATTTTAAAACCATGTATTTTTATAATTCGACAATATCACTTAATCAACTCTATTGCTAGTAATATTTGCGGCTTTGTCATATATAGACAATCATAATAATAAAAAGAAATAGCATCCCACACCGTGAAGTGTGAAGTGAACCCCTTTTGTTAGACAAAACAAGTCTAACGAAAGGGGTTATTTCTATGTCTGGAAGAAAAATGTATAGTACTGAATTAAAATTGGAAATTGTGCAGCGTTATTTGAAAGGTGATATTGGAATTAAGCAATTAGCTGACGAATATCATATTTCTTCAAAAGCATGCATTCAAAAATGGCTCGCTCTCTATCGAGAGCATGGCGAAGCTGGTCTTTGTACCACGCATGGAACTTATAGTGGTGATTTTAAAGTTTCTGTTGTAGAATATATGCATAACACAGGTGCATCACTACGCCAGACTGCAGCACATTTTAACATACCTTCCAAAGAGTCTGTTTCAAAATGGGAACGTATTTATTATGAAGAAGGTAAAAATGCCCTGTATGAGGAACGAAGAGGAAGGGCGTTGAAAATGGAAAACAGAAAACCACGAAAAGCAAAAGCAATCGTAGAAAAAAATGAAGATTTACTTGCAGAAGTGCAACGTCTTCGCATGGAAAATGAATACTTAAAAAAATTAAATGCCTTAGTTCAAGAGCGGGAAAAATTAAAGAAACCGATAAAGTAGCTGTCATTACAGAACTAAGGCAAAAATACAAATTGACAGCGTTGCTTGCAATAGCAGAAATGCCACGCAGCAGCTATTATTATTACGTAAAACAAATGAAAAAACAGGACAAATATGCTATTATAAAGGCAGAAATAGAATCTATTTACCATGAACATCAAGGACGTTATGGATATCGAAGAATCACTATGGAACTACATAATCGTGGTTACCAGATCAACCACAAAACGGTTCAGAGATTAATGTGGGAACTGGACCTTAAATGTATGGTGAGGATCAAAAAATACCGTTCGTACAAGGGCGAAGTTGGAAAAATTGCCCCTAATATTTTAAAGCGTGATTTTCATGCATCAGCTCCAAATCAAAAGTGGACAACTGATATCACGGAATTTTCATTATTTGGCGCAAAGCTGTATTTATCTCCTATTTTAGATATGTATAATGGGGAAATTATCAGTTATAACATCAGTGAACGACCGGTATTAGGGCAGGTAATGGATATGCTGGATAAAGCCTTTGAGAAAATTCCCGATAATACAAATCTGATCTTCCATTCAGATCAAGGCTGGCAATACCAACACAAACAATATCAGAAACGATTAAAAGATAAAGGTATACAACAAAGTATGTCTCGAAAAGGAAACTGTTTGGACAATTCTGTTATGGAAAACTTCTTTGGATTATTAAAATCAGAACTGTTGTATTTAAGGGATTTTGAGTCAATTGATGAATTTAAGATTGAGTTGGAAAACTATATAGACTACTATAATAATAAAAGAATCAAGGAGAAACTAAAAGGAATGAGTCCTGTCAATACAGGCTTCATTCCTCATTAGTCGCATAACCATTAATTTTTGTCTAACTTTTTGGGGTCAGATCACCGTCCAAAGTTGAGGATGCTATTTCAAATTTGATATAAATTCAACTGATGGCAAATCAGACTTACATCTGATTAATTTCCCAGGTAAACTATATACCAGGGTGCTTGTTTTTTCAAGTGCCCTTTTTATTTACGCAGTATTGCACATTTCTTTTAATTTATCCATATCAGAAGAAGAGATATTCTTTTTTGTACTACACCTTCTACCTCTGCCCATAATAAGCATTATCCCCATGCTTTCTATAATAATGCTTATCCTGAAGCTCCTGCGGTGCTGGCTGTACCTGTGGGTTGATAATTTCTGTCCTGTATGCCATCTTTGCGCACTCCTCCAGCACTACGGCATTGTGTACTGCTTCTTTAGCATCCTTTCCCCATGTAAATGGTCCGTGATTTTTGCACAGCACCGCTGGTACTGCCTCTACGTCTTTTCCCATACGTCTGAATTCAGACACTATAAGCTTTCCTGTATTTTTCTCATATGCCTCATCTATCTCTTCTTTAGTAAGACATCTAAGGCAGGGAACTTCTCCATATATGTAATCTGCATGAGTTGTTCCATAACATGGAATACTTCTTCCTGACTGCGCCCAGCTTGTAGCGTATGATGAGTGTGTATGCACAATTCCGCCTATCCTGTCAAATGCTTTATACAACTCAATATGTGTTGCCGTATCAGAAGAAGGATTATACTTCCCTTCTATCTTATTACCATCAAGGTCCATAACAACCATATCCTCAGGCTTTAAAAGGTCGTACTCAACTCCGCTTGGCTTTATTGCAAAATATCCTGTTTCTCTGTCTATTTCGCTCACATTTCCCCATGTAAATGTTACAAGTCCATACTTTGGAAGCTGCATATTAGCTTCATATACTCTTTGTTTTAACTCTTCTAACATAGCTTAATTCCTTAATATAATGACATAATTTCCTTAAACTTCCTGACATTTTCTGCCGCATCATCCTTAAACACTGCCGAACCTGCGACAACAACATTAACACCAGCTTCAAGGACTGATGCAAGATTGCCTATATTGATACCACCATCAATCTCTATATCAACATTTTCAAGACCTTTGTCAGTAAGAAGCTTCTTTACTTCCTTTACCTTATCTATTGACTCCGGTATAAACTTCTGTCCTCCAAAGCCCGGATGAACACTCATAACCAAAACCATATCAACCATTGAAAGATAAGGCTCTATAGCTTTCACCGGTGTTTCAGGATTAAGGGTAATAGCCGGCTTAACGCCGCACTCCCTGATTTTCTTAAGAGTTGCTGCAACGTCCTGACACGCCTCAACGTGAACTGTTATTATATCAGCGCCACACCTTACGAATTCCTCTATATATCTTACCGGCTCATCTATCATAAGATGCACATCAAACACTTTATCAGTACATTCCCTTATAGACTTTATAACCGGATTGCCAAAAGAAAAGCTTGGCACAAAGCTTCCATCCATAACATCAAGATGGATGTATTCTGCTCCAGCCTCATCAACTGCCTTTATATCCTTCTCAAGATTTTTAAAATCTGCTGCCAGTAACGATGGCGATAATATCATCATAATACAATTTCCTCACTAATCTGCTTATTTATATCTGTGCATATCTACAAAAACTTTAAATATCAGTACTTTTTCTGATTTTTTATCTCTTCATATATCTCAATATAGCTTGTATAGCGCCTTTGGCTTATAATACCGTCCTTTACGGCATCCTTAACCGAACAGTCAGGCTCATTAATATGCACACAGCCGTTAAACCTGCATGTACCCTCATATTCTTCAAATTCATTAAAGTAAAATCTTACCTGCTCCTTTTCAAGCTCAGGAAGATTAAGCGAGGTGAAGCCCGGCGTATCGCATATATACGTGCTTCCTGTGACATTGAATATCTCTGAATGTCTTGTTGTATGACGTCCTCTTCCTATTCTGCTGACATCCCCAGTCTTGCTTATCTCACCTTCTATCTCCTGCCTGTCTGGAAGTATAAGGTTCGTAAGCGAAGACTTTCCAACACCTGATGGACCTGCAAGTATTGTTGTCTTATCTTTAAGTGTGTCCATAACCTCAGTTATGCCCTTATTGTCGTAGGTACTTATAAATATAACCTTGCAGCCACATTTTTCATATATCTTTTTAAGTTCTTCTATATCACCTTCACTGACAAGGTCTGTCTTGTTAAATACAACAACTGTTGGGACATCCTGATAATCCATCATAAGTATAAACCTATCTAACAGATTGTAGTTAGGCTCTGGCGATTTCACTGCAAATATAACCATAGCCTGGTCTATATTCGCCGATGCCGGTCTTATAAGCTCATTCTTTCTTTCAAGTATATCGCTTATATTGCCTTTTTTATTATCCTCATCAATAATGTCTATCAAAACATTATCTCCAACCAGAGGTTTTATCTTTTTATTTCTGAAAACACCTTTTGCCTTACATTCATATATACCACGGGATTCTACATGTACATAGTAGAACCCCGCTATTCCTTTAATTATTTTTCCCTGCATATTCTGCCGTATCCATCTGCTTAATTATATTAATTGCCTGTTTTATTTGCTGCTGTTGTTGTCATTTCAGTCGCTTTAGTCGTCTGCTGTGTAGTGCTTGACTGCTGATAATGACTCACATATATAGTAATAGTTGTTCCTGAAGGAACTGAATCTCCTGCTGAATAAGGTGTCTGTGATGTAACTGTTCCATACTCTGCTTTTGATGATGTTTCATACTTTACTGTAACCTTAAGGTTAGCTGAATCAAGTGTCTGGCTTGCAAGGCTTTCTGACATACCAAGTACATTAGGTACTGTTACATTAGTAACCTTCTTTCCACGGCTCACTGATATAGTTACAGTTGAACCTTCTGATACACTTCCTGATGGGCTGTACTTTATTACATTACCTGCATCTACTGTATCACTGTACTCATAGTCTACAGAAGCCACAAGATTAGCTGCCTCAATAAGCTCCCTGGCCTCCTGCTCACTTCTGCCCTTTACATTAGGCACTGATACTTCTTTATTCTCTTTACCAGAACTTATTGTAAGAACTATCTGCGAGTTCTTTTCTACCTTTGAACCTCCAACATTACCCTGACTTATAACGCAATCCTCTGCAACTGTATCTGAACTCTGTGTTACTGCCTTGTATCCAAGACCGAGCTTGTTAAGTGCCTTAATAGCATCTTCCTTTGTCATGCCGACAACAGCAGGAACCTCTACCATATCAGATGAGTTCTTATTATTAGATAAACTTGCTGTTGTTTCCTCAACAGATGCTCTATTATTCTTTGCTGTACTCTTACCATTTCCAACAAGCTTTATTACTACAAATATAGTAATCATAAGAATTATGACTGCTATACCTATTCCTATACATTTCATAACAAGCTCAAGCTTATCATTTCTCTCATCATCTATATCATCGTCATCAGAATCACTGTCTAACAGGTCATCATCAGACTCATTGTCAGCATCAAGCTTTGCGCCTTCTGTAAGAAGCTCATCGTCATCATCATCTGGCTCATCTTTAGTTTCAGAATCTGTATCATAAGGCTTTGCCATAGCACCATCATACACCGAACCAAGGTTAACAAAGTCCTCATCCGGCATAACAAGTGACTTCTTAAGATCCGCTATAAGTTCAGAAGCTGACTGGTATCTTCTGTCTGTCTTTTTTTGTGTACACTTAAGAACTATCTTGTCAACACTTACAGGTATTCCCTCAACAAGCTGTGATGGTGCAGGTATACTGTCCTGTATATGCTGCACTGCCACAGCTACTGCTGAATCTCCGTCAAAAGGGACTGTACCGGTAAGCATTTCAAAAATTGTAATACCTAAAGAATATATATCACTTCTCTCATCTGAATAACCGCCTCTTGCCTGTTCTGGTGATATATAATGAACAGAACCCATAGATGCAGATGTATTAATAGTAGCTGAGGATGCCACCTTCGCTATACCAAAGTCAGTTACCTTAACCTTGCCTTCCTTTGATATGATTATATTCTGTGGTTTTATATCCCTGTGCACAATATTATGCTGGTGAGCTGCATCCATACCATTGGCAACCTGTATAGCTATACTTACAGCCTCTTTATATGGAAGCTTCCCCCTCTTTTCTATATACTTCTTAAGAGTTATTCCTTCTACAAGCTCCATAACTATATAATATATACCATTCTCAACGCCGACATCATACACATTTACAACATTAGGATTAACAAGACCTGCGGCTGACTGTGCCTCAGCCCAGAACTTACTTACAAATGTCTTATCCTGGCTGAATTCTGACTTCATAACCTTAATAGCAACATATCTGTTAAGCTTATGACACTTTGCCTTATAAACATCTGCCATTCCACCAGTGCCTATCTGTTCAATTATCTCATATCTGTCAGCTAAAAACATTCCTTCTCTTAACATGATTCTTTACCTTTCCAACTTATGGTTCAATCAATACTACTGATATATTATCCCTGCCACCATTATAATTAGCTTTGGCAATAAGGCTCTCTGCCGCCTCTTTTATATCGGGGCTCTCCTTAATAATGTGAAATATCTCCGAATCTTCAAGCATATTGGTAAGTCCGTCTGAACACATAAGAATAATATCATTATCCTTAAGGTCAACCGAAAACATTTCAGCCTCAACTGTTTCACAACCACCAATAGCTCTTGTTATATAATTCTTCTTCTCGTGAGTACGCGCCTCTTTTCTGTCTATCTGACCAAGCTGCACCATCTCCTCAACAAGCGAATGATCTCTTGTTATCTGTGTTATATCATCTCCAATAACATACAGTCTGCTGTCGCCTACATTTGCAACACGCAATGTATCACCAAATACACTGGCAACTACAAGTGTAGTACCCATTCCCTCATATTCCTCTGATTCCCCTGCTTTCCTTAAAAGCAGTGTATTAACAAGCTTAATATTATTATTAACTGCATCCAGCGGGTCTTTTCCATCTGACTCTTTTAACAGTTCAACAAGCGTATCTACTGTATATCTTGATGCCATATCACCTGCTTTATGACCGCCCATGCCATCGGCAACCACAAAAAGATTTGGCAGACATCCTATACTATCAAGCTTTGCATATACATAATCCTGATTGACGGCTCTCTCAATTCCTACATCCGTCTTTGCAAATGCGTTCATCTCTCTCTCCATTCTCTTTTCAATAAGTATATGCCTGTATACTTTTAACATTACAGGAATGCATCCATAGTAAAATTTATCTGGAACACTTACACCATATTATCATATAACATAAAAAAAAGCGATATATTTCAACCGCTTTTTATCTTATACGCACCAAAATACTATATTTTGCTTTAATGAACTTTCTTGTTTTACTGCAGGCTTCCATCTATATGGTTCTGTCGTAACTGACCACACGCACCATCTATGTCACGTCCCATTTCACGTCTTATAGTAACATTAACTCCAGCCTTTTCCAGTGTTTCTTTAAAGCTGTGTATAGAATTCTTTTCTGACTGCTCATAATCTCTTTCCTTGATAGGATTAACAGGAATGAGGTTGATATGGCAGTTCAGACCGTGTACAAGCTTTATGAGCTGTCTTGCACATTCCGGTGTATCATTGACTCCCTTTACAAGGCTATATTCAAATGATATTCTCCTTGCTGTCTGTGAAAGGTAATACCTGCACGCATCCATTATCTGCTCTATACTGTAAGTATTGGCTATAGGCATCATCGTCCTTCTCAGCTCATCATTAGGAGCATGAAGCGATATGGCAAGCGTAATCTGAAGCTTAAGGTCTGCTAACTGCTTTATCTTAGGAACAAGTCCGCATGTGGATACTGTAATGTTTCTCTGGCTTATATTAAGTCCCTTTTCACTATTTATAAGTTCAAGAAATTTCACTACATTATCATAGTTATCCATAGGCTCGCCCGAACCCATGATAACTATATTGCTGACTCTTTCCCCTGTAAGCTTCTGTATTCTGTATACCTGGTCTAACATTTCTGAAGGGGTAAGATTTCTTACACAGCCATTGAGTGTTGAGGCGCAGAAGCGGCACCCCATCTTACAGCCTACCTGTGAAGATATACACACTGAGTTGCCATGATGATACTTCATAAGCACACTTTCTATAAGATTACCGTCATACAGCTTAAAAAGGTACTTCTTTGTTCCATCTATCTTTGACTCCTGCACTCTGACAGGCTCAAGGCATGTATACAGGGTATTCTCTTTAAGCGTATTCTTCAGCTTATCTGATATGTTAGTCATCTCATCGTAACTGTCAGCCAGCTTTTCATGCATCCATGAGTATAACTGTGAAGCCCTGAACTTCTTTTCGCCTATACTTGTTATATATTCTGTTAATTCATCATAATTAAGTGATTTAATATCCACCTTGTCTGACATATTTTTCTTCCTCTATATTAATATGATACCTGAGTCAAAAGGTCTAAACCCACATGAGCTTGCTCATAGGTGGGTGAATGACCTTGTGACCCGCCCCAATATAAACATAAAAGTGGGATAATAGTCCCACGATATGTGAATATTGGGTAGAATTGTTAGGCAATTTTATTTCTTTATAAGACCAGCTACAAAGAAGCCGTCATTATCAGCTTTAGCTGACGGAAGCATCTGCCTATACTCTCCATCCTTACTAAAACCAAGAGTATTGCATATCCAGTCGGCATTATCCTCATTTTCTGCCCTGTTAATAGTACAGGTACTGTATACAAGAGTTCCGCCTGTCTTTACATAGCGGCTTACAACCTTAAGTATATCTCTCTGAAGACTTATTATATCATCTATCTTTTCTTTAGTTATATTATATCTTATGTCCGGCTTGCGTCCCATAATGCCAAGTCCTGAGCATGGAAGGTCGGCTATGACTATATCTGCTTTTCCTTCCAATTCTTCATCAAATTCTAACGCATTATGTACCTCTACATCTATATAAGGTATTCCAAGTCTGGCAACATTGTCATCTATGAGTGATGCCTTATAATCTGATACATCCCTTGCTATAACCCTGCCTGTTATGCCTTTAAGCACCTCTTTGCTGATGCCGCTTTCTGGTATATCCTTATTATCATAAGCAGCCTCAGCTAGCTTTAATGCTGCATTTATGGACTTTCCTCCCGGAGCCGCACACACATCCACTATAAGGCTGTCTGTTGACGGCTTAACATACTCGCCTGCCATCATTGAACTTATATCCTGTATCTGATACAGTCCCTCATTAAAGCTTTTGAGTGCTGTAAGATAGTCATAACCTGATATTTCATAAGCATATGAAAGTCCGCTTACTTCTGTTACAGTTACGCCCTCTTCTTCAAGTATTTTCTTTATATAATCTGTACTGCCCTTTAATGTATTACATCTTATATATGTTTTCTTGTCCTTCCTCATTCCGGCAAGAATATCTTCTATCTCTTCATAAGACATATTGGTATTCCACAATTCTATTATCCATTCCGGCATAGAATACTTTACAGACAGATATTTCTTTGTTTCCTTCGCCTTATCAGGATATGTTATATTGTCCTTATTTCTTGATATATTTCTTAACACACCATTGACAAAGCCCTTAAGTCCTGTAAAGCCTCTCTTTGCCGCAAGCTTCACAGCCTCGTTGCAGGCGGCAGAGTCAGGCACATTTTCCATATATATAATCTGGTACACTGCCATTCTCATAATACGCCTTATAAGCGGCTTCATCTTATTAACCGGAGTTTTGGAGTACTGGTTAAGTATATAATCCATCTCTATCCTGCACTCAATAGTTCCAAGTGAAAGCCTATTTATAAATGCTCTCTGTGTCCTGTCAAGATACTGATACTTCAAAAGAGCGTTATTTATAGTTATGTGGGAGAATTCCCCCTCCTTCTCAATCTCAGTAAGTATATCAAGCACAACAGCTCTTATGTTTACATCCATCTGCAATAAACCATACCTTTCTGAACTATCACTTTAAAACTGTTCCTTTTTCGACCCTGCAGCCTAATAAAAATGCGTCTGTCTTCATTCTCTTCTTGCCCTCAAGCTGGACTTCATTAACACTAAGATAATCTTTTCCACACTTAATTATAAGTCTTTTCTTATCAACAAAGCATACAGTTCCACAAGCTGCATTTGTTTCAACGGCATTTTCTTCACTGCCTATGCCAGATACGTCGCTTATGACATCTGCATCCCATATTTTTAGCATCTTGCCATTGTAATGTGTGTATGCACTTGGCCATGGATTAAGTCCTCTTATAAGGCACTCTATATCGTGTGCTGTCCTGCTAAAGTCAAGTTCACCCATTGATTTCTTTAACATCTTAACATATGAGCTCTTAGTGTCATCCTGAGGAACTGGTGTGATTGTTCCCTCCTCAAGACCCTTTAATGTCTCTATAAGTAATTCAGCACCGACCACGCTTAATCTGTCAAAAAGACTTCCGCCTGTTTCTTTCTTCTCAAGTTTAACTTTTTTTACAAGAAGAATATCGCCTGTATCAAGTCCTTCATCCATCTTCATAGTTGTAACACCTGAATACTCACGTCCATCTATGACTGCCCACTGTATAGGCGATGCACCCCTGTACTCTGGAAGAAGTGATGCATGTACATTTACACATCCGAGGCGTGGCATATCTATGATGCTCTTTGGAAGTAACTGTCCAAATGCAACGACAACGAATATATCTGCGCCATATGCTCTTAACTTCTCAACAAATTCTTCATCTCTTGCCTTTTCCGGCTGTAAGACTTCGATTCCAAGCTTTACTGCTTCTTCCTTTACTGGTGAGAATACAAGTTCCTTGCTTCTTCCCTTAGGCTTATCTGGCTGTGTAACTACTGCCACAACCTCATGTCCTGCCTCAACTAAAGCCTTAAGCGTCCCAACTGCAAAGTCAGGAGTCCCCATAAATATAACCTTCACTATTCCTCATCCTCCGTTTCAGTATCAAGAAGCTTTCCTTCAACCTTATCAACATACATTACTCCATCAAGATGGTCTATTTCATGAAGAAGACATCTTGCAAGAAGGTCTTCACCCTCAACTACAATCTCCTCCATATCTTCATTGAGAGCCTTAACCTTTGCATATGATGGTCTTGTCACTACACCTGTCTTTCCGGGAACGCTAAGGCATCCCTCCTGTCCTGTCTGTGAACCGCTTGTTTCAAGTACCTCGGGATTAATAAGTACTATTGGGTCATCGCCACAGTCAATAACTACAAGTCTTTTTCTTATACCGACCTGTGGTGCTGCAAGTCCGACTCCGTTAGCTTCATACATTGTTTCAAACATATCATCGATAAGCTCCTGTATTCTTGGAGTCATCTCTGTTACCTCTTTAGCCTTTTTTCTGAGTATCTCATCACCAAGTGTTCTTATATTTCTTATTGCCATTATTATTCCTCCGTCCTGATATTCTTTTTATAGCTATCATGGTCAAAAAAGTATTTTGCCCCTGACTTATACCTACTGATTACTCCTTTACTTTGCAATTCCTATAATCCAGTCTTACATTAATTAACATCATACTGAATACTTATATTCTTATATTTATCATTGTCCTGCGTATACCTGTCTATACAGTCCATAAGATATGACAGTCTTCCAAAGTCTTCACTTCTTAGGTATATTATCTTTGTATACACGTCACTTATCTTATATATCGGCGCATTTGCTGGCCCTAATATCTTTATACTATTCGCAAGATTATTATTCTTATCATCAAGTAGCCTTTTTATATCATCTGCGCCCACCTTCAGCCTGCCTTCATCGGCTGAACTTATGTTAATTCTAATCATATTGTTCACCGGTGGATAAGAAAGCATCTGCCTGTAGGATATTTCTTTGTCATAAAAGCCTGTATAATCCTGCCCTGCCGCACATATTATACCATAATTATCCGGTGAATATGTCTGTATAACGACCTCTCCACGCCTCTGGCCTCTTCCTGCACGCCCTGCTGCCTGTGTCACAAGCTGGAATGTTCTCTCAACTGCCCTGTAATCACTTGCATACAGTGACATATCTGCTGCCACAATTCCTACAAGTGTTACCTTTGGGAAGTCATGTCCCTTAACTATCATCTGCGTTCCAACAAGCACATCTGCCTGTTCTGTCGCAAATGCATTAAGAATATGTTCATGTCCGTCCTTGCCCTTGGTTGTGTCCATATCCATTCTTAGCACTCTTGCATCTGGAAACATCTTATGCACCGCATCCTCCACAGCCTCTGTTCCGGCCCTGAAACCTGATATATACTTTGAACCACACTCAGGACATATATTTAACTGTGGCGTTTCATAACCGCAGTAGTGGCACACAAGCTTTCCGTTGCGGTGTGCTGTCATAGACACATCGCAGTGCGGACACTTATAAACATAACCACACGCCCGGCATGATACAAACCCCGCCGTTCCGCGCTTATTAAGAAATAGCATAATCTGCTCTTTTTTATCAAGTCTGTCGCGTATGAGCTGTTTAAGCTTCTGTGAAAATATAGTTCTGTTTCCACTCTTTAACTCACTTCGCATATCTGCTATATACACGTCTGGAAGTTCACTGTTTCCTGCACGTTTCTTAAGTGACAGAAGCTTGAATTCACCATTTCTTGCACGATAAAAGCTGTCTATGGATGGTGTCGCTGAACCAAGAACAACCGATGCATTATGCTCCTTGGCAATATGTATGGCTGTTTCAACTGCATGGTACCGCGGTACCTGCTCCGACCTGTAAGCACCTTCGTGTTCCTCGTCTATAACTATAAGCCCAAGGTCAGGAAACTGCGTAAAAAGCGCAGACCTCGGACCTATCATTATGCTTATTTCTCCTCTTAGCGCACGTAAGAACTGGTCATATCTTTCGCCCTTTGACATGCGCGAGTTAATAATAGATACTTTATCACCAAACCTGTGATAAAACCGCTGTACCGTCTGAAATGTAAGTGCAATTTCCGGTATAAGCATAACAACCTGCCTGTTCATACTTATAACGTGTTCAATAACGTCCATATACACCTCAGTCTTACCACTTCCGGTAACACCGTGTATAAGATAAGTTCCATACTTTCCATCATCATAATCATTTATTATGCTTTCTGCTGCTGCTCTCTGCTCATCATTAAGAACGACATCCTTATTAAACACATTTTTATCAGAAACAGGGTTCCTGTAGTACTCCTCTGTCTTAACATTGATAACGCCATCCTCTTCCATAGCCTTAATCGTAGAAGCTGATATATTAAGCTTCGTCCTGACTATATCGCTGTCAATGACAGGCTCATTAATAAGTGCCTCTAACAGTCTGTGCTTCGCCTTTGCTTTTTTCTTATATACTGCAAGAAGCTCATCTGCTTTATCCTCTGTGATATTAAGACATATTGCACGCTTTACCTTGTGATTTATCTTATCTTTCACCGGAATGACTGTTTTTAAAGCCTGATTCATAGTGCAGCCATAATGAGTTTTTAACCAGAGTGCAAGCTTAATCATATCTGTAGCCGCATTTACACGGTTACTTGCAATACTGTCTATATACTTAATCTTGTTTACATCATAAGAGGGTGTTGCTGACATAGCGACAACATAGCCCGTTATCATCCTGTTTCCCTTGCCAAAAGGCACTCTCACAACACTTCCTATCTCAACTGTGCCATCAAGCTCCTCAGGTATTGCATACTGAAATGTCTTATCAAGCTGCTCATGTGATATATCTATTATAATATCAGCGTACATTCTTCTCCTTTAACTCATCAAGAACCTCAGCTATAAGCACTCTTTCATCCATAGGGTACTTAACACCCTTTATCTCCTGATAGTCCTCGTGCCCCTTACCGGCAAGCACTATAATATCTCCCGGCTCACCGTGTTCGATAACATATTTTATAGCTTCTTTTCTGTCTACTATATCAATATGCTTTCCATCTGTCCTGCTTATACCTGTCTTTATATCCTCAATAATAGCCTCCGGCTCCTCAAATCTTGGATTATCCGATGTTATAACCGTAAGGTCAGCATATTTTCCTGACACCTCACCCATCTCAAATCTTCTCTCCTTAGAACGGTTTCCTCCGCATCCAAAGAGACATACAAGTCTGTGTGGATGATATTCTTTTAATGTTTTTAAGATGCTTTCCAAAGACATTGCATTATGGGCATAATCTATCATAAGTGTAAATTTATCTGACACCTTTACAAGCTCAATTCTGCCCTTTACCCTGACATCCTTTAATACATTTTCAACTGTATCCTTATCCACATTAAAATGTCTTGTAACCGCTATTGCGCACAGTGAGTTATACACTGAAAACATTCCCGGAAGTGATAATGCAACGTCCATATCTATAAGTCCCTGACACTTATATGTAAGTCCTATCTTTCCCGGTTCATGAAGAAGCTTTACATCAGTTGCCCTTATATCGGCTGTTTCTGATACTCCATAGCTCTCAACTTTACATATGGCACCTTTAAGTATATCCTTTGTGTGCTTATCATCTGCATTGACTATTCCAGTCTTACACTGCGTAAAAAGCTTTGCCTTACATTCAAGATATTCCTCAAAAGAAGCATGCTCATTAGGTCCGATATGGTCTGGCTCAAGGTTGGTAAATACACCTATATCAAACATAATTCCTGCTGTTCTGTCAAGCTTAAGTCCCTGTGAAGATACCTCCATAACTACTGCTTTACAGCCGGCATCCACCATCTTCCTGAAAGTTTCGTGTATCTGTATTGACTCTGGCGTTGTATTGCATGAAGGTATCGCTTCATCACCTATGACAGTTTCTATTGTACCTATAAGTCCTGTCTTTATTCCGCACGCGCACAGCACATTTTTAATCATATATGTAGTTGTTGTCTTACCCTTAGTACCTGTAATACCTATAGTAAATAACTCCTTATCAGGATTGCCATAATATGCAGCCGACATAAGTGCAAGCGCAAGTCTTGTATTATCACATTCGATAACTGTTACATTTTCTGATGGCAGAGCATAGTCTGAACCTTTCTGAACAACTATAACTGCTGCTTTATCCTTCACCTGTTCTATATACTTATGTCCATCGCTTACCGCACCGACAATACATACAAATATGCCACCTTCTGTTACTTTTCTTGAGTCTGAGGCGATACCTGTCACCTCTGTATCAGTACTGCCCTTTAATACTGTATAATTAAACTTCTCTGTTTCATTAGCCTGACATATGTCTAATATACTCTTAAGCTGCATAAACAATCCTCCTAACATATATTTTAACCAATATTAGAATAATCCTGTTATTCTTTCTGCCTCTTCATCATAATCTATGCCTTCTGCTGCTGGAACCTTAGGAAGTCCTGGCATAGTAAGCACCTTTCCTGTAAGTGCAACCACGAAACCAGCTCCTGCATCGACATATACTTCTCTTATATTAATAGTAAAGCCTTCTGGTCTTCCAAGCTTAGATGCATCATCTGAAAGTGAATACTGTGTCTTAGCCATACATACTGGAAGATTGCCAAAGCCCATCTGTGTTATATGGTCGAGCTCCTTCTTTACCTTTGCATCGTAAGTAACACCATCTGCACCATATATTTCCTTTGCAATCTTTAATATCTTATCTTCAAGTGGAAGCTCATCTTCGTATAATGGAGCGAACTCACTCTTCTTATTCTCAAGTGTGCTAAGAACTTTGTCAGCGAGCTCCTGACCGCCATCTCCGCCTTTTGCCCATACCTCAGAAAGCGCGAATTCACAGCCTAACTCCTCGCAGTGCTTCTTTATAAATTCATATTCTTCCTCAGTATCTGTAATAAATGAGTTGAGTGTAACGATAACTGGCACACCATACTTATGTATATTTTCAATATGCTTGTCAAGATTAACAATACCCTTCTTTAAGGCTTCCATATTCTCCTTGCCAAGCTCTGCCTTAGGAACACCACCATTATACTTTAATGCCTTGACTGTAGCGACTATAACTGCTGCATCTGGCTTAAGTCCGGCCTTTCTGCACTTTATATCAAAAAACTTTTCAGCTCCAAGGTCAGCACCAAAGCCAGCCTCTGTGACAGCGACATCTGCAAGCTTCATAGCAAGCTTTGTAGCTATTACTGAGTTACATCCATGTGCTATATTCGCAAATGGTCCGCCGTGTACAAGTACTGGTGTACCCTCAAGTGTCTGTATCATATTAGGCTTTATAGCATCCTTTAAAAGTGCTGCCATAGCTCCTGTAGCCTTTAAATCCTTAGCTGTAACAGGGTCTCCTGCATAATTATATGCAACTATTATGTTAGAAAGTCTTTCCTTTAAGTCCTTCATATCATTAGCAAGACAGAGTATAGCCATAATCTCAGATGCTACTGTTATGATAAAATGGTCTTCCCTTACAACACCATTAGGCTTATCACCAAGTCCTATAACGATGTTTCTTAATGTTCTGTCATTCATATCCATACATCTTTTCCATACAACTCTCTTAGTATCAATACCAAGTGCATTGCCCTGATGTATATGATTATCAAGCATAGCTGCTAACAGATTATTAGCTGATGTTATAGCGTGAAAATCTCCTGTAAAATGAAGATTAAGGTCTTCCATAGGAACAGCCTGTGCATATCCGCCGCCTGCTGCTCCACCCTTTATACCAAAACATGGTCCGAGTGAAGGTTCTCTTAATGCTGCTATAGCATTTATTCCTCTCTTACAGAGTGCTTCTGTAAGTCCAAGACTTATAGTTGTCTTTCCCTCACCTGCCGGAGTTGGATTGATAGCTGTTATAAGAACAAGCTTTCCATCCTCATTATTCTCTACTCTGTGAATAAGTTCATCAGATAACTTTGCCTTGTACTTTCCATACATTTCAAGTTCATCTTCTGTAATTCCAACCTTTGCTGCTACATCCTTAATGTTTAATAACTTTGCTTCCTGTGCTATTTCGATATCACTCTTTACTGCCATAATCTTATCCTTTCCATGCCGCCATCCGGCACATTTAAGTATTTTATTAATATACTAATTATTGCTCATATAACTTTCAAATTCTTCTGCACTCATAAGAACCTTTCGCGGCTTGGTTCCTATCTCAGGACCCACAACGCCTGCATCTGAAAGCTGGTCCATAATTCTTCCTGCTCTATTAAAGCCTATCTTAAACTGTCGCTGGAGCATACCTATAGAACCTTTTTCCTTCTCTATAACAAATCTTGCCGCATCTGCAAACAATGAATCCTTGTCATCCTGAGCCTCTGTCTGTAATCCCTGTGCCATTTTCTGTGACACTGTATCTGCTATGCTCTCATCATACTTTGCTTCCTCTGTCATATTTTCCTTAAGGAAATCAACCACTCTGGATACCTCTTCATCCGATACGAATGCGCCCTGTACTCTTACAGGCTTAGGTATATTGGATGGGAAATATAACATATCGCCCTTACCAAGCAGTTTTTCAGCTCCATTCATATCAATAATTGTTCTTGAATCGACACCCGATGACACTGAAAATGCTATTCTTGATGGAACGTTTGCCTTAATAAGACCTGTGATTACATTAACTGATGGTCGCTGTGTTGCTATAACCATATGTATTCCTGCTGCTCTTGCAAGCTGGGCAAGACGGCATATTGCAGCTTCAACCTCACCCGGTGCAACCATCATCAGGTCTGCAAGCTCATCTACGATTATAACTATCTCTGGAAGTTTTTCAATAGGAACTTCACCTTCCTTTACCTCCTGTTTCATAATTATATCATTGTAACCAGCAAGATTACGTGCTCCAACAGCCGCAAACATCTTATATCTTTTATCCATCTCAACAACTGCCCAGTTAAGAGCTCCTGCCGCTTTCTTAGGGTCTGTCACAACAGGTAACAGAAGATGTGGTATACCATTGTAGGTACTAAGTTCTACCACCTTAGGGTCAACCATAATCATCTTAACTTCGTCAGGCTTTGCCTTATACAGAATACTCATAATTATAGTATTGATACATACAGACTTACCTGAACCTGTCGCACCTGCTATAAGAAGGTGTGGCATCTTTGCTATATCTGCAACAATTGTCTTGCCTGCTATATCCTTTCCTGCTGCAAATGCTACTTTAGACTTGTTATTCTTAAATGCGTCATCTTCTATAAGCTCTCTTAAGAATACACTTCCCGCCTCCTTGTTCGGCACTTCTATACCTATGGCTGACTTGCCGGGAATAGGGGCTTCTATTCTTATATCTGCTGCCGCAAGACTAAGCTTTATATCATCTGCAAGCGAAACTATCTTGCTTACCTTGACACCAAGCTCCGGCTTAAGCTCATATCTTGTAACTGATGGACCACAGCTTATATCTGTTATATCCACCTTAACACCAAAGTTCTGAAGTGTCTGCTTTAATGTAATCGCTGTGTTGCGGTTCTCTCTTTCAAGATTAGCCGAAGATGAACTTGTATTTCTGTTAAGAAGGCTTATTGGTGGGAACTTATATTCTTTCTTAAGTTCCTGCGCCTGAACATCATTCTCATTCTTTACATTATTATCAGAAGCATTAACGGTCTCATGAATATCCGTCATACCTTCATTATCCGTATTCATATCCTTAGAAGCCATGTCCTGATTATCGTATGGCTCCTTCGTTGTACCATACTCTCCTGTGCCTGCTAATCCATCTTCTGATATATCATTATCATATTCATTATAAATGTCATCTCCATAATTTTCATCTTCTGGAACGTCAATGCTGTTATCAATGCTGTATTTTTTATTTCTTTCAGATATAAAGTTATCATCATTCATATCATTATATTTTGTATCATCATATTTTTCATCGTCATATACATCGTTATCGTTGACACTTTCATATATATCTGAATTGTAATCTTCTGAATAGCCATCATACACATTATCTGTGATATCATCATCCATATAATTATCTGCATCACCTGCATGTTCATATCCGCTATCCGCTGATATATCCTCACCTGCTATGCTGACATTGCTATCTTGTGCATTTTTATCCGTATCACTATGTATTTCCCATATATCAGATGTATCATATGCACTGTCATCATCCTCAGACTGTGCATAATCATCATCTTCATCTGTATTATGCTTTTTAGGGATGATGAGTGGGTCGTATATATCATCCATATATACATCTACATCATTTCTTACAGGCTCTATTTCACGTATGTCTATATCCGCATTATCGCTTTCAGACTGCATATCCTTTATTACAAGGTCATTCGTAACACCCCTTACAACATTATTCATACGCGCATTGGACATAGCCTCTTCTCTGGCCTTCTTAGCAGCTATCGCCTGCTCCTTCTTTTCAAGCTTTCTTATTCTTGCCTGACGTCTTTCCTCCTCACGAATGGCGCGGTACTCTTCATCACTCAGCTCTTCATCTCTTCTTACCATAGACGAATGTTGTTTATAAGCTGAATAATCTTCCCTTGCTTCCTTTACAAACCTTTGTCCACCGTTTCTAATCCCACCTATAAATGACTTTTCTGTTATCAGTATCACACATATTATTGCAAGTATGATAAGTATAACCATAGTTCCTGCAACGCCAAGAGGACTTAACAGCTTACAGAGTATTCCTCCAAACAGACCACCGCCTGTCTTATGCTCTGAACAATATCCAAAGTATGTGCCAACTGACTCACCTATATCTGGCACATTGGTTATTCTCTGCCATACTGCCGCCGCAATTACTGACAACGCATACACCGCTGCCGCCTTAACACGCATAACTCCTGCCATATCTTTATTGGCAAGCATAAATATTATGCTTCCGGCAACGATAAATGGAACAACATAAGCAGCTATCCCAAAAAGTCCAAACATAAGCCACTTGATTGACTGTCCAACCGTACCTGCCATATTAAAATTACTTAACAGCAGTATTATTGTACATGCAAATGCTAATAACAGTATAATCTCATCTCTTAAAGGACTATACTGTAACAACTGCTCTGTCTGTGTATTTTTTCCTGTTGTATTCTTCTTAGCTGTACCCGATGATGTTCTGCTTTTAGTACTCTTTGCTGTACGCGGCTTAGCAGCCTTTGAAGTACTGCTCTTTGATGCACTGCTTCTTGAAGTACTGCTTTTAGAACTTCTGCTACTGCTTTGACTTTGGCTTTTTCTGGTACTTGAAGCCATAATAACCTAACTCCTCCATCATATTCTTATAACACTTATATTTATCACAAACTATGATATTAGGGGCAAAAGGTATTTTGTCCCTAACTGATGTATTCGGATTGCTGCATTTCTATGCAATTCGCGCAATCATCTAATACCTCAAACTATTTTTATCATAACTTATTAAGTATAACATTTCCATTATCTTAACGCAAGAAAGATGCCACATATCCCGCTTCTTCCGCTGGCAATGCCCCCATTGGCAGTGCTTATCACCTTCATTCACACCAGAGCAGCATATACTCTGATACTAATGAACTGTAATAATAACGGATTATCGGTATGTGACATCCCTCTCTAATGTAAAATAATTTAATTGTATCATAATGTTATGGTTAAAAGTGTAAAAAGCTTATCGTTCAAACGTAAATGACTTTTTGACCTTTTAACTATAACTGATATATTCGGACTGCTACATTGCTACACAATTCACACAATCCTCTAACACCTCAAACTATATAACTAACAGATTAATCTTCATCATCACTTGCAGCTTCAGCAAATCCCTGACGCTTTCTTGCCATATCATCACTTTCAAGATACTCATCATATGTTGTAATCTTATCAATAAGCTGACCTGATGGAACTATCTCCATAATACGGTTAGCTGTTGTCTGAATAAACTGATGGTCATGTGATGTAAAAAGAGCCACACCAGGAAACTTAATAAGTCCGTTATTAAGTGCTGTGATAGACTCCATATCAAGGTGGTTAGTTGGGTCATCGAATATAAGTACATTTGCACCCATAATCATCATCTTAGATATAAGACATCTTACCTTCTCACCACCAGAAAGTACCTTAACCTTCTTAACACCATCATCCCCAGCAAAAAGCATACGTCCAAGGAAACCTCTTACATATGTTGGGTCTGGGTCTGGTGAATACTGTGTAAGCCACTCTACAATAGTATCTTCTCTATTAAACTCAGCCGCACTATCCTTAGGGAAATATGCCTGTGAAGTAGTTACGCCCCACTTATAAGAACCTTCATCTGGTTCCATATTACCTGTAAGAATATTGAATAAAGTTGTTGTTGCAAGCTCGTTAGAGCCAACAAATGCAATCTTATCTTCTCTGTTTACTATAAACGAAATATTATCAAGAACCTTAACTCCATCTATAGTCTTAGAAATACCTTCTACTGAAAGTACTTCATTACCAATCTCTCTTGATGGTCTGAAATCTATATAAGGATACTTTCTGCTTGATGGTCTTATTTCATCAAGTTCAATCTTCTCTAATGCTCTCTTACGTGATGTAGCCTGCTTAGACTTAGATGCATTAGCTGAAAATCTCTGGATAAAGTCCTGAAGTTCCTTAATCTTTTCTTCCTTCTTCTTGTTAGCTTCCTTCATCTGCTTGATAATAAGCTGGCTTGACTCATACCAGAAGTCATAATTACCAGCATAAAGCTGAATCTTAGCATAATCAATATCTGCTATCTGTGTACATACCTTGTTAAGGAAATATCTATCGTGAGATACTACGATAACTGTATTATCAAAGTTGATAAGGAACTCTTCAAGCCATGCTATAGCATCAAGATCAAGGTGGTTAGTAGGCTCATCCAGTAAAAGAATATCCGGATTACCAAAAAGTGCCTTTGCAAGAAGGACTTTAACCTTCTCACTACCATTAAGCTCTGACATATTCTTATAGTGAAGGTCTGTACCTATACCTAATCCGTTAAGTAACTGTGCTGCATCTGACTCAGCCTCCCAGCCGTTCATATCTGCAAATTCAGCCTCAAGCTCACTAGCTTTATTACCATCCTCTTCTGTGAAGTCTTCCTTGGCATATATAGCCTCTTTTTCCTTCATAATCTCATAAAGTCTTGTGTTACCCATAATAACTGTATCAAGAACAGTATAATCATCATACTTAAAGTGGTCCTGCTCAAGGAAAGATAATCTCTGACCAGGTGTTATAGTTACATCTCCCTTACTTGGTTCAATCTGACCTGTAAGAATTTTTAAAAATGTTGACTTACCTGCACCGTTGGCACCTATAAGACCATAGCAGTTTCCCTCTGTGAACTTAATATTCACATCCTCAAAAAGAGCCTTTTTTCCTATACGAAGTGTTACGTTATTTGCACTAATCATTAATCATTCCTCCATTAATGGTGAACTTTCCCTAGTTCATATATGTATTACAGGACTGCCGTTCATCCATATGACCACACTAGAACATACTGCCCCAAAATACAAAACATAACAATTATATATGGTAATGCAATTAAATGCAAGTGTATGTATAACTATTCTTACAATTATTTTGTCTATCTGTTATCCATTATATTTTAAATATTATATCAAAAGTATTAGAAGTGGATTTTATCACTTACTGCTATATCAGTATTGCTATATCAGTATTGCTACATTGTCCTGCAATCCTGATACAGCTCAGACTTCTATAAGATGCCGTATTCACATCATATTATATTATATATTAACAGCATTACAATGCAGCTATTATATCTCCTTGTTATACATTAGTGCCCTCTTTAACAACCTTTTTCCCATTATCTTTATCCTCTGAAAACAAATCATATGTTATCCCCAGAACAATATCCATCGCATATGCATATGTCTTCTCATCTGCTGTATTAGAATAATTCTTTAACATAACTCCCTCTGTCAGCCATTTGCAGCGTTCCGGATACTTCTCCACTGATATACCATTATTGATAACATATACCTTGATATCCCCTTTTTCATACAGCTTTCTTGCCAGTTCGATATAGTACAGTGCGCTTGTACTTAAGAACAGCTCTTCTGACACCACAATAACAACATATCTGTGCTTAATAAACATTTCCTTAGTTTCGTCATGTGTCATCCCCCAGATACCACTTACAACCTTTGTTCCATCATAAACATTGCATACATCCATCCCCAGAACATCAAGATGCTCCGTCAGGCTGTCCACCTCAGCCCATTTCTTCTGTAAATTAAATAATAACAAAAAAACACCTCCCAATAATAATATACGTGCCGTGCAGGACACGCTCCGCCACTTTGCCGTGCCATGTCCAAGAATGTTCTACATTCTTGGACTGTCGGGCTTTCGCCCTGTCTGAACAATGTCCCAAGAAGAACCTTGTGCTTGCACAGTTCTTCTTTTGACTTCGCTCCGCCACTTTGCCGTGCCATGTCCAAGAATGTTTTACATTCTTGGACTGTCGGGCTTTCGCCCTATCTGAACAATGTCCCAAGAAGAACTTTGTGCTTGCACAGTTCTTCTTTTGACTTTGTTCCGGCACGGCTCATTGCTTACGCACATTTTAGCACATTTTGGGGTGTATTATTGGGAAATGTTGTATGTCGTTTATAATATGTTGTAATCCGTCAAAAAATTGTTGTCAGAATTCCAATTCTTGTTTTCAATTATGGCTTATATCTTGTCATTTAACGACTGCATTTATGCCGTTATAGTAGTTCCTGTCTTACCTGCAAGACCTTCTTTTGCCTTTTCAAGATTAGCTATTACAGCCTTTCTTTCTGAATTAGCAGTAACAAATCTTATAGATGCATCTACCTTAGGGAATGTTGTCTTAGCTGGGAAGTGTCCCTCCTTGATATACTGATGAAGGTCTGCTGCTGAAACCTTATCAAATTCCTTCTCATCGGCTGTTCCCTTACCTATAGTAAGTCTGTCATATGCTGTAAGGAAAAGAAGTGTATCAGCACCTACAAGTTCTGCAAGCTTGGCTGATGTGTAATCCTTCTCTATAATGGCTGATGCGCCCTTAAGATGAGACCCCTGCTGTAATACAGGAATACCGCCACCACCTGCTGCTATAACTACCTGGTCAGCATCTAAAAGTGCCTTGACAGCATCTATTTCATATATATCTATAGGCATAGGTGAAGCGATAATTCTTCTGAACTTGCCCGGCTCCTCCTCAATAACGTGGTTGCCCTTTTCTTCTTCAGCATCCGCCTCTTCCTTTGTCATATATCTTCCTATAATCTTAGATGGTTCTGAAAATGCTATATCAAATGGGTCTACTCTGACCTGTGTGATAATAGTCGAAACTGTCTTATATATACCTCTGTTAAGAAGCTCTTCCCTTATTGCATTCTGTAAATCATAACCTATGTAACCTTCACTCATAGCTCCACATACTGACATAGGTGCAACTGTTCTGTCTTCCGGCTCAAGTCTTGCAAACTCAGTCATAGCTGTCTGTATCATACCAACCTGTGGACCGTTACTATGTGTAATAACAATCTGATACTTTGCTTCTACAAGGTCAGCTATCGCCTTTGCTGCCTTTTTAACATTAGCCTGCTGTTCTGGAAATGTAACTCCGAATGAATTTCTTCCCAATGCGACTACTATTCTCTTCTTTTCCATATCACAAACCTCTCAATTCTTCACGATATTCACATAAAACCTTTAAAATGAATTAAGTGTTTATATATTATATATGATTTTTCGCTAAAAAGCAAACAATTCGTAAAGTTTACAGATTAACACAGCCACCCATAATCCGAACTTTTAAGTCCAATCGGAATAAAATAATTATATAAATATTCTCTCATTTCGTATAAAGGATAAATATTTATGGCTAATAAAAATATTGGAGTTGCCGTACTTGATACCGGCATTTATCGACATATAGATTTTGACAACAGAATAATAGCTTTCAAAGATTTTATTAACAACAGAAGCATCCCCTATGATGACAGTGGACACGGCACCCACGTTTCCGGAATAATAGCAGGAAGTGGAAAAGCCAGCAACGGACGTTTCAAAGGCATTGCACCTATGAGCCAGATTATATCAGTGAAGGTGCTGGACTCATACGGCAACGGCAGAATTGGCAGCGTTATAGATGGTACAAACTGGATAATCAACAATAAAGACCTGTATAATATAAGAGTTGCAAATATATCATTTGGAACAACTCCCAACAACAATATAGATATTGAAAATACTCTTAATCTTATAAGACACGTAGAAAATATGTGGCATAACGGAATAGTTGTTGTAGCTGCCGCCGGCAACAATGGTCCCGCTGCAAAAAGTATTACTGCCCCTGGAACAAGCCATACCATAATAACAGTCGGTTCTATGGATGACAAAACTTTCCACTCTGGGCGCGGACCCACTAAAGACGGCTTTCAAAAGCCCGAACTTGTCGTAGCCGGCTCTAACATAACAGCATGCAGTAACCGAAAAAATGGATATTCCACAAAAAGCGGAACATCCATGTCTGCACCTATAGTCAGCGGCGCCATCGCACGTCTTCTTACCAATCACGACCTGACACCTGAGGAAGTCCGTTCGCGTCTTAAAAAATGTTGTAATAAAGTTAATCTCCCACACAACCAACAGGGCTGGGGACATCTTGACATTATTAAATTCATCACTATGAAAACGTAGAATACCCGAATATTCTTAAAAAGAAAATACTTTGATTTTAGTTTTTGAGTATACTTATTATTAATTTTAGTTTCCAGTTTTTATGAAATATTGTTGTTTTTGCTTTAAGCTTTTTTATTCAAATACTATTAATTTGCTTTACATTCTTTCGAATATATTTATTTCACTTTAAACTTTTTTACACTCTAATATTTAAAAACGATTTATAAATGGATATACATTTATAAATTCAGCACTCTGCTGCTCAGCAAGCTGTCTTGTATACTGAAGTATGTCAAGCATTACGTACTGTATTGCAATCATAGCAAATGCAATTAATATAAGAATTACCAATGGAATCCACTTATGCTTTTTTAATCTGTCCATCAGCTTGCCGCTACTTCTGCCACCACTACTTTTATTATTCTTAAAATAACTACTATCTACCATATTATCTCCATTTCAATTATTTTTACATTTACTTTATTTTCTAAAATGTATTTGTTTTTAATCATAACATTAAAAAAAAGTATTGGCAATTATATATGTCAATACTTTATATTATTATAATATCTTTTCGCTTATTTTTACTGTAATTATCTCGAAATATAAGTCTTTTTATTTGAATATATATTTTTTTAATCCACCAAAAATATAAAAAGACAGTT